>Ga0206906_1001_pt1 | contig 55100 bp, 51 predicted proteins | sample Alteio_BWOrgHeat_79_FD_152935 | JGI IMG/M metagenome (GOLD analysis project Ga0206906, IMG submission 152935) | Enriched cells from forest soil in Barre Woods Harvard Forest LTER site, Petersham, Massachusetts, United States -... | ecosystem: Environmental > Terrestrial > Soil > Temperate forest >...
ATTTTACACTTTAGAAACAAAGGATGATGGGAACGCACGCGTCCAAGATGGTACAACGGCTCTATATATTTCAAATGATAATGCAAAGAATTGGAGGCAATATGGTGGGACATTGTACAATGCGAGAAATCTTTTCATTGGATCAAAATATATTTTCGCGGAAGGGGGTACTCTTTGGCGCATTCCGAATCCTTATGCCGCAGTTCAAAATAGCCCGTCATTGCCAAAGCATATAGCCAATTTTAATGTTTTCCCCAATCCCGCATCCGGAAATTCCATCACTATCTCTCTTTCTTCCCCAACAGAAGAAAGATCCTCGCTTTTGGTCTTCGATGTTTTGGGCAGGGAAGTCTATCGAAAAGATATTGCGCCCGGAATCCCGCAGATGGAAATTCCGATCCGGAATTTTGCCGAAGGAGTGTATTACGCTCTGCTGAGTTCGCCCTCAGGTTCTATCGTGCGACCTTTTGTGAAGGTAAAGTAGATGATTTTTCAGTGTCATACTAATTAGTCATCTCTCTGTTTTCGCTTCGGGGACTCAGGAAATTTTCTATTATTTCCCATCATCGAAATGCCGGCCTATTATCTGCCGTCCCTATCGGGGCTAAAAAAAATAATAGGTATCTTTTAATTATCGGGTAGTTCTCTTTGCCGTAAACTTTCGCGTCCTATTACAGTAAAGAGATTATCAAAATTGATTTCGGGTTGTTTCAAATATTCCAGAATAAGTGTTGCAGGCTCCAGAGGAGTAATGGGGTCGAAACGGAAAAAAATTACGCCCGGAGGCACAGGAAGTTTACGATGATATATCAGTTCGCCATAATCTTTATCGAAGGTTAAAATAACAGCATTTCTTTCTCTTGCAAGATTCATAACGAAAGGATCATCGGCGCCGGGAAATTCTTCTAAGACAGAGTGAACAATATGCTGCCTTTCGCGAAGAAGCAAAAAAGCTGCTTTCGGAAAATTTTCGTTTGCAAGAAAGATCACGAGTGTAAGGCAAATACCGATTCCTCGCTAAGGCATTCGGCTGCATAGGCAAAAACAGCGCGGAGGCTTTCATGAGAAAGCGTCGGATAATTTTCGATGATCTGCTCTTCGGTCCATCCTGTCGCGAAGAGGCGCATAATAAAATCCACGGCAAGACGCGTACCACGGATAACAGGTTTACCCGCAAGAATAGCCGGATCGGAATGAATATATGTTGCCCAGTTCATATTTTTAGAACAACGGTTTCGAGAATTGAATTCGTTCGCAGACTTAAGGGTGGTGGTACAGTTTGACATTGTCAATCCCTCGGAATGTGGGAATCCAGGACATCTTTGATCCCTCTTAAAGTCCCGTAAGGACGATATGTTCATAGCCCAAGGCGTTAGCCCTGGGTAATAAAAATAAAAAAAACAAAACCTCGTAGGGGTGACATGTTCCCGGGCTTCGCTACATGCCGCCCCTACGGGGCTTTAGAAAAATAAAATAACAAACCCCGGGCTAACGCCCGGGGCTACAAACATGCCGCTCCTACGGAGCTAAATCCCACTCTGTCATTCCCTCGGAATGCGGGAATCCAGTTTCTCTTTTAGTCCCGATAGGGACGGCAGATAATAGCCCGGCATTTTAATGCCGGGAATTGAAACCAACAAAATCAAAAGTCCCGAAGTGACGACAGAATCGTTTAAAATATCTCATATTCGCTTTTTAAGTGCCGGTGCCTCATCGAATAACGGAGGCGAAAGCCCCCACCTATTACAAGCAAAAGCAGCGATATATCCGACACCATTTTTTCGCCGTCGAAAGGATCGGGCGGCTTATCATGCAGCGATTGATCGATGAAAATGCCATGAACGAGATAAAGAAACACAACGGCATACGCGGTAAAATGGATGCGTTTCCATATTTTAAAATGGAGCGCCTTGCGCGCAATTTTGACTGAGGTGAAAGCCACAACTACCAAGGCGATAAGCGACAACGTTCCGAGCGATACTAGAAGAGGCTGATGAGGGGCAATCACCGGATAGAGCGAATTCCAAATCGTAAACCCTGAAGACTTTGCCATTAGTAAAAGAACGACGTGCAAGACAACCAGACCAAACCCTATATATGCAATGTACGTGTGAGTTTTCAGCACATTGATATGGCGCGTAATTTTTTCAAATTTTTTCCAGATAGGAAAATTCCGGTAGCGTGTGGACATCATCATGCCAAGAAGTAAATTGAAGGAAATCACGCCCGTCGCAATGATCCCTGTCGTATTCGATAGATCCAAATAATCGGCGTCCGGAATTGTCATGATCAAATAATAGTGTAATGCAATGAATGTTTAATGCCCGATCAGCATTAAAACAATTGTAACGCTAAGCCTCTCGGATGAAATTACTTACGTTGCAAAAGTATAACGTGGTTTTAAACGAACTTCTGCCGGCACAAAGACGAACAAGGAATTCTTGCGGAGCATGTCGAGCTAAAAATATATTAGTCCCGATAGGGACGGCAGATAATCCCGGCATTTCAATGCCGGGAATTGAAAACCCACAAAAATCCAAAGTCCCGAAGGGACGACAGATATCCGAATCCGAAAGTGCGCGGGGAATCTCGCAGACGGAAATTCCGATCCGGAGTTTTGCCGAAGGAGTGTATTACGCTCTGCTGAGTTCGCCTTCAGGTTCTATGGTGCGATCATTTGTGAAAGTAAAATAAATCTGCTGCTTAGGAAAAAATGCGCGGCACAAAAACGAACAAGGAATTCTTACGAAGCATGTCAAGCTAAAATAAGAATTTTCGATGTCCTTCAAAGCAACATTCTCTGCTCTATTCTTTTGTCTTCTAAGCCTTTCACATCGGGATGCTTTGTGCAAAGATGATAGTACCATCTATCGCGGTACTGTAGGAAAATCACAGATCGTCATAGACTTGTGGGCTTATCAAGCCGATAAATGGGATAAGGATAACTATGGCTTTGATACATTGTGTTACGGGCAATATTTTTATCTTTCATCGCTTCAGGATATTAAACTTCGAGGGCATGTGAAGAATGGAGAGTATATTCTCGAACGCACAGAATGGACTCGCTCATCGGAGGATAGTGTTGTCGAACGTTTCTCCCTTCATCGGCGCGATGCCGGCTATGAAGGAGTTTGGAGCGGAAAGGGAAAATCTCTGCCGGTAAAATTGGAGCCGCTTCCGGTAACATCCATTCATAATTCTTATGACGGACTTTCTTCTGTTGATACTATGCGTAATCACAGAGAACTGGATTATGTGCGTGCTTCACTCTTCGAAGTTAAGCGCGATTCGATTAGAACGTATCAAAGTCACCGAGTCGAGTGGCTAAGTATTAAACATTCGACCGTTTCATTATTCGAGATCATAGATGGTTATGATTCAGCCGCATTAAGCAGGATCAATCGCAGGCTGTTGGATATCATGATCGAGCAAGCAAGTAATGAACTCAGTTGCTGCGGACCGGGCGGTGGGGAAGGTGAGTATCTGGTATCGGTCCCTTCATATTATTTCGGAAAGAATGTTTTGAGTATTGATGTTTTTGTAAATTTTACCTGCGATGGTCCCCATCCTGATTTCGGAACGGATTCCTACAATTTTAACGCGCACACCGGCGACGAACTTGAGTTAACCGACATCACGACATTCGGATTCTCGGCACCACCTCCGAGAAGCGATGAGTACAACTGGTTTAAATACCATGATACGCTAGCAGATTATATCGTAGAGGTTCTCGAAGAGCTCTATCCGAAAGAAATGCAGCCGCCCGATTCAGATGATTGCGATTATTCTACGCCCGACAAGTGGAAATACGCAGGATGGTCATTCACAGATAAAGGCATTATGCTATCGCCCTCTATAGCGCACGTTGGGGCGCCTTGCCGCGATCCCGATTGGCTCATGCTGCCATACGCATACCTGAACAAACACCGCAATAAAAAGTTAAAGATCAAGATACCTTGATTGAAAATCTCACCCGGCAATACGCTCGGATGAGAATTTTTTTTCTCGCAAAGATAAAAAAAACCGTACTTTTGCATTATGCTAGATCAATCATTTTCGGCCGACAATTTTAGGAAAATACTTGACTATGAAAATAGAAAAGGAATTTATCTCGAAGAACTCTTTTTTCAACCTGATGTGGTTCATTTATCTGCTGAGATTAAGGAATGCAATGATCAATATAAAATCATCAAAAGTCAGAAAGAAAACTTAGGAATCGATGAATTTAATATTCGCCGAAAAGCGATAAATAACAAAAAAACTGAAATAAAAACAAAAAAGGATAATTTAATTTATGATGAATTAAAGAAATTTAGTGAGATTGCTTCTAAAAAGGAATTTAACTTTTCCTTGCTAAAGAAAAGTGACCCTATTTTTCATAAGCCAATTTATGCTGTCGAAAATAAACCTGAATATTATTTTGCTATGAAGCAAATACAAAATAATTTCCGTTATATCTATAAAGTAAAGCAAGCTAATAGATACTCCGTTGTCAGCCAGATTAAGACTTTACTAGGAGATGGGTTCCCAAAAATAGTTGTACGAACTGACATTAAAAACTTTTATGAGAGTATACCCCACAACAGTTTTCTAAAAAAATTAAATGAGGATAGTTTATTGTCCTTTCAGACAAGACAATTGCTATATAAACTTTTAAAAGGCTACGAAAAAATTTCAGGTGTTGAAGGAAAAGGCATTCCCAGAGGAATCGGTATCAGCGCATATCTAGCAGAATTTTTTATGAGAGGTATTGATGCTGAAATCCGGCAAATGGATGATGTCTATTATTATGCAAGATACGTCGATGATATTATCGTCATGTTCACGCCATGCAATGATGGCAGTTTCCCGGACTATATAAGTAACATACAGCAAATAATCCAATCTGACCAGCATAACCTCACTTTAAATTTGACTAAAAGTAAGTTTTTTGATTTGAGAGAGCCACAACAAACGAGTAGAAAGTTGGAATATCTTGGTTACGAAATAACTTTTTTGAAAGATAGCAGGGATGTTTCAGTTGGTATGACAAGGAGAAAAGTAATCAAATACTGCCATAGGATTAATGTTGCTTTCTATAATTATCATAAAGAACGAAAAGTACATGAGAAGAGAGCACGTAAAATGTTGCTAAAAAGATTAAGGTATCTCACATCAAATACCCGCTTGAAAAGTAGAAAGCAGCACGTAATTATCGGCATTTTTTATTCGAACAGTTTGATCGACGACATGGCAGGTGTCGAAACAATCGATAAGTTTCTAAAAAGTAAAATTCTAAGAAACAAACTTGCTCCGGCATTTCGTAATAGATTATTAAAATTTTCATTTAAACGCGGCTTTGAAGGACGAACTTTCAGTCCTTTTAAGACCAATGAATTGTCTAAACTCGTAAATATCTGGAGGTACCCCATAGCTTATGAAGGGAAAAAGAAAACGCATACACTATAAAAAAGAAAGAGCGTTGCTCTCTGATGTGCTACCGTTCGAAATTCCTGTTACATTTTCGAATAGGCATTTCTATGATTTTTTAACAGACAACAAAATTCAAATTAAAGATGATGATAAAATCGATTGGGATCGTTCTATCCCCGCGCTCGATTCAATAGTCAATCTAATGTTTGGGGGTAATAAAAATTATAATACAGTTCCCTTCAATTTTAAAATTTCACATAAAGCAGACGACTTCCGTGAATTATCTGTCGTTCATCCCAGAAATCAAATCCACATGGTTGATTTTTATGAAAGATACAAATACCTGATTCTGTATTATTGTAACATGAGCGAATTTTCAATTAGAAAACCTTATAGGGTTGCAAAATTTATTTACCATGATGATAAGACGCACAGCAGTAAACTATCAGATAGTTTTGACCAGGAATATGTTGAGCAACAGGACAAAGAGTATGAGAACCTTAAGACTTTTTTACTTATAAAGAATATAGTAATATATACAAGTTTTACGAATCAGCACACTACCATAATTGCGAAAAAAAATTTAACGCACTGGTTAAATTTGATGTATCGAAATGTTTTGATAGTATATACACACATTCAATATGTTGGGCGATTTTTAACAAAGAAATTATAAAAGGTAATCCGACTTCAGCCTCGGATAAAACATTCGGAGGTAAATTTGACAAATTGATGCGAAATCTTAATTATAATGAGACTCATGGTATTGTTATTGGTCCGGAGTTTTCTAGAATCTTCGCAGAAATAATTCTTCAAAATATTGATCGAAAAGTTTCAGATGAATTGAAGAGAAAAAATAGACCCTTAATTAATAAAACCGATTATGAAGTTTTAAGATACGTTGACGACTATTTTGTTTTTTACAATGACGACAATACTAAAGAATCCGTATTAAGTTCTTTCCGACATCACCTTAAAGATTTTAAGTTGTATTTAAATGATTCGAAAACTATTCCTTTTGATAGACCCATAATAACTGAGGTTACAGTAGCCAAACAGAAAATTGAAGAGCTTTTGAAAAAATATTTGGAGGTCGAGGTTGCTGATGAAAAAGCACCGATTGAAGAAACACAGGTCTTAGACTCAGACGAAGGAGAGACTATCCAAAAGCTTAATCGGATAAATATTAATTCAAAAAAACTAATAATAAAGTTCAAGACAATAATTCGTGAGAGCCAAGTTCATTATAGAGATATTTTAAATTATACCCTATCCCTTATTGAGCGTAAGCTTGCAAAATTTCTTAAACAGAAATCGAAAGGAGAAATTGTAATTTCAGAAAAGGCTGCAGCAAGATACTTATTTGAGTTGCTTGAATTTACTTTCTTCTTATACTCTGTATCTCCAAGAGTGAACACAACGATTAGATTGTGTCGCATCCTTCGTCGTTTGATCGAGTTCGTAAAAGAAGAAAAAAATATTAATACTTTCGATCTGAAGCATCTCATTTATAAAAAAATATTTGACGAGATTCAGTTAACAATGAAAAAAAATAGAAGTACTGGACGTTTCCAGATGGAGACACTGTATCTACTTATTGCCTTACGTGAGTTGGGCAGAGAATATTGGTTAGCTGAAGATACTCTTATGTCCTATTTTCCTGCGGAAGATTCTCTAAATTACTTTACAATAACAGTACTGTTGTTTTATATTGAGAATAAAAAAAGGTATAATCAACTTCGAGAGTTGATAAAGGAAACTATTTTAAGAAAATTTACCGAGATAGAAAAAGGAAATAGAGTTAAGCACACAGAACTTGTCTTGTTATTGTTTGACTGCATTTCATGCCCTTTTATCGATGAATCGTTTAAGCGCAAACTTTTAACGTTGCATGACATTAAGGATCACGACCTTCAGTCAAAAATTATTGGTTTTAGAAAATTCTGGGGAACAAAATGGACTGAATTTGATTTTGGTAAAGAGTTGGATTCAAAATTAAGCAGAGAGGTCTATTGAGATAGTATGCTCCGTCTAAATTAACGCCAGCAATGGCCACACACAAGCATATGTTTACCCTCCACATTAAACCGGAGTGTAAACAAGGAGGGTAGCAGGGACGGGCTACCCTTTCTTTTTATAACATTGTTCCATAGTAGCTCATCGCCTCAACGAGTCCGAGGCTTATGGACTAAAAAAAATCTTAAAAAAAAATTCCAAAATGCCGAAATTCTATGTGGGCAGCCTATGACCATGATTAATGGGATCCATTCGTCGAACTCAGGACAAGCTTTTGGGATTTGGTCCGGATGAATATTTTTTGTAGTATATTGGACGGTGCTTTAATGGGCACACCTATTCGTAGTCGTTAGTTATTAGTCTCTAGTCGTTAGCAGATTATGGGAATGGGTGCAGTTTTTTTTTCAAACATTGAAAATGAGGAGAAGAAATTATGGATACTACTTATCCAGTATTTGAGCGGGAGGGAGTGAATCTTTTTGTCGGGGCTTCGATCGGGAGGAATATTCTTACCGGGATTCGGCACGGATATGATATTTCGCGATCGGGGAATGGGAATGTTTTATATCTTAATGTCGTGCAGACAAATAAACAGCTAAACGCTTCGATCATAGAAGTTCTCGGACCTTCTTCCGATGAGCCGCGCGAATATGATCCGAAAGCGCCGTGCATTTTTTTCGAGACCATTCATCAAGGCGAACTTGCGCGCAGGCGGGCGGAGATTGAGTCCTATCTTCAATACAAAAATGTGAAGACCATCATTATTAATTCCTGGGAATTCGCTTCGAAGAATTTTCAGTATCGCGAAGAGCTTTTATTTTTTCTTCAGGATCTGAACGAAGGCTATTTTGAATCGGCTGGGGCAACGGTGATCATTTATGTGCAATCGCGGAAGAACGAGCCGACTGCTGGCACGCTTCAGCGCGGAGGCTTGGGCAAGCTTGCGGCATTTGCGCGGAAAGTAGCTATCCTGCCGGAAGCCATGCAATTCGGTGAAACGAAAAAAGCGGAGGAGGAAGCACGGGAGAGTATTTTGGAGATCGCGGTACCAGATATAATTCCAATTCCGGCAGAGCTAACTAAAATGCCGATTCATCAGAACGGATATTTGCCTGATAAAGGAGCACTCCCCAACAAAACATGGGCACCTATTTTAAAAAATGATGTGACTGATATAAAAGGAGTTATGGGGGTAACGCCTGAGAGGAAGAAGGTGCTGGTGATGTAGGGGGCGGGGGAATGTAAAATGTAAAATGTAAAATGTAAAAATTTGGGAAGGGGATCGGGGAAATAAGGGTGTCATTTCGAATGGACGCTGACGCGAATAGCGGCAGCGGTAATGAGAAATCTTAGATTAGATAAAAAGCTTTAATCTTCGCGGGGGAAATATTGATTTATTTTTATTTAAGATTTCTCTTTCCGCTATTCGCTGATGCTTCTATGGGCGCATCAGAATAGTCGAAATGACAGTCGCCATGTCATTACGAACGGACGCTGACGCGAATAGCGGCAGCGGTAGTGAGAAATCTTAAAATAAGATAAAAACCTTAAAGCATCTGGGGAGAAATATGGATTTATTTTATTATAGATTTCTCTCTACGCCTGCCGCTCATTTCATTCGCGTCAGGCTCCGTTCGAAATGACAAGGACGTCGACATAGTAGTAGGACGGACATTCTTGTCCTTTGCGGGGCGAATATGGATTAATCTTATTATAGATTTCTCACATTCGTTCGAAATGACAAGGCGTTTGGAGCATTTCCCCCATTCGGCGTGTTTACCCATGCTATCAAAAAATCAGTCGTTAGTTATTAGTCTTTAGTCGTTAGCAGAAAACGCATCACTAAAGACTAACAACTACAGACTAACGACTGACTTACGACTACCCAATGACTCTATCTCATATCCGGAATTTCTGCATTATTGCTCATATCGACCATGGCAAGTCCACACTGGCTGATAAGCTATTGCTCGAGACGAAGACCATTGCCGTGCGCGAGATGGAGTATAATCAGGTTCTTGACGATATGGATCTGGAGCAGGAGCGGGGCATTACGATCAAGCTCCATGCTATAATGATGAAGTATATTCGCCCCAAGGGGGAACAGCCGCTTGACCCTACGGAGCCGAAGGAATATATTTTTAACATGGTCGATACTCCCGGCCATGTAGATTTTACGTATGAAGTATCGCGGTCGCTTGCTGCTTGCGAAGGAGCGATATTAGTTGTCGATGCAACGCAAGGCGTCGAGGCGCAGACCATTACGAATTTATATCTTGCGATCAATGCGGGACTGGAAATTATTCCGGTCTTGAATAAAGTCGATCTGCAATCGGCGATGATCGATGAAGTATCGAATCAGATCATCGAACTTATCGGCTGCAAAAAAGAGGATATTCTTCTTGCCAGTGCTAAAGCGGGAATCGGAATTCCGGAAGTTCTGGAAGCGATTCGCCTCCGCGTTCCGCCGCCCGAAGGCGATCCCGAAGGTACGCTTCGCTGCTTGATCTTTGATTCGCTCTTCGATTCCTATCGCGGTTCGATCGTTTATATGCGAGTCTTCGATGGCACCATCTCCGAAGGCGATGAGATCATGTTCATGCATAGTCGCATGAAGTACAAAGTTGAGGAAGTCGGAACGCTGCGATTAGGCAGAGAGCAGAGGAAATCACTTTCAGCCGGAGATGTAGGATATTTGATCGCCGGAGTGAAGAATGTGAAAGAGACGAGAGTCGGCGATACGATCACGTCATTCCGCAATCCGGCACCCGAAGCAATTTCCGGTTTCAAAGAATCGAAGCCAATGGTTTTTGCTGGATTATATCCGCAGAATGCCGAGGCTTATACCGATCTGCGGGATTCGTTGGATAAACTGACGCTCAATGATTCGTCGCTACAATTTGAACCGGAAACTTCCGTTGCGCTTGGCTTCGGATTTCGCTGCGGATTCCTTGGGCTGCTTCACATGGAGATCATTCAGGAGCGCTTGGAGCGCGAGTTCGGACAAAGTCTTGTCACTACCGTTCCGAATGTAGAGTATAGAGTGATGACGACGAGCGGGGAAGTTGCTGTCGTCGATAATCCTTCGGAGATGCCGCCTCCGGGGCATATCGAATATATCGAGGAGCCTTTTGTGAAAGCACAGATCATTGTGCCGTCGGAATATGTCGGAGCGATCATGAAGCTCGCGACTGAGCGCCGAGCAGTCTATAAGACGACGACCTATCTCGATGCAACTCGTGCCGATATACAATATGAATTTCCGTTATCGGAGATCATTTTTGATTTTTACGATAAGCTGAAATCCATTTCGCGCGGCTATGCTTCGCTCGATTATGAGTTTTTCGAGTATCGCCAATCCGATCTTGTGAAATTGGATATTCTTTTGAACGGTGATCCTGTCGATGCCTTCAGCACAATAGTTCACAGAGATAAGGCATTTGAATGGGGCAAAAAATTATGCACGAAACTTCGGCAGCTCATTCCACGTCATATGTTCGAAGTTGCGATACAGGCGGCTATCGGAGCGAAGATCATTGCCCGCGAAAGCATCAGCGCTCTGCGCAAAGATGTGACGGCGAAGTGTTACGGCGGCGATATATCGCGTAAGCGCAAGCTATTGGAGAAACAGAAGGAAGGCAAGAAGCGTATGAAGCAAGTCGGCAGAATCGAAGTGCCGCAGGAAGCTTTCCTTGCAATTTTACAGATATCGGATTAGTTTTTTGTATCATTGCGATCCGGACTTTAGTCCGGCGAAGCAATCTCCTGATAGATTGTAGATCATCACAGTCTACTAAACCTTAAGGAGATTGCTTCGTCGTCCGCAAGCGGACTCCTCGCAATGACACTATTTCAAAATAAATTATAATGGCAAAACAAGAGCCGAGAACGAAAACATTAGAAGAGCTTCGCAAAGAAGGCGCAAGTACTTCTGCACCAAAGAGGCCCGTTAAGAAGAAAGATGGCTTCTGGCGGTCGCTTATCATAGCTGCGCTTATTGCCATTGGTATCAGGTCATTCTTTGTTGAGGCATTTCGCATTCCGACCGGTTCGATGAAAAATTCGCTGCTTGTCGGCGATTATCTTTTTGTCAATAAACTTGCTTATAGTTTTAAGTCGCCAAAATATCTTCCGTTCACGAATCTCAAGATTCCCCATGCCGGATTTAATACATTCGATGTGAAGCGCGGCGATGTTGTGGTCTTTGAATTTCCCGGAAACCGCGATGAGATAATTCCTTTCGAGAAGAACGTCAATTACATCAAGCGCTGCATCGGAATTCCCGGCGATTCTATTGAAGTGCGGAATAAACAAGTATATGTAAATGGCAAAGCAATGGTTAACCCGGATAAAATGATCCTGGGACCTGACACAATGCCGAAAGGGCATCCCGAACAGCAGGGAAATCTTTTCCCAAGAGGCAATACAACATGGAATCGTGATAATTACGGACCTATCCGCATTCCAAAAAAGGGTGATGTCATCAATCTCGATGCAAGTAATTATACCGGATGGGAAGTTTTCATCGATCGCGAAGGTCACGAAACAAAGAATGAAAACAGTAATATTACGATTGATGGCAAGCCTGCAAAAACTTATACCGTCGAGCGTGATTATCTCTGGATGATGGGCGATAACCGCGATAACTCACTTGACTCGCGTTATTGGGGCTTTGCACCTGTCGAGAATGTCGTCGGCAGCGGTTTATTTATTTACTGGTCAATGTTCAATCCGCCATATGCACCGGGCGAGGGAGACCCCGATGAAATTCAGAAATTCCATATCCGGTGGGAGAGAATTTTGAATGGCGTGCATTAAGATTGTCTGAACCATGATTTCAAGAGATTTTGGAGATTTTTGGGATTATGGATTCACCATCTTATTAATCTATAAAATCTCTTAAAATCAAGGTTCAGACAATGACTTCGGATTTATCTTTATATTGCCACATTCCCTTCTGCGAAACAAAATGTGTTTACTGCGATTTCTATTCTATTGAAGATAGGAGTTCACAAAGCAAATTTGTCGATCTTCTTAATAAAGAAATCGATCTTAAAATAAAGATCCATCCTGAACTTGTTGGCAGAGATCTTAAAACTATTTTCTTCGGAGGCGGAACACCGTCGTTATTAAGTCCCAATGAATTATCTTCGATCATTTCCGGGATCAAGAAATATTTTACTATAGTAGGTGATGTCGAATTTACTTTAGAATGCAATCCTGGTACAGTAACTCCGGAAAAGTTATTCGCATATCGAGAGCTTGGAGTCAATCGCCTGAGTTTCGGAGTGCAATCATTTAATGAAGATGAATTGCAATGGCTATCGAGAATTCATAATGCTGATGATGTGAGGAATGCAATAAAGCTTGCCCGTCAAGCAGGATTCGGTAACGTCAGCCTTGATCTGATGTTCGCTCTGCCGGGGCAAACGCAAGATAAGTTGTCATATTCTTTAGATGAAGCTCTCGCCTTAGAAACGGATCATTTAAGCGCTTATAATTTGACGGTCGAAGAAGGTACGCCTTTGAATAGAATGGTAAAGCTTGGTCAAGTTGGCGAGATGCAGCAGGAAGAAGCTGCTGAATTATTCGAATTTGTTCAAACACGACTTGCTGACGGAGGGTTTGAGCAGTATGAAATTTCGAATTATGCCAAATCTTCGAAAAATAGAGCGCATCATAACTTAGTCTATTGGGATGGTTTTAAAGATTATGTTTCCTTTGGTCCATCGGCGCATGAATTTTTAGGAGGAATGCGGGCATGGAATGTTTCTTCGCTCGATCAGTATGGTGCTATGATCTCCGAAGAAAAGCTTCCGCGAATCAATTCCGAAAAACTTTCAATGGAAAAAAGGCGAACGGAAGTTCTTTTCTGCCAGCTTCGAGCAACAGGCATCAATCTTGAACTTTTTAATAATGCATTTGGCGAAGATCTTCTGCGTCACCCTGAGTTGCGGATGCTGATGGATGAAGGAATGATCGAGCATAGGGAAAATTATCTTCGCTTGACAAAAAAAGGTTTCCGCTTTTGTGATGCCGTGATCCTTCGATTGATGAAATAATCTGTTTGTTCCAACACAGAAATCCGCTTTTCGTTTTTTTGCGTAGCTTTATACGTAATTTTGTAAATCTTTAATCACAATTAAATAAAGGAGATATCGTTATGAAACTTGCTAATGTTCTCTCATCCCCGCCCAAGGTTTTGAGCATTGTTATTTTATTTTCCCTTGCTTCTTCCCTTAGTTTTGGCGGCGTACGGCAAAATATCGCTTTTGGGGGTACCAGTTTTACACCCAATACATTGAATGTAAGTGTTGGAGATACAATCGTATGGTCAGGTAATTTTGGTTTTCACATTATTAAATCCGATGCTATCCCTGGTGGCGCTGCTACCTGGGGACCAACTACTGCCTCGACCACATCGCTCATTTATGTCGTTACCGTCCCCGGACTATATCACTATGAGTGCACGATACACGTAGCAATGGGTATGACTGGTACTTTTACTGCCGCGGCTTCTGGAGTTGATGAACCGGTTACCAATGATCAGGCGACGTTAGGCATTAATTATCCTAATCCTTTCACGGGAATTACTATATTGCGCTATACTTTGAAAAATGCTTCGCCGGTTAATTTGAACATATTCGATATAAACGGAAAAGCAATAAAACAGGTCATTAATAGCTATCAAAGTGCTAATGCTTATGAGGTTCCGTTCGATGCCAGCAATCTGCCAAACGGCACATATATCTGCGAGCTAAAATGCGGGGACGCCATTTTGACAAGACGAATAGTTGTAGCGAGATAATCTGAACTTTTTTACCCGAATTCGCATTTACTCTCGGCTAATTACAGAAAACGAGAAATTATGTTCGCAATTGTAGAATTCCGGGGAGAGCAATATCGCATCGATGAGGGCGCAAAGCAGCTTCGCGTTGCCTATTTTGACGGCGCCAAAGACGGCGAAAAGGTAAAATTTGGCAAAACGCTGCTTGCTCAGGGCTCCGATGGCAAAGTCGCCTTAGGCGGCGCGGCAAAGATCGAAGCAACGTTTTCGGCTCATGACCGCGATGAGAAGATCGTCGTTTTCAAGAAAAAGCGCCGTAAACGTTACCGGACTACGAACGGTCATACTCAGAATTTTACCGTGCTCGATATTAATTCTTTCAGTATTTAATTTTTTAGACTACCATGGCACATAAAAAAGGCGGCGGTTCAACGAAAAACGGCCGCGATTCAAATGCTCAACGACTTGGTGTAAAAAAATACAGCGGCGAGATGGTTCTTGCCGGTAATATTCTCGTCCGCCAGCGCGGTACGAAATTCCATCCGGGACTTAATGTCGGCATCGGTTCCGATGATACGCTTTTTGCAATGTCGCACGGCATCGTAAAGTTCGAGCGCTTTCGCGAGAACCGCCAGCGGATCAGTGTCTATCCGAATTAAAATATTTTTCTTTTAATGGGAAAGCATGGAAGTAAAATTCCATGCTTTTTTCTTGTTTAAAAACTAACTACACGTCTATCTGCGCTCGCTGTAAGTGACCTGAATAATCTATATAGACCGATTTCCATTCTGTATAAAACTCAAAGACTGCCCAGCCGCCTTCGCGGTGACCGTTGCCAGTGGATTTTACACCGCCGAAGGGCATGTGCGCTTCAGCGCCGATTGTAGGAGCATTAATATAACAAATGCCAACTTCAATATCTCTGACGGCTAAAAGCGCATCGTTGATATTTTTTGTATAGAGGCTTGAAGAAAGTCCATATTCAACAGAATTTGTTATCTTGATCGCATTCTCAAGCGATTTGCATTTTAACACCGAAAGCACCGGACCGAAAATTTCTTGTTGGGCTATGGTTGAATTTGGCAGAACATTAATAAAGATCGTCGGTTTATAAAACCAGCCTCTTTGCAAATCTTTATCTGTTGGTCTTTCACCGCCAAGTATGCAAACCGCTCCTTCTTTTTTTCCGAGGCTAACATAGTGGTCGATATTTTCAAGCTGTTCCTCGTTGATGATAGGCCCTACTTCGGTTCCTTTTATTGATCCATCGCCAAGTTTTAATTTTTGTGTTCTCAAAATAAGCTCATCGATAAATTTATCGTGAATATCCTGATGAAGAATGAGCCGTGAAGTTGCAGTGCAGCGCTGACCGGTTGTTCCGAATGCTCCCCAAAGAACTCCTTCGAGGGCAAGTTCCATATCTGCATCGGGCATGACTATCTGCGCGTTCTTGCCGCCCATTTCAAGGCAGACATGTTTCGATAATTTTCCGCATGTTTGCGCGACGGTACGTCCTGTCTTTGTAGAACCGGTAAAGCTTACAGTTAGAATCAAAGGATGCTCGGTAATTGCCGCGCCAACAACTTCTCCGGCGCCATGCACGATATTGAGAACACCTTTCGGGAGTCCTGCTTCAATAAGTATTTCAACAAGAATATTTGCCGTTTGGGGTGTATCCTCGGCAGGCTTAAAGACGAACGTATTTCCGGCGACAAGCCCAGGAAAAATATTCCATGTTGGAATTGCCATCGGGAAATTCCAGGGTGTGATGAGTCCGCAGACTCCAATTGGTACACGGAAAGATAAATTTAATTTATTTGGAAGTTCACTCGGCGTATTTTGTCCGAAAAGTCTTCTCCCCTCAGTTGCGCAATAAAATGCCGTGTCGATACCTTCCTGAACATCTCCGCGCGTTTCGGCAAGTGGTTTACCCATTTCGCGCGTCATTATTGCAGCAATTTCTTCTTTACGGGCAACCATGATCTCGCCAGCTTTTCGGCAAATTTCACCTCGTGCCGGAGCCGGGATCAGCCTCCAGGTTTTGAAGGCTTCCTCAGCCGATTGAGCAGCGCGATCGACATCAGATTCTGTTGATAAGGGAAAAGTACCAATGCAATCATCCCAATTTGCAGGATTACGATTCTCGAAGGTTTTACCATCAGATGAGTCACTCCAGACCCCGCCAATATAATTTTGAAATTTTTGCGCCATAGTTAGTAGTTAGTAGTATGTAGCTAGTAGTTAGGAATAAGGAGCGGGCGGGGAATTATTCCTCACTACTAACTACTTACTACTAACTACTTATTTCAAACATTTAAAAAATGAAAATCATATCAATTATTTTCGTAATACTTTTCTCCTCCAACATATATGCTCAACGCGGCATGGGCAAACTTCCGCGGGAAGATGTTGTGATGATCTCGCAAGTTCTGCGCGATTCGCTTTCGGACGAGATGTTTGCGCGTATTACCGATCTTAAGCGGTTTGCACTTGCAAATAATCTTGATAGCGCCGCTCCGCTCATTGCATGTAAAGATACAGGAAAAGTAGCGAAATGGACTCATGCTTGCGTTCTCACTAACCCCAGCGATGCCGAGCATGTAAAACAGGTCGTCGAAAAAATAAAAAAAATGTATACCGATTATCCTGACGATATGCACCAGGAATATTTTGCCGTCTTTAAAAGCAAAGATGTTGAATCGGGGCAGATGCTGCATTATCAGATCAATCTGACAAAAGCCGGCAAGAAGCGAATGGCGTACTTCCATTATTACCCGATCGGCGATAAGATTCTTTACGGCGACGCAAATTAATTCCCCCTTTAATGACGGTTACCTTCGTAGGACCTGCGCTGTCGAGTTTCGTAAAAAATGATATTACAATTCTGCAGCGTAAGCATAAACTTAAAGTTATCGATGCAAATATCGGGCGCGGGAAGAGTGCTGTACTTGGTTTAATAAAATTAGAATTGCGGATTTTATTTTCGCTCTTTGGCTCCGATGTTCTATTTTTTTGGTTTGCTGATTATTACTCATTCATCCCATCGGTTATAGCTCGTCTTCTTCGCAAGCGAGTTTATGTAGTTGCAGGAGGTTTTGATGTTACCTATATCCCCGAGGTAAAAAGCGGTGCACGGGTTCGTCCGCTTCGTTGGTTTCTCGTGCGCAATACACACCGCTTTGCGAACCACGTTTTTCCGGTCTCAAATTATGCTCAAGCATTGCTCGGTATGAACTCGAAACACCATGCGCCGAGTACCGTAATTTACAATGCCGTAAATATCGCACATTTTCCATATTCCGAGGCTCCAAGAAAAAAAAGGGCGCTGACTGTTACGCAACTCGATATTGTTCTTGACTATCTTCTAAAGGGGATCGATGTTTTTATAAAAACTGCGCGAGCAATGCCCGATGTTGAATTCGACCTCGTAGGTATTCGAGGACCGGCTTTGGATTATGCTCGCACTGAAGCGAAGGATCTGAAAAATCTCACCATAGTGATCGGACCGATTCGTTATGAAACGCTGCTGAATTATTATCATTCCGCTTCAGCATATTGCCAGCTTTCGATGGATGAAACATTCGGCGTTGCAACTGCCGAAGCAATGAGCTGCGGCTGCATTCCGGTTGTATCGGATGTTCCATCGCTTGAAGAAGTAACCGGCGGCAGGGAATATATCGTTAATAGGAATAATATTGATACCATTGCCGATGCGATCACAAAAAGTTTTTCAGCGGAAAATGCCGAAAGACAGAAATGCAGCGATTATGTGAAGAAATTCGATATAGAAAACAGAGCGGTAAAATTATTAGAATTAGTGAGATAGTATTTAACGCTTGTAGGCGCGGGGCTTTAGCCCGCGAGCGCATTACATACTTGAACTTGCTCGCGGGCTAAAGCCCTGCGCCTACCAGAAGTTTCAAAAAAATGCAGTTTAGTCAACACCTAAAAAAAGGCGCATGGGGATTCGCGACAAAGTTATTGCCTGCCGTTTATGGCGCGGTAATGACAATTCTTGTCTTCAAAGTTCTTCCGAAAAACCAAAGCGGCGAACTTGCACTCTTCATTAATATTTTTGGAATGATCTTTACGTTCGCCGATAGCTTTGCCTTGCAGGCAATTGTAAAATTCGGCGTTGATAAAGTAAATGATTTGCAAGAACTTCTTACGGCAACATCAATTCTTTTCTTTGCTTTTCTATCGGTTGTACTAAGTATCTTTATTGTTTTTCCCGGTACGGTATCATCATTGCTTAATAGTACCGAACTGCCGAGCCTTATACCAAGCCTTGTTATCCTCGTCATCGTTACCATTCCACGTGTAATTGCCAGCAAAATATTCCAGATGCGTTTTCATACGCAGCAACTTTTTATTGTCGATTGCATTAACTTCGGTGGATCCAGTATTGTCGTAACGATATTTTCATTCATGGGTAAGCTTAATACGGCAAGCGATATAATCGGCATTACGATTGTGAGTGGGGCCGCGAGTTCTCTGGTTGCATTATTTCTTGCCCGGAAAGATATAAGCTGGAGAATGCGATTCTCGAAGACCATGATTAAGAAAATATTTCATTTCACCCGTTACCAGACTGCTACAGGAACCGTCCATGTCCTTCAACAAAATCTCGATACGCTCCTCGTTCCGGCTTTTCTTGGTATCGAAGCGCTGGCTAATTATCAGGTAGCGAAATTCTTTTTTAAAGGATTCGATGTATTGCGTGATACACAAGGCATATTCGTTTTCCCTGCATCAAGCAAGTATCATGCTTCCGGAGATACAGATACTCTAAAGAAGATCATCGAAAAGGCAACGAGTTTTCTCTATATTCTGATGATCCCTCTCTGCATTCTATTGATCATCTTTGCTCCGCTGCTTTTTCAGATCTTATATAAAGGTAAATTCGATGAAAGTATTATTATTTTCCGTGTTCTCATCGCAAGCGGATTTATTTTGCCGATGACAATGGTCGGCATGTCGGCGCTAGTGGGTATGGGGAAAGTGAAAGAGGTATTTCAAACTATTATTGCTTCGCTTGTAATAAATGTTATTCTTGCATTGATTTTGCTGCCGATGATCGGCACGATCGGCGCGGCAATTGCTTTTAGCATTTCGATGTTAGTACAAGCCATTCTTGCATACCGTATTATGCATAAAGAAGTACCATTATCACTATCGTCAATGTTTTTTAGAGGCATTGAGGATGGAAAGAATTTTCTCAAACGAAAGAGTTCGTAATTCATGTTTCTCGGAATCCTACTAAGTGTATTCGCTGCTGCCGCTCAGATCGGTGGTGGAATGCTTGCGCTCAAGGCAAAGCGCTTTCCACATAGCTGGGAGCGAACATTGCTTGCCCTCGGTGCTGGATTTCTACTTGCCCTCGTTTTTGTCGACCTGATCCCTGAAAGTTTTCGCCTAACGGCAAATCCTGATCATTCAGTTATCGCAATGCTTTTGGGATTTTCTGTCCTCCATTTTTTCGAACACACGCTTGTCCAGCATTTTCATTTTGGCGAGGAGACGCATCATCATCAGGGTATCTCACATTCATCGGCATTCGGCGCCGTTGGAGGATTGACGCTCCATGCCTTTTTCGATGGCATGGCAATTTCTTCCGTTGCAACGGCAAAGCCGACTATGGGAATTCTCATCAGCGTTGCCGTTCTGCTTCATAAAATTCCTGAAGGATTAACTGTTGCAAGCGTCATGCTTGCAGGTGAACATTCGAATAAACAAGCTAAAAACGCCGGATATATTCTGGGACTTTCAACAATTCTGGGAGCGCTTATCGTATTCTTCTTCGTCACATTCGATGAAGCATTGATCGGTTTTCTGTTTGCATTCAGTGCCGGAGCTGCTTTATATGTGGGAGCCTGCGATCTCATTCCGGAAATCAATAAAACCCGGGGAAGAAAAGCTCCGATCCTGGTTTTTTTCGGCATGATGCTGTTCTATTTCGGGAAACTACTGTTAGATTACTTTGTCGTACAATAATTTCCGTAATTTTGCATTGAATTCAAAGTCATTTTTTACTATTTTAATCATATTATGAAACAACATTCTACCAAATCTCTTGTGCTTACCGCAATACTGACACTGATTATTTCAAGTTGCAGTAAAAAGGAAGATGAAACGACAAAGTCTGCAAACCAGACGACGACAAATCCTATGCAGCAAATGGCACAAAATATGGCGGGCGGCGCCGCAGGCAATAAAACACCTGGTGTAGCTATCCCGGCAAAAACCCTCGCTGGTTTTCTACCCTCGGTTTCCGGCTATTCTGCGAAAGGCGATCCGGAAACAATGGAAATGGAAATGAACGGCGCAAAATATTCCAATGCTACTCAATCATACGAGAATGCTGAGAAGCGTGTAAAAGTATCCATTTTTGATTATAATTATATTGCCGGATTAACCGCCGCGTATTCCATGATGATGAATATGAGCGTTGAGACAAATGACGAATCGCTGCACTCAGAAAAATTTTCCGATTATCCCGGATGGATCAATTGGAAGAAAAAATCTAATACCGGCACTGTCGGCGTTGTCGTAAATGAACGCGTCTTTGTTGTGGTAGAAGCTCAGAATGGGGCAACGTTGGACGATCTTAAGTCGGTTGCCAACAATATAAACTATTCTGGAATCGCCTCGGCTGCAAAATAACGTGATTCGCAGCGTCTTTGCGGCGATCATCTTCTTAGCCGTCACGATCGTTTTATCTGTTATTTCAATCCCTGCCGCTTTGTTCGATAGGAGCGGCGGGGTTTATCTGTGGTTTGCAAGATTCTGGTCAAAAATATTTCTCTCCCTCTACGGGATAAACCTTTCTGTAATTGGTCTCGAAAATATCAAGAAAAGCGAGCATTACGTTTATGTTTCCAATCATGCAAGCTATACTGACATTCCGATTTTATTTGCGACGATTCCTTTCGATATTCGCTTGATTTTACGCCATACCCTTACCCGGATTCCAATTTGGGGTTGGGCTTTGCTACTGAGTCCGATGATCATTATCAATCGCTCGAATGCAAAGAAAGCAAAAGAGACATTGGCACAGGCTACAGCAAAAATTCGAAATGGCGCATCGGTTCTTCTCTTTCCTGAAGGGACTCGTACTCACACTGGCGAACTTCAGCAATTCAAACGTGGAGCGTTCCACTTGGCGTATGAAGCGGGAGTGAAAGTTATTCCAATATCCATCAAAGGCTCGTATGAAATTCTCCCAAGAACAGGTAAACTTCCATTGACGAATAGATCAGTTTCCGTCAGAATAGGTGGAGCACTGCCAGTCAATAAAGAAATTCCAAATGATCGAGAGCGCGAAATGGATTTAATGCAAAGAGCAGAGCAGGCTATACGCAAAATGCTTTCGTAAATCTTTACTCCCTGAGCCTTGTTCTATGGCTTTCCAAGAAGTAAATGAAAGATAACGTTACCATCATAACGCCGGATAAAAGGAGCATTTCTTTTTTCGATACGGATCGATTTCCTATAATCGCCGGTCCTTGCCTTGTCGAATCGAAAGAGCTGCTCAAGGAAGTCGCTGAGGAATTATGCATTATTCAGAGCAAACTTCCGATCGATTTTATTTTTAAATCTTCCTATCGCAAAGCAAATCGTACAAGCGGTTCAAGCATCTCCGGCATCGGTGATGAAAAAGCTCTCTCCTATCTTGCCGAGATAAAAAAAGAATTTGGATTACCTATTTTATCCGATATTCATTTACCAGGCGAACCAGCTTTAGCGGCAGAAGTGTGCGATGTATTGCAAATCCCTGCCTTCCTCGCAAGACAAACCGATCTCCTCGAAGCGGCTGCAGAAACAGGGAAAGTTATCAATATTAAAAAAGCGCAATTCATGTCGCCACATGATATGAAATTTGCGAAAGAAAAAGTTATTGCAAAAGGGAATAAGAATGTATTGCTTACCGAGCGCGGAACGTCGTTCGGTTATGGCGATCTCATAGTTGATTTTCGATCGATAGAAATAATGAAGCAGTTTGGCTCGCCGGTTATTTACGATGCAACACATTCGGTTCAGCAGCCAAGCCAGAATGGCATCAGCGGTGGGAAGCGGCAATTCATTGCGCCCCTTGCTCGAGCTGCGATGGCTGTAGGAGTTGATGGATTGTTCATTGAAACTCACCCCGATCCCACGAAAGCGAAGAGTGATGCGGCTTCGCAATTGCCACTCAAAGAACTTGAAGGCTTACTGAAGTCTCTCTTGCAATTCCGAAATAATTCATAAGTCTTATAAGTCCTATATGTCTTATACGACCTATCCCCGGCAATTAACATCGCAAGAAAGCCAGATTCTTTCCTGGCTTTTGCCGGAACATATACCCGCTTATAAACCTTATTACGATTTTATGCAAGCTTCTCAAATCATCGGTGAAGGAAGATGGGGAGAAGGCAATCTTATCTTGGATAAGAAAAAATCTTCCATTGATCCTACACTCAGTATGCCGCCTGTTATCGCCTATGGGGAGTGTCTCGTTGAAGGAAAACAGCTTACCAACAGCGTTCACGAATTCAATATTGACGATCAACTTGAAATTCAATTCTCGGGCTTATTTCCAATTCCTGAATCACTTGAAATAAAAAACAGATGGTGCTATTCCTATTGGAAGCCAGGCGACGTATGTCCGGCGACCAATACGATAGTTAAAGAATTTGTAATGAAAAATATTTCGAGTGATACGAAATATACACTTGCAATTTCCGCAGCAAAAAAAGTTTTATGGCTGCATCATTCCGATTCCGGATTTAATCAACTTATTCCGCTTACACCATTTTACGATGAATTGCTTCGGACAAAACATATTCGCGATGCAAATCTTATCAGCCACCCGGCAACATTCTTTGAGAAGGTTGATGAATTCAGCGATGCCGACTGCATCCAGGCGCTTTTAGAATATAATAAGAAAGCAAGCCGTAAATTTGATGCTTCGGATATTGTCATAGAAACTGCAAAACCGAAGAAGAGTATATTCCAAAAATTATTCGGAACATGAGCAATTCATATTTTGAAAGCGCGAAGCGAACCTTTGAAATCGAGGGACAAGCTTTGCAGCAAACTATTGCAGCATTGGGTGAAAAAGATTTCTCCAAAGCATGTGATCTCATACTCGCATGCAAAGGTCGCATCATCGTCAGCGGTATCGGAAAATCGGGTCATATTGCCCGCAAGATCGCTTCTACTCTGACTTCTACAGGAACACCGTCTATCTTTTTGCACCCGACAGAAGCGGCGCATGGCGATATCGGACTTGTTTCCAAAGATGATGTTTTTCTTATTTTGTCAAAAAGCGGTGAGTCGGATGAACTTGCTTCGATTTTGAATACGACAATTCCGATCATTGCGATTACATCGAATCCTATGTCGCGGCTTGCGCAAGCTGCAATGAAATCCGGCGGATGCATTCTTCAAACAACTATCAAAGAAGAAGCCTGCCCACATGATCTTTCCCCGACATCATCGACGACGGCGCAGCTTGTCATTGGTGATTCTCTGGCAATCGCATTACTCGAAGCTCGAAAATTTACCAGTGAAGATTTTGCTAAACTTCATCCCGGTGGCGCGCTCGGAAGGAAATTGACGATGAAAGTTGCCGATCTTATGATCAGCGATGATCATGTTCCGCGGATAGGAGTTGACTCCACTCTTACTTCCATTATGGAAGAAATTTCTAATAAACGGCTTGGGGCAGCATGCGTTATTGGTGAAGAAGGTGAGCTCATTGGTATTATCACCGACGGCGATCTGCGCAGATATTTCCAATCGCACGAGCAAATAGATATTCGCAAAGTAACGGCAAGCGAATTGCTCTCAAAAAATCCTAAAACTACGACTGCCAATATGCTTGCGATCGATGCCTTGCATTATATGGAAGATACACTTCCGAAAGTAATGCAACTTCCGGTGCTTGGCGAGCGTAATATTGTTATCGGTATGATTCATCTACATGATATTGTCAAGGCAGGGATTAATTAGCAGATTATATACGTGTCATTCTGAACGTAGTCATAATTGCGATAGCAATTATGACGAAGTGAAGAATCCCGTAATAGATTGTAGAAACTTTCAATCTGCCATGATTGACGGGATTCTTCACTTCGTCTTTTTTGCATTCGCAAAAAAGACTTCGTTCAGAATGACATATAAATTTGCGGGCCTTCTTTTTATGTTCTTCCTCGCCTCTTGCTCCTCCAACGAAGTCAAGCCAAGCACTGCGCCACTTACTTCATCCGATGAACTTCCATCACAGACCAGCGCTCATACGCGGATGACTTTTTCATCCGATGGTAAAGTTCGTGCCGTCATGCATGCTTTTGGCGTTCGCATGTTCGAGCAGAAAAGATATACGTTGCTCGATTCCGCTGTGCATGTCGATTTCTTCGACCGCGATGGCGATCACTCCAGCGTCCTAACTTCGCATCGCGCATTTATTGATGATAACACAAAAAATATGACGGCGTATGATAGCGTGAAGATCCTAAGCGATTCTGGTACGCTCGTCGAAACCGATTCACTGCTCTATGATAATGCTACGCATAAAATGCATTCCGATGCCTTCGTTCGCATCACGGAGAAAACAGGACGCATCACGCGCGGGCACGGCTTCGAAAGCGATCAGGATCTTATCAATTATAAAATCCTGCTGCCCATTATCGATGCACCCAGCAATACCTTCGATAATCTTAATGGACCGGCTCCGCTAACATCGCCCGGGCATAATTTGGAAATGACGCCGTCTTTGCCGCTTCCACCGCCGGAAGTGAAGAAAGATACCGGGGCAGATTCGCGGTAGCTCTATTTATTCTTTCACGAAATTCCGTATAGATTCACCAATCCGAATCATATATATTCCTGCCAGCAAATTTTTTATATCGAGATGAATTACATTCACTCCACTTTGCAAATTTATATTTGCAGATAATACCTTTTTTCCTAAAGCATCAAATATTTCAACTTGCGTTTCTTTTTCAACTTCAGTCGGATATTCGATACTGAGTTCATTGTGCGTCGGATTTGGTCGGATCAGAAATATTTGCTGAGCTGATGCCGAGTTCACTCCTGCCGGAATCATACCCTGACCGTCCAAGGCAATAGCAAAGCCAATGCAATCAGTTTTTATTAGCAGAGAATCAAGATGACGTGATGAATCGGAAGGTGAAAAGCAAACTTCCAATGTGAGGGAATCTTGAGCCGGGACAGATATAGGAAGTTTGATCGAAATCGGGGTTTGATGATATGCCGTATCATTATGAGTAAACTCTGCCGACTCAAGGATAAACGGAGGATTTCCCATTGGCGCTGAATTCTTCAAAACGAAAGTTGTACAAATTTGCTCGCCGATTATAGATGTAAAATGGATACTATTCAGATGTGTATCCGGTTGAGTGGGAAGTGATATCAGATTCACTGCAAGCAGTGTGTCGAAAACTAATGGAGTACCCAAAATACTTCCTTGCATGCGGATAAAGGTCTTGGTGGGAGGTTTCTGGGAGCCGAGTTTTTTGGGAGCCCATATAAGAATTAATGAGTCGTTCGTACTCAAACTCAACAATTGGGGAAGCTTCGGATATCTGCTGAATGAAAGAGCTCCACTTGAGACAGCAATATTCGACGAATCGCTAAAGCCGATTGATTCGATCTTGAACGTATTACAGGAAAAATTAGAATAAGCAAGAGTTGCTGAATCTTGGCTGCACAATGAAGCGCTAAGATCGATCTCGCCCGAAGATAGAATGGGATTCGGACTGGTCTCCTTAATAGCGCCATCTCCACCATCAATAGTTTTCCAAACACCGCCACCCGTATCAAATGCATATACAATTCCTCCGTTGCACCCAGTAACGGAAAAACGAGTATCGCGATAATTTGAAGGTCCGCCTACAAACATCCATGTCAATCCTCCATCAAATGACCGAAGCAAGCCGGAGCTATTTCCAGATTGTGATGGAGTCGCGCCTTGTATATAAATCACAGATCCTACACCATCGATATGCCCGGTCGTTCTCTCGGAGATGCTACTAATTGTTTGCCAGGTCGCACCATAATCGGATGAGGCGAAAACATTTTCGGTGTTATTCGGATCAGCTTGTGATTTTTCTCCAATGATAAAAAATTTTGAAGTATTTTTCTCTGCATAAACGCTCCATGCTTCTGTCAGGATACCTTGAGTCTGTAACCATGTCCTGCCGCCGTCACTTGTTCGAAGCGCCGGTGCATAACCTCCTGCAGCAGCGGCGTATGCCGTGACAACTCCGTGAAGATCATCCAAAAAATTAATGCCGTTATACCGGTCTGTTCCAGCACTTGTAAATGTTACCCCACCGTCGGTAGAAAGAGATAGTTTAACTTGACTAAACCTATCGGTGATGATAAGAGCTGAGGGAGTCTGATAAACTGAACTGAGCGAGCCTATTGCGCTTGCATCGATATGCCAGCTTACACCGCCATCAGTTGTTGACCATAGACAATGTGCGGTTGGCATGCTCATGCTCTCATCAATGGTCGCCCATCCATTGAGAGAATCCTTCATGAATATATCAGTGATAAAGCCCGAGAAACCAGAGGGAATACTGCAGCTAAGCCACGTCTGCCCTCCATCGGAGGTTCGGAAAATTCCAAATTGCCCGTCAATGCCAATGAATCCTCGTTGTTCATTAAAAAAGAATGAGGTATTCACCGTTGCAGGGAATTGCGTTATCTTTTGCCAGCCACAAAATCCTGCATTTGTAAAAAGAAACGGAATGAAAAATAAAAGAAAAATGATGCTACTCCGATAAAAAACCGTCCGCGATGATGATTGTATTTGTTTTTTCAAGCTCATAATAATTACCGCTCTTTATACCTATTTAAGGTGCTGTAGGCATAAGAACTGAGCAATTTGAAAATTGTTACATCCTGCCAGTCATTATTTTACCCGACCGACTCTGCACTATATCTGGCGATCAAACCGGTTTCGACTGCGTAGCGGTATACTCGCGAGAAACTCCAGTAGGCGAGGAGAATATAGACCAGGGATATTCCTCCTCCGAGAGCAATGGGAAGTATCGAGACCGTCCGGTTAGCAACGACATCGCGCATCCCTTCGAAGACATAACTTGCGGGCAGCAATCTCGATATTGGCTGCATCCAATCCGGCAATGTGGAGATAGGATAAAAGACTCCGGCGAAGGGGGCGAGAATTGCCGGGATCGGCCAGATGAACCACTCCGATGCCGGACCTAAGCGGAGTACTAATGCGCAGGCGAAGATACCAAATGCTATCCCGAACAAAACGAGAACAATAATGAACGGAAAAAACATGATTCCATATGAGAAGAACGATAACCCGAATGCAGCCGATGCCATCAATAGCATCGCTGCAAGCCCGATAATGCTGGTGATAAGCGTCGTTGCAACAAGACCGGTAAGATATTCCGAAATTTTCATCGGAGTAGAGAAAATATTGAGGAAGTTCCGCGACCAAACATCTTCGAAAAATGTCGTCGTTACGCCTTGCATAACACGGGTGAAGAAATCCCAGAACAGCACGGCTCCGAGCAGCATCGGGACGAAATCTATCTGCGAACTTGTAACACGATTCAAATATTTTGTGATGAATCCCCACAGTACAATATCGATAACACTCCATGCAAATAACGGCACGATGCGTGTTGCACTGCCCCTCAAGAGATATGCGTAGCGCAAAACAATGGCATAAGCGCGGCTGAATTTCATACAGTTTCCGGACTCCTTTCTAATGAAAGCGGTTCGCGAGCAACGGTGATGAAGAGATCTTCAAGCGTCTCTTTGCCGTGTTCCTGCGGAAGACGTTTCGGGTCGCCTTCAAGGAGGATTTTTCCTTTTGAGAGAAATAGAACTCTGTCACAAATATGCTCAACTTCGTACATGTTATGAGAGGTCAGTAGAATTGCAACGGATTTCTTTTGAGCGAATTCTTTGATCAATGTTCGGATCTCAAGCGCCATCGATGGGTCGAGCGATGCAGTGGGTTCATCGAGAAGTAAGAGAGTAGGATCATTGAGAAATGCTTTTGCAAGTCCGACACGAGTTTGCTCACCTGATGAGAGAACACCACACTTTGTATCCCGAAATTTAACAAGATCAAACGTAGTTAGCAACTCCTCTATCTTTTCGGGAATATGCTGAATGCCATACAGCAATCCGAAGACACGAAGATTTTGCACAACGGTCAGGTTTCCTGGCAGAGGAGCATAGACGGCGGAGAAATTTGTGTGTTCAAGAATCTTGCTCCGGTGCTTGAGGATGTTCATTCCATCAACGGAAATTTCTCCGGTAGTAGGTTTTAAGACTCCGAGAATCATATTGATCGTCGTGGTTTTTCCAGCTCCATTAGGACCGAGGAGTCCGAGGATTTCATTTTGCCGAAGTTCGAAGGAGATACCATCAACGGCAACGGTATTGCCATAAACTTTTCGTAATCCCAATACAACAAGTGTTGGTGGTATTGTTGAATCCATGAGTTGGAAATTAAAACGCCGCTCGGATTCCCAGTGCAAGATCGGTTTCTTTGCTCCCGGATTTGAAGAATTGCCCGACATGAGCGGAAGCAATATCGATGTTCAGGAATTTGAACAGAGTAATTCCAAAACCTAAAGTTAAATCTGCGGAGCCGGATTCGATAACAATACCTCCGGCAAGACGCATGCCAATATTACCGGCTCGTTCGAGCGTTAAACCTGCTCCAAGTCTTCCTGATTTCAAACTGCCGACAAGATCGGTCAGTCCGTTCGCATATTCCATTGCGATCCTCGGAGCGAATGCGCCCCATTCGAATCCCATTGCATCGAGATCGATCATAAGTCCTGCGCGAAACATCGAGGGAAGCGGAGTGGTGAAAGAAGAAACATTTTTTAAAGTGCCGCTTAATTTTTTCAGCGAATCAGTAACATCCTGAATTCGAGAGACATTGCCATAATTGATCGTATCGGTAAGATGATCAGCTATCCGTTCGGTAGCATTTTGACTCCAGGTGATCGAGCCGATATCAGTTGCCGAAAGCCCAAGCAGAACGGTTGGTGTGCCATGTTTATTCGACCATAAGCCAAGGCAAACGCCAATATCCGCTCCTGCGCCTGATCCGGCGGAATTCGTCGTAAGAAAATTAAAACTGAAGCGATTGGGAACATGCTGAGGATCAAAATTCGAACTATAAGCGGAATGCTCATCGAAATTGACAGCTAAAATTACTCGTTCATTACCCGGAGTAGTATGAATGTAATTCCCATTATCTACTTTCAGATAGGCAATACCCGAAACGTATTTAATCGCTCCGCCAACGGAAATATTTTTTAAAAATGACGAAGAATCTCTTCCGATCTCGAGTGTTCTTCCGAAGGATAGGGAATATTCGCTATACCACATTCCCTGAAGATCGAAATTATCAATATTATTTGGAACTGTTAGAAGGTTGGCTTCAGCATTTCTTGCAAATAACAGAAAACTATCTGGAATAATAGAACGCACTGCCGCATGTGTTGTCCACGTTAATGCGAACGCTCCGACCTCCGGAACCCGGTACGAAACGCCGAAAATTTCTGCATCGCCGCGCCCGGAAAGTTTTCCGTTCGACATGAGATTGGCAATGCTTGTCAGTGAACTGTCGGTGAAATGAGAAATGTTCGTGCCGAAAACTCCGCTCAAGGCATTCACATCGGAAAAACTCGAACCGGCATCCAAGCCAAATGTCGAAGCGGGGAATATCTGAACTTCGATCGTATTGCCATCATCAATTCCCAAGAGTGCCGGATTCAAACCAACCGCTGAAAGCCCGCGGCTGGTGACAACATACGTCTGCCCCGCTCCGTGAGCGATTGGGGATAGGTGCTCATAACCTTCTTGCGCAAAAAGGGAAAGGGGGTAAAGTACTATAGCAAGAATCAGGAAAATATAATGTGAGGTTTTCATCATGATCCAAGACAACATTAATTAATGTCCGCTCATCAACTTCTCAATATCTTCTGCCTTCCTTGGAGTATCCTTCGATAATATTTCCGGTCCGCTTGGCGTGATCAAAATATCATCTTCGATACGGCAGCCGATCTTCCACCATTTTTTATCGCACGGACTTCCTTCTGCAATATAAATACCCGGTTCAACAGTAATTACTTGTCGATCTTTCAGAGGCTCGGCAGAATTTCCGGCGTCATGTACATCAAGCCCGAGAAAATGCGAAGTGCCATGCATAAAATATTTTTTGTAATCATCGGGATTCGAAATAATACCGAGGTTTATCAACCCACGAGTGATGACCGATACGGCAGCGCGATGCGGCGCTTTGAAATCATTACCGACCTTTGCTTGCGCAATTCCGGAATCCTGCGCTTCGAGAACAAGATCATAAATTATGCGCTGTTCATTCGCAAATTTTCCATTAATAGGAAAGCTCCGCGTTATATCGGCAGTATATCCATGGTACTCAGCGCCCATATCCATCTCAATGAAATCTCCCGGTTCCGTTTGTCTGCGATTAGATTCGTAATGCAGAATTGTCGAATTATTGCCGCTTCCGACAATACATGGATAGCCTACATACTCGCAGCCGTTCTTTGTAAAAATATATTCGCCCAATGCTTGCATCTGATATTCATACCAACCAGGTTTTGCCGAGCGGATAATTTCATTATGTGCTTCGTTCGAAACTTTGATTGCTTTGCGCATCAGACGAAGCTCTTCATCTTGCTTGATGCTGCGCATTTCAGCAAGAATGTTCTTTAATGATGCAACGCCCAATTTGGTATCTGTGCGTATGTCTTTGTGCGTATCATCGGTTATGGGATTATAATTGCGATTTCTGTTGATACTAATACCCCCTTTATCCAACATTTTATTGGTAGCATAGGTCGTTCCGGAATATCTATTTTCTAATCCATCTTTAACAGATTGCCAGAGCAACCAGGTGGTATCGAGAACAGGGTCATAAATGCTTTTCGGCGCGACGGAATTGTAATAGAACGTATCGATTTTTTCGAGAACAGGTTTCAAGAATTCCTTCAGACTATCAATAACAATGGCAGCAGAAAATTTCAAAACACTTTTAGCGCCTTCGGTGCCAAGCCTTACTCCTTTCCATACTTCCTGAGCAAGATTTTTTTTCTGGACGAAAATCACTTCGTTAGTTGGGATTCCATTAACGATGATAGGCTCCTTTGTTATAAGCAAAGCAGCATCTGCTTGGGTATGGCCGGTCAGGTAGTAAAAATTCGGATCCTGATGAAAGAGATAATTATCATCGTTCGACCTGTTTTTTTCCAAAGCAGAAAGGAAGAGTGCCGCCGTATGAGGCGCCATGTGCGAACGAAGTTCATCGCGGCGAGATTTATGAAATTCCGGACTTAGGCGATCGAGGTCATAGATTCCATACTTATGAAGAGTATCAACCGAGACAGATTGAGCTTTCGAGTCGAAAGAAAAAAAGAAAAGTATAAGAAGAGCGGGGAGATTAAATTTCATCAATAGCTTTTGCAAGTTTAAAGTCATTCGAGGTTATACCGCCCGCATCATGAGTCGAAAGCATTACCTTAACTTTTTTATAATCATGCAGCAGAAGATCAGGATGATGATCCTGCTCATTTGCGATCGGAGCGATCTTGCCGATGAACTCGGCGGCATTCGAGAAACTGAGTTTCGTAAATTCCTTCACGATTGCATTTACTTTCTCATCGAAGGACCAACCGCTGGTTAGCTTCGAATCAATTTCTTCTTTGGTTAATTTCTTCGGTCTTTCAGGCATAGTGTTAGGCGCAACAAGTATTGCGCCCTATACTTACAATTCTTCTTCCTCTGCGGTTTCCTCAACTTTCAGTTTGCCGCCTTCATAGAGGAGATAGGCTTTCATGAATTCCGTGATCTCGCCATCCATGACGGCTTGCACATCGGTTTTTGCATATTTCGTACGATGATCTTTGACCATCGTATATGGTTGAAAAACGTACGACCTGATTTGTGCGCCCCACGATGCTTTTTTCTTTCCGCCTTCGATTGCAGAGAGGCGTGCCTCCTCGACTTCGCGTTCAATGGCAGCGATGCGGGATTTCAACATCTTCATCGCCCGCTCGCCGTTTTGAAATTGCGAACGCTCTTCCTGACATGCGGCAACAACCGTATGCTCTTTGCCGACGGAATCTTTATATTTATACGTCAGGCGAACTGCTGTCTCGACTTTATTGACGTTCTGTCCGCCTTTGCCGCCCGAGCGGTAGGTATCGCGTTGTAAAAGTGCAGGGTTGAGTTCAATGTCTTCATTAACTTCTTCAAGAAGGGGATAGGCATAGATACTGGCAAAGCTTGTATGCCTTCTGGCATTGGCATCGTACGGAGAAATTCGGACAAGTCGGTGAACACCATTTTCCGCTTTCAGATATCCGAAAGCATTTTCGCCTTTGATCTCGAGCGTTGCGGATTTTATTCCAGCGCCTTCACCGGGGAGTTCATCCATCAGCGAAACTTTATATCCGTTCTTTTCGCCCCAACGAGTATACATGCGTTCGAGCATCTCCGCCCAATCTTGCGCTTCGGTGCCGCCTTGACCGGCATTGATGACAAGGATCGCATCCTTGATGTCATCGGGACTTGCAAGCATAACGGCAACTTCTTGTGCGGTGAGATCGGATTCCAACTTTTCAAGTTCTTTCGATACTTGTGGCGCAAGGGATTCATCCATCTCAGCAAGTTCGATAAGACCTTCGGCGTCGTTCACGCGGACTGAAAGCGCGGCAAAATCATCGCGCTCTTTTTTCAGGCGTGTGGCTTCCTGCATCACTTTTTGTGCTGCACGGCCGTCGTTCCAAAATTCCGGTGAAAAGGATTGTTCTTCGAGCGTGGCAATACGCCCGGCTTTTTTGACGAGGTCAAAGAGAGTCGCCAAGATCCGCAAGACGTTCTCGCAAATCGGCGACAGAGGGATAGTTGTGGTCTGACATAAGTATATTTACTAAAAGGCAAAACGAAAGTCGTTATGAAATAATGCCAGGAGACATTATATACGCTTATCGCTTGACTTAGTCTTTGATCTGGACAACTTTCGTGAACTTCGTGGTTTGACCGCCGGTTCGGGTAATATCTTCAATAATGCACCGGAGGTAATAATTTCCCGAGGGAAGTTTCTTTTTGTTTTTATCCAATCCTTCAAAAGAAACTTCATAAACGCCCTCGTTCTTCAGATCGTTAGTATAGTACTCCATTGCCATTGCTCCGAGATCATCGAAAAGCTGCATCGTAACTTTCGAGGAGGCGATAACCTGCAGTTTGAATGTCCATGGTTTGCCTTTCTTTTTCGGTTTGATGACGATGACGTCATTCTTTGGCAATTTGCTCATGTCCTCAGGTTTCAATCCTTTGCCGCTTACCGGAAGCACCGAGGAATCGTTTGCAGTCCTGATAACCAAACGAGTTTTATATTCTCCGACTTTTACAGGCTTGAAGCAAACACTGATCTCAAAATTTTTTCTCGCCTCTACTCTCATCGGCATCATCTTTTGCTCGGGCGTCGGAATGGTATAATTTTTATTGTCATCGCAAAAAATCCCGGTGATCGTCTGCGTAGAACTCGACATATTCGTGATCGTTATTTTCGAGCAGGATTCGATAGCGGTTCCTTGCGCGCCGAATTTCAGTTCAGGCAAATTGAATGCAAACGGAGGCTTCGTCATGGCAGGGATCGGAGCATCGATGGCTACGGAAAGCGGATCGGCAGGCGCAGGATTCGGATCCTGGCGGATAACATTTTTCACCGGCGGCTTCGACATGTTTTGAGCGGAAGCAGAATGCCCGGTAACGGAAAAAATAATTGCCGATGCAAGAAAGAACGAGACAACTGATTTCATTATAAATTATTAGTAAATGAGTAGGTAGCTAACATAGAGTTGAGCTTTTTGGGTTCGTCTACCAAAAAAATCAGTGGTTCACGTTCCTGTTATTCCCGTGAAAACGGGATCCAGGGGGAGTCTTTGTCCTGGATTCCCACTTTCCGAGGGAATGACAATTTCAAACTTTAGCGCTACCAATAAAAATGGGCAGACGGCGTTATAGTGTCATTCCGAACGGAGATTTTTTTCGCGCAGCGAAAAAAACGATATAAGGAATCTCCCGAATAATTGCTGAAAGCTAACTTTTCTTCACGTCCCAAAAAAAAAGGCAGACTTTGCAGTCTGCCTTTTGAAATAATTTTATTGAAGAAAACAATTATTTGATCGTCGCTCCGCTGCCTCTGCGCGGCGTACCGCCGGAAGGAGTCTTGACGGCATGCTTCGACATATCCATTGCCGGAGCATCGGGATTGGCTGTAGGAGTAGCTGCCGCTTTTTCGCCGGCTTTCTTTGGCTTGGCTTCCATTGCAGGAGCAGCGGGAGCACCGCCCAGGAACGCCATGATATCGGCGCCGAGCTTTTTATGCATATCCATCATGCTGTTGCACATGGTATTGCATGCCGTAAGATTTGCCGAAAGCCCTGCGATCGCTGCCTTGAGCTGGTCGTTATTATCGGTTTTGGCATTCATATAAGCATGGAGGCTATCCATCATAGCGGTATTTTTGCCCATATCATCCATCTTTTTCATTTGCGCCTTAAAGTCGGCGACTTTCGCAGTATCGGCTCCGGCTTTCGCAGCCGAATCGAGCTTGGCACTCCAGGCAGCGTGATCGACTGCCATCATTTTGCTGCCGTTCATCATCATATTCATGAGCGAATCGGCTTCGGTTTTCTTGGCGTTGAAATCCGTAACCAAAGCTTCGTCCTTTTTCGCGCCGCAGCTTGCTAAGACGAAGCTGAGTGCGACCAAACATGCCAGAGAGAGTATAGAGAGTTGTTTTTTCATTGTATTTGTAAAAAGTGAATAGAAACTACATGCAAAAATACGACATTTTTTGTGAGCCCGGGCGGTATCGAACCGACGACCCTCTGATTAAAAGTCAGATGCTCTACCACTGAGCTACGGGCTCCTTTCCGCAGTGCCAATGGCAGATCGCCACTTTCATTGCCGGCGTATAACGTTCGAAGCGCGTTTCGGGTTTCGGGAAACGATATATCCTTATTGGTCAATATAAAGAGAAAACCACAAGAGAAAACCACGTCATTGCGAGGAAGTCGCGTAGCGACGACGAAGCAATCTAAAATGTAATGCCAAACCGAATTTTAAGAATATAAATAATTCTCAGAATATTTTTAAAAAGGAGGTTTTTGGGATTCCATTCTTTCCTGCCATGTACTATTTTTGCGCTCCGAAATTCATTCAAAATTATTTCTAATTTCGGAAATTATTTTTTTAATTTTTTTAACCAACACCCTCATGTCATGTGGCTGTTCATCTTGTAAAGGAGAAAATAATATGGTACTTAGACCAAATTCTGTCAATTCAGGCAACATTCTTAATACCAGCGGTAACCCGATGGGCAGTAGCCCGATGAGCACGGGTGGCTTTCAGCCGAATACAAATTCAGTCAATAATACTATCTACGCCCCGAATCAGATCGCGGCAAATCCGGCGCAGAGCTGGTACGATATGCCCATCATTACGCCTATCGATCCACGCGCACTTATTGCCAATGTCCATTTGGGAACCGATATGGGGCAGTTCTTACGAAGCTCGACTTTTATCAATCCGCCCGGCACATATATCACTAATCCGTTTGTATTGGCAAGCGGTTCGCTGTGCGGGGCGTTGGAAACGGATAATCAGCAGCGCGTTGCCGATGCAGCACAATGGACATTCTCTCATGGAATTAAAAATACCGATCCGAACCCTGCACCGCCGATTCTACCTATTATTTTCTTGCGTGGCGGAAACCGGTGGCAAAATACTATCAATATTAATCTCGGCGCATCGAATTATTCTGATTTGCAGCTGAGTTTTCGTGATAATGCGGCTTCGACCGGAAATTTCACCGGTTCTGGTACCGGCTCGATACCAGTGATTTCATTTACGGCACGAGCCTATACCGGAAATGTTGGCTTGAAAGTGACATTGACACAATACGGAAGATTCCGTATGATTCTGCGCGCAATCGATCCTGCGAATGCGAATAATTATTCCATGTTTGAAATGGAGTGGATTGTAGTGCCGTAAAATTATTTTCTGGAGGTAAAAATGGCGAATCTTACTTTATTCGGTGGACCCTGTTATGAGTATCAGTGGATATCTAACCCAGATACAAGTCAGCCGGGATGGCAAAGTCTGATATTGCATCCTGACAATGGTGAAATGGTATTGACTGAAGTACCTTGCCCTGATGGAGGTGGCATTGGATGGACTGATACTGGAGGAAGTGGCGCTGGCGGAGGTGGTGGTAGCATTGGTTCAGGCACTCTCGGCAGCAGCGGTAATCCTAATCAACCACCATCACCCTGTGATGACGGGAATGTATATCAAATTCCTACAGATAAAACCTGCCTATGCTGTAACGATATTATTATAGCGTTGGATGATCTCGAAACTCGACTTCATATTGGCGGAAATTTATTTACAAAATTGTTTAGTTTATTCACTTGTGGAACAAAAAAAAATACTTTTCTAGTGCCATTATTAAATTGTCTTACTGGCCAGGAATGGAATAAAACTGTTAAAAATATAAGTTGTGACAAGGATGTCATACAAGATATGAGTAAAGGAGGAGGTGTCGCACATTTTCAGGCATTCTCACAAAAAATTCGCAATGTTCAGTATAATGCGAACACTATGTATGTTAACTGTACCCAAGCAGGACCAAATCTTGAATCTATACTTTTTCATGAATTTGTGCATGCGTGTGAACAGAGTATTTTCAAATTCACTCAGGCTGATATTGACAATGGAAAAAATTCAGAGCTTGACGCATACATATTACAACAATTTTTATTCCCCAACACACCTCCGCCGCCTGGTCCAGGGTCTACACTCTATCAAAAAATACAAGATGCAAGCGGTTTAATATCAGGCGGCCTAGGCGATCCACATGTTTTATACGGACAGTTTTTTGCATTTGATGAAGATTCCCATCAGTTTTTTGCGAGAACGACTAAAGGGGTTGCCCATCTTATCAGTACTTGTGGAGAAGACACGTCTGCTTTCAAAGATGTCGTAAAGTATACCGGCGGTCAAAATCCGTCTATTATTTACCATGGAGGAAGCGGCTTAAGTACTTTTGGTAATTATCCCGACCAAAATGCATTAATAAATAACAATAATGTAACTGTTCTAACGGGATTTAATCAAGTTTCAAACGCGTTAAAAAATAGACTGAGTTTATTCTGATAAATGCTTTTGAAATTGTTGTTTTTCAGCACAATTTTCGTTTCATTTCCGTTTGGGAATTGGAACGTGTCTGCTTCGTCGTTAAACAAAAGAGTAATTTCTGTCGACACTTCAGGAAAAGTAGTTCAAGCGCCAGAATTTAGTCTTTCGAGCGATAGCATTCATAATCGGTGGTGGAAAGGTACTCTTATTACACAAAGCAATGAAATTATTCCTGTAGATTTCTATTTTGCTGTAAATAGCATTACTCACAAAATAAATGGTTCATGCACAATAAGTTACCCCAAAACCGCTTGGGATGATTTTGTAATATTCTCTGAGACAATTAAGATTATAGATTCTTTAGCTAAGCTGGAAGATCAACTACCTGAACTCGAATATCTGCACCATGGGGATTCGATTTCTCGAGGGCTACGGTATCATGAAACATTTCCGGTAACTGGAAGATTTGACGGCGATTCTATATTTTTTCAAGTTGATACAATCTATTCAGACAATAATCTCGAAAGACATGTTAGATTCCAAGGGAAATGTATGAAATGGGGATATATAGGTCATAAGTGGCAGGGATCGTTTATTCAGGGTAGCTTTATTGATTCTTCATTCCAGCAGTTTCCTCTCTGTGGATCTTTCATAGCGATACCTGACCCGAAGAAGAGATAAAATTTTTCAGTCTTTCCAAAAAAAAATTAACAATTTCTTAACATTAGCTCCGTAACTTTCTGCCTTCTCAAGCGTTATTTTTCTATTACATTTTCCGTTTTTATTTGTAAACATTTCTGCTGTGCATTAAACATTTTCATTCGGAGGTTTATCATGGAACAATCATCAACTGCGAAGACCAAAACCCGCCGGAAAAATTATGCCGTGTGGGAAAGAATCGTTGAAAAGAATCCGGAATATGGAGTAGCCTTTATCAACTTTACAATACGCTTTCCTATGCTATCGCCACAGGCAGTGCGCGTTGCCGTTCTTGTGAGATCTTTCCCAAGCTGGATGATTGGGAATATGCTTTGCATTGCCGAGCATACCGTAGAAAACCTTCGCTATGAGATCCGGAAAAAACTCGGAATTATTCATGACGATAAATTGCCCGGTATCCTTTTGGCAATGTCGTTGAATTAAAAATTTACATATTCAGATTTTTCCATACTTTCCCGGCTCCAACCCTTTCAACCTCTCCCGAATCTCTTTTTCTTTTCCGTATTCGGTCGGATCGTAATAGATTTTATCTGCTAATTCATCTGGCAGGCAGGTCATTTCGGCGTGGGCATTTTCTTGAGTGTGGGCGTATTGATAGCCTTTGCCGTAGCCGAGTTCTTTCATGAGTTTTGTCGGCGCATTGCGGATATGCAGCGGCACGGGCAGATCAGGATGCGCTTTCACATCTTCCATTGCCTTGCCGATGGCAGTTGTTGCCGCATTGGATTTCGGAGCGGAGGCAAGGTAGGCAACGGTCTGCGAAAAGATCAATTGCGATTCGGGCCAGCCGACTGCGCGGATAGCATCCCAGCATGAAGTTGCAAGCACAAGCGCCATCGGATCGGCATTGCCGATATCTTCGGAAGATAATATCACCATCCGCCGCGCAATGAATTCGGGATCTTCGCCGGCATCGATCATCCGCGCAAGCCAGTAGATCGCCGCATTCGGATCGGAGTTGCGCATGGATTTGATAAAGGCGCTGATAATATCATAATGCATTTCGCCGCCTTTATCATAGCGCGAAGCTTTTTTCCCGAAGGCATTTTCGATAGTTTCCTGCGTGAGGATAATTCCTTTCGGATTAATGCCTGCAATGGAAACGGCAAGCTCCAAAGCGGAAAGCATTTTGCGAACATCTCCGCCGGATAATGCGAAAAGAGATTTTTTTGCATTCGGCTCGAAGGTAATTTTTAATTGCTTCAGTTCTTCATCGTGCGTTAATGCTCTCTGTAAGACTTCTTCGAGATCACTTACATTCAAAGATTCGAGAACATAAACTCTTGCACGCGATAGAAGCGGCGAGATAACTTCAAAGGAGGGATTTTCTGTAGTTGCACCGATAAGCGTGATCGTGCCATCTTCGACAGCGCCCAAAAGCGCATCCTGTTGCGATTTCGAGAAGCGATGAATTTCATCGATGAATAAAATGCTGCGTTTTTTATTTCGTGCATTTGCGCGTCGCGCTTCTTCGATCATTTCGCGCAGATCTTTTACGCCGGATGATATTGCCGAAAGAGAAAAGAATGCTGTCTTCGCATTTCCTGCAAGCGCTCTGGCAATCGTCGTCTTCCCCGTTCCGGGTGGACCCCAGAGAATCATCGAATACACATTACCCGATGTGAACATTTGCTCAAGCGGCTTGCCATTCGCGATCAGATGTTTCTGCCCGACGATTTCGCCCAAGGTTTTCGGGCGCATCCGCTCGGCAAGCGGCGCGAATTTATCGGCAGGCAAAAAGCCTTCGCCGAAGGCTTCCTGAGTCGGCGGTGAATATTGTTTTCGTGGTGCGGGCATAATGCTATAACGCGTATTGGGACGAACGTATTGCACTTGCATGTCATTCCGAACGGAGATTTTTTTCACGGAGTGAAAAAAACGATGTGAGGAATCTCCTGATAGTTTGTAGCTCTTACGTGTCTACCAATAATTAGGGGATTCCTCAGTCGCTCAAATTCGCTAAGGCGAATTTGAAGCTCCTTCGGAATGACATGATTATCCAAAGATCGCTTCCCATAATATTCCTGAAACTCATTATGAGAAATATGGATTTACAATGAACGCCCCCGCCTTTCTTTACAAAAAGCAGAAATACTTATGAGCCGTTTCTATAACTTTGCCTTTTCATTACTCCTACTCTGTTTTTTCGCTTATCCTGTTTTCGCCCAGCAATCCGAGAATCCTGAGGATGAGACGCTGAAAATTCCTGTCACTGTTCAGCGCGAAGTAGGATTATATAAAGGAATCAATTCGCTTCCGGAATCTCTTCGCCGCTCGAAAGTTTTTGCGCGCAGTCTGCATGAACTTGAACATTATGCAGGTTTTGACGGAGTCTATGACCGTCAGGCTCGCGTCGATGCATTCGAGCAATCCAAAGCTGATCTTGCTCGTGGCGCGTGGACATCAGATAAAGTATCTGGCAGCAAGTTTCCGGTTTTTGCTGATGCCTGGACGAATATCGGACCCGCGAATTATGGCGGCATGACAAAATCGCTTGCCTTCGATCCGACAAATAATAATGTTATTTATGCCGGAGCAGTTGCCGGTGGAGTCTGGAAAACACAGAATGCCGGCGCATCGTGGACACCGCTTACCGATCTCGTTATTCCCGATCTTTCTGTTGGCTCGATCGCCGTTGACCCCAGTTCGCCGAATAATATTTATGTTGGTTCCGGCGATCCCTCCGAGGCATCGGATGCTTTAGCCGGTACCGGATTGTATAAATCCGCCGACGGAGGCTTGACATGGAAGAAGATCGGCGCAACAAAACTCACCGGCACTATCAGTAAAGTTCTTGTTCATCCGGGAAATTCCAATATCGTTTTAGCATCAAGTTATGCAGATGGTATTAATAATTCGAATAATGCCGTGTTCCGCTCCACCGATGGCGGTACAACATTTACCAAAGTGTTTCCCGCCAATGCAACGACCTATGCAAACGGAGTGATCTGGGATATTGCTGCAGGCGATGTCGTATCTGGCAGCCAGACATTTTATTTTGTCGAAGGAAATAATGTCAGCGGCAATCAAGCCGAATGCGGAATATATAAATCGCTCGATGACGGAGCAACATGGGTGAAGATCGCTAATGGCGGATTGCCAAGCGGGAGCACTATCGGCAAGGCGGCGCTTGCCATTCCACAAAACGAGAAAACTAAAATCTATTGCCTGATGGCAGATCCCAGCGGAGATATTAATGGGAATTCAAATCTTCCCGGATTATGGAAATCTACCGACGCCGGATTTTCATTTACACAAGTGAAAACTGTGCCCTCAAGTCTTTTTAATGCAACCAGCGGTCCGCAGGGATGGTACGATCTCTATCTTGGCATTACTCCATCTACTACAACGAACGATACATTATATATCGGCGGCATTGAAGCGTATTATTCTTATAATAGCGGAGCGTCATGGACGGCATATAGCAGTTATCAACTAAATAACGGTCCCCATGTCGATAATCAATCAATTGCCGTTGACCCGATAAACTCACGCAATGTATTTATCGGCACCGATGGCGGAGTCTACCGTTCCACTAATGCCGGAATAGATTGGAGCTACCGTTCTACCGGAATGGAAACGATGCGATTCTATCATATCGGATTGGATGCAAAGGATCATCTGAAAACGTATGGCGGCGCACAGGATCAGGGAATATGGAAACTAGTATCGGGGCAAGCGTCTTCGTTTATTTTCGGAGGCGATGGCTTCCAGCCCATTGTCGATCCGACAAATTCGAATACGCTCTATGTCGAAGGACCGTTCGGTGATGTCTATAAATCCGTTGATGGCGGATATAATTATAATTCTATTGATGCTCCGGCATTCACGCAAGGTAATGTATTATTCGAGCCTTCGGATTGGGAAACTCCGTTTACAATGTCGCCGACAAATCATCTCGCGCTCTTTTGTGGCAGGCAGCGCGTCTGGAGAACACTTGATGGCGGATCCAATTGGGCCGCGGTTTCTCCATTTTTTACCTACACCTATCATGGGAATACGTTAGATTTCTTTGTCGAAGCCATCGGGCTTTCTCCGGCAAATTCCTCATACTGGTGGGCTGGGCTTAACGGCGGGAATATAAAACTAACTGTCAATTCCGGAAATACCTGGAATGATAAATCAACCGGATTGCCGGGAAGCGAAGTGCGCTCCATCGTCTGCAGCCCGACCGATCAAAATTGGGCGCTGGCATCGTTCGCTTCGTGGGGCACCGGTCCTGCGCGAGTCATGCTTACAACCAATGCCGGCTCGTCCTGGAAGAATGTTTCCGGCGCTGCCGGAAGTAATCTGCCGGGCGTACCGGTCAATTGCGTTGCGCTCGATTCCATCAGCCCGACAACGACATGGTATGCCGCAACCGATAACGGAATTTATTATACGCGCGATGCCGGAGCAACATGGTCAATTGCCGGATCGGGCTTGGGGCTTGCACCGTGCGTAGATGTGCAGGTGCATGCAAATAAAACAACGATCCGCGTCGGTACGCATGGCAGAAGTATCTGGGAAGGTAATGTCAATGTGCTCCCTGTCGAACTTACCGGACTCACGGCATCAAAAACCACAACAGGCACGAATCTTTTATGGAAAACCGAAAGCGAACATGATGACTCGGGCTTTTGGGTAGAAAGAAGTTATAATTACCAGCCATTCGAAGATATAAGTTTTATTACCGGCGCCGGAAATTCCAACTCCGAGCGTTCCTATAGTTATTTGGATCCCAAACATGATGACGGATATTATATTTATCGCCTGAACCAGATCGATCTCGATGGCTCCTCGCATTTATCGAATATTGTCGAAGTCAGTTATGGCGCAACCGCTTCATCATTACAATTGGGACAGAATTTCCCGAATCCATACTTAGCCGGATATTCACAGCAAGGCAGCACGCGCATTCAGTATCAAGTGCCGAATCCGGATGTTGTCACCCTTACCATTTATTCGATTGCAGGAACGTCCGTTCGCACGCTTATCGATCATGTCCAAACTTCTACCGGCGAGCAAGACGCTTTCTGGGATGGTACCGATAACAACGGCAAGCCCGTTGCCAGCGGAGTCTACTACTACAAACTCGAAACCGCCGCAAGCGGAAGCATGATAAAGAAAATGGTAGTGGTGAGCAAGTAAAAGGTCAAAAAAGATTTAACAATTTCTTCACAATTTCTTAACATTAAAGGGTGAATCATTTCACTAGTAATATTGTAGTTTAATGCGTCTGACTTCTGGAAAACCCCATTCCCCGAGCCGAACATTATTTTCTGTATATAATTTTCATCAACTTTTTTTAGGAGACCTAATCATGAATATTCAAATTCAAAGTTGGCAGGATTTGCAAGTCGCTAATCCTGCTCGATCCGAGAACCATTATTTTAAACGCACAACTCGATTCTAATCAATTGACTTTTACAAGAGCGACGAATGCGCTCGGTGGAACGTGGGGAGCGAATCCGATTGTCTTTACCGGAAGCAATACAAAATTGAACTCATTGGATACGACTGATGCCTCTACGGTAGCAATGGCAGCACAATGGACTGCCACCCATCAGATGGTAAATGCCGCAGCAAATATACCACCTGCCTTGGCGAACATTGCTTTCGGAAAAGCAGGGGCAAGTTTAGATAACCAGTACGAATTCAATTTCGGTGCATCTTCATATAATAACGGATATCTCGGCTTCACAGATAATCTCGGTACTTCCGGCGTATTCATGAATGGAAGTACTGGCGCTATTCCTGTGTATTCTCTTGGCAATGGATTAACAGGCATCCATAGTCTTCATCTAACATTTGCGCAGCCGGGTACATATAATTTATCGATTTCGATGACGCTATCGGGCACAAACTATGCCTTCGGCATTCAGTTTATTATTCTCTAGAAAAACGTCCTCTTCCTTTACAAATGAAAAGGGTTTGGGGTGAGTGTACCCTTTTTATTTAAAGACTAATAACTAATAGAGAAAGATGTAAACTATGCAAATTCCTGTCGACGAACCGATCCAATACAATCCGCTTTTCACGCGGCAGTCTGATACACCGCTCGGCAAGCCACCTGTGCCGCCACCAATGAATACGCAGATTGGTACGCCTATAAGTGCGCCCAGTAATAATAATTTAGATTATCAAAATCCTGCGAATTATTCGGAAGGTGGTCAGACGCTTCCATCTGGAGATGGGCGACTTTCTCCTTACCATGGAAAGATATCTCTTAATCGAATGGTGACTCCAAATACATCCGGAGGAAACTGGGCGCTGGCAAGACAGCCTTTCGATGAGCGAGAATGGATACCTGAAGATCCAAATAGACCATGGAATCGGAATAAGAGGAATAATGATGGAGGAACTGGAGGAACAGGCAATGGCAATACGGGTGGTAATGGTGGTGATACTCGAGGCGGTACTGGAGACACTGGTAGCACGGGCAATACCGGAAACACTGGTGATACAGGAGGTACAGGAAATAATGGTGGGATATTAACGCAAATTCCGCGGAAAGGTGGATGCGGGTGTGGAGGTGGTGGTGGAAGTAACGAAACGCAACCGATGCAAGCATACCATACGAAGGACTGTTGCTGTTGCTGTTGTAAGAAAAACAGAATAACCCCATCAAACTATGACCATACACTAGACTTCAAAGCAGATAGGGCTATAATTCCGGTTCGGAGAAAGACATTATTAAGCTCAATTGTGCCTAATAGTGGGCAGTCAATATATGGTGCATCGCAAAACTCGATTTCACCTCTATTTGTACCTAATGGTGTTATTGGCTATAAAGGTGGACCATTAATAACTCGCCCAGAAGTCATATTAATTTTTTCCGGATTTGATTGGAATAATAATCTGGTGGATACTGCTCTCAGAATTAATGATTTTTTTGATTATATTCTACAAAGTAGATATATGACTATTTTTAATGAATATAGTGTGGGAAGTCGACAATTTGGTCGTGGTCAACGCATACAAAGTTTTTTTAACCCATTCGTGCCGGGTTTTAGCGATAATGGTGATGGCACATGTACCATAAGAGATTCAGACATCGTCGACTACCTAAATGAATTTATCAACTTTGGCCCTCTTCCGTCACCACAAGCAGATGGAAATGGAATAGTTCAGCAATTATTTTTTGTATATACTCCACTAACTATATTTTCTGAATTTTCTAAGACTAATCTTCAGGTTCAAGTAGAATTGAATCCATCATTAATATCCTGCCAAGAAATCTGCGGTTATCATAATTCCAGTCAAGGAAATCTCTTTTACTCAGTTATTCCATTCCCACAATTTTGTCCTGAATGTATGAAGGATCAGTCTCGTATTGGAATTCCTACAGTTTTTAATGCATTAACTATTGAGAGTAGTGCTCAATTATGTGGTGCAATGTCAGACCCTACACTCCATCAGTCATGGTTTGACCGCAACCAAGGTGAAATTACAATCCCTTGTAGCCATTCTTTTGATACAGTAGGTCGCTTCGCAGTTCAAAAAATATGGTCAAATCAACAAAACGCTTGTGTTACTAAAGGATCAATTTCTAAACTTATATTATCGGATACGGCATTCGGTGCGCCTGCTCTTGCCACGGATAATGCAAAACAGATCTTGGGTCTTGCATGGACAGGCACAAACCCTGGACACAATCTAAATATTATGACAAGCAATGTACTTGGAGTTAATGGTCTTCCTTCGTTTAATCCTAAGATGATTCTTGGGGACTCAAGTAGCGATGCTCCTGCTATTGCATTCGCCGCTGGACAAAATTTCGGTGGCACAAAACTATTTATGGCGTGGAAAGCAAATGACAGTGGCAACAATATATTTATTTCATCCTCAGCTATTTCTTCATCGGGTACTGTTAAGGGTTTCACTCCTTCCGAAAGATTACCACAAACTACAATAGCAGCACCAGCTTTGGCTTTTGCATTTGGCAAACTTTTTATTGCATGGGTGGGGACGAATTGGCGTAATAATATTAATATAATGTCAACGTCCGATGGCATAACATTTAGTAATGTAATCACGTTAAACGAATGGTCTGGCGTTGCACCCGCGCTTAGTGTTTTGAATCCAGGTCTAAGTAATGAGAAACTGGTTGTTCTTTGGCGTGGTTATGATGACGCTAGGAATCTATATATGCTTGAATCAACTGATAATGATAACGGTAATTCGTTTAATGGGCATAGGGTAGATCTCACTACGGAATCTTCCCACTATGCCCCAAGTTTACTTCAAGTTAGCTCAGAATTGATTCTCGCATGGAATAGTAACGACCCTGGCAATAATCTATTTTTAAAAAGTTCTAATTCTGATATTCGTGACTTTCATATAGATTCAACAAGATATGAGGATCAATCAGAATATAGCTTTCCAATGGTAAGCAGCATGGGGAAATCATTTATTGGCTGGACTGGTATAAATCCAGGTCAGAATATTAATATCGCCGACCTTTCTGACTTTGTTCCACTCTAAAGTCGATTGAAGAATTTTTTACTGATTGATTTAAGTCATTTGTTATTTTTTCGAGTTAAGAAAATTTAAGTATGAAAATTAAAAAATTAGTCATAGTCTTATCAGCGGTTTTATTAGCTGAATGCACAAATACATCGCAGCCACCTGATCGAATTTATCTAGATTATATTTCACCGGGAACATTCTATGGAACATTGAAACAAGGGGCAGATTCAGTCGTCCCATGTGTTCTCACCGTATCAAAATGTGATTCCTTGCTTAAGGCAGCGATTTGGAATACGTCTACACTTGAGGTTTTAATGCTTAAGGGGATAAAATTTTTGCCCCCTGTAGACTGGGCAGCTGGTGTAAGCACTCTTAATTATACAGTTTCTGATAGCAGTAGTTTCTATGGAGATACTGATAAAGTTGTCAGTTATCCTTTTAAAAATCTTATATTTACTAACCTATTTTTTACCTCATCAACTGATTCCATTTACTATGTTGCGAAGAGAGGTAACGACACGCTACTTGTTTCTTGTTATCGAAAATAATTTTTTTTAGTCTTTTTGACAAGGCAAACCCGCTTCGAACTCTTCGATGCGCTTGGCAGATCGCTTTTGCGGCGGGAGCTTCCGGCAGGGCAGACGAGCTTGCATGTGGATATGCAGGCATTCCCGGTAGGTATTTACTTTGCGCGGCTGGGCGGGGAAAGCGTGAAAGTAATTAAAAATTAAAAGCTTGTCCTGAGCGAAGCGAATGGATGTAGAATGTAGAATTGGTGAGCGGGGACAATAGGGTGACTCTTGGATTAAGTTGAACGCTGAATGTTGCGAAAGTGTTGAAATTCTTATGGATTATCATACAATTATCACAATGCAGTCGGGCAAACGAGGCGGGCGTCCTTGTATTCGCGGGCTTCGTATTGCCGTCGCCGATATTCTTGGATGGCTTGCTTCTGGAATGACTCACGAAGAAATTCTTAGTGATTTTCCTGAACTCACCGAAGAAGATATTCGCGCATCACTTGCCTATGCTGCTGACCGCGAACGACATGTCCTAATGGCGGCTTAATACTTGCGTATGAAACTCTTGTTCGACGAGAATCTCAGTTTCAAACTATGCGGCTTGCTTTCGGATTTATATCCGAATTCCTCTCAGGTTAGATTACTCTCCCTCGAACAAGCAGATGATCGCGAGATTTGGGATTATTCGAAATCAGTGGGAATGACACTTGTTACGCAAGATTCTGATTTTGCAGATATGGCCGCGCTCTATGGACATCCTCCAAAAGTCATCTGGCTTCGCTGCGGTAATCGGTCTACAGAATATATTGAAGCAATCCTTCGGAAACATATTTCTGTCATACGTAATTTTGAAAATGATCTGAGTTCGTCATGTCTTGAGCTTAGCTGAGGCACAAGCAGCTTTCTCTTCCGGCGAAATGACACGTGGGTGAACTATTCTCTCCGAAATTCCGTATTTTTAAACCCGTTTGTTTCTTTTTGTTCAATGCGGTTGTTGTGCATGTCTATGAATTTCAAACACGGAATATACTCGGCTCTTATTTTTCTCTCATTTTTCGGATTCCGCGCTGCCCGCGCCGATGGCGATTATAATATCGGCAATCCGCAGCTGCAGCAGATCTGGGTTGATCCCGTGAATGGCAAGGATGCTCCGAATCGGGGATCGGTACGGTCGCTTGCCTTGCAATCGGTTCAAGTCGCTCTGGCAAATATTCCCCAGAATCAGCCTTTGAATAATACCGGCTTTGTCATTATGCTTGTTCCGGGAGTGTATCCACCGGATAAAGTGCCGCCGGAATTTTTATCGGTTCTTGGAACGGCGGATTATCCGGTGATCATGCAAGCTGCTGATGATACGGGTACCGTTTATCTGCCTTCGATGGATGTAACGGCATGCAAATATTTTTATATGATCGGCATTCATGTCGTTCATACATCCGGAAGTGGAGGAAGTTATGGCATAAGTTTCCGCGGATGCGATCATATCCTGGTTCGGAATTGTGTAGTGGTTGGTGCCGATTCCACTTCCAGCGATACAGCGCTTACGGGCATTATCTTTGATGTCTGCCAAAATGTCTACGTAGAAAAATCGGAAATTTCCATCGTCGAACGAATACCCTTAATTTCTCCTTCCGGTAATGCAATAGATTTTTATGCGGCGCAGTACGGGCATGTGAAGCAATGCGTCATTCATGATTTTGGCGGTAACGGAGTATTGGTGCGCGGAGGCTCGGCATATTTAACGGTCGAGGAAAACATCGTTCGCTACGGAGGCTTGGGCGGAATTCGCTTAGGCATCCGCGATACATTGCACGGGCTTGATGACATGACGTTGCCCTGGGTGCATTATGATTGCTACGATGTAAAATGTTTTAATAATGTCATCCATCATACCGCCGATGCTGCTCTGACATGCGGCGGGGGATATAATATTCTCTTTGCATTTAATACGATGTATGAAACGGGTTTGCAAAGCTCGCTTATCGTGCTGAATCAGACACGACGCTCGCGGGCCATTGATAAGCCGACCGCTCAGGATTATATGGATTCCGGCGCATGGGGAACATGGTATCTCGATCGAGGCGACGATAGCGACAGCGCACCGATCCCCAATAAAAATATTTTTATCTATAATAATATTTTTGCAAATCCGGATGACTCGGCAACTTCCGGTCCGCATTTTTCTATTGCCGGACCGTATACGACTCCATCGTTCAATGCCGCCTGCCCACGACCGGCGCTTGCCGATGACAATGTGCAGATCAGAGGAAATATTATTTGGAATGGCACACCGCAAAAGCCGCTCGGTATTAATGGAAGTTCAGGTTGTCAGCTAGGTAATCCAAATTGTAATGAATCGCAAATAAATATTGATAATACAATTAATCTAACTCAGGTATTTTTTATCGATACTGCCAATGCAGTTTTTCGTCCCCAGGCAGCGAGCATAGTTTTTACGACGACGAAAGTTTTCAAGATCCCGGATTTTTCCTGGTCAGGACTTCCGCCAAGCCCGGTCGAGCCTCAGGGCACTACGAGCAATGCTGTTTCGCTTGACATCGACAGCAATGTTCGCAAAGCAAATGCACCGATCGCAGGGGCGTATACAATATCCACTTCATCGGTCGAGCCGAATGCACTGAATGAAATTACTACGCTGGAAAATTATCCTAATCCTTTGAATTCAGAGACAACGATTGCATTCCATCTACAAAATAGATCGTATGTGAAATTGGAAATCTATAATTTACTTGGCGAGAAAACATCGTCGTTACTTTCTGCGACGCTTGATGAAGGCGACCATTCTCTAAGTTGGAATGCAAACTCGGTGGAAGCGGGCACATATTTTTGTCGGCTTTCGGCTGGATCAGAGGTAATGACAAAACGGATGACAGTTGTAAAGTGAACATGGTGAAATTTCTTTCAATTTTTTTCGTCCTTCATCTTACTGCCATGACTGTATTCGCTCAAATCTATAATGGCGCTCCGGTGACGCATGTTTCTCTTGTCGGCGGAAATATCCTGCCGGGAAAAGGCTTTACGCTCGGTATCAGGATGCAGCTCGAACCCGGCTGGCATGCCTATTGGAAAAATCCCGGCGATGCCGGACTTCCCGTAAGTGCCGAACTGCTCGATGCTCATGGGTACAAAGCTGGAGAATTGAAATTTCCGACGCCGCGAAAGATCATAACCGGCGGCGATGTGCTTTTTGGTTATGATTCCGAAGTTGTTTTTCTCCTGCCGATCAAAGCTCCGCCAAATGCAACATCTCCACAGTTTACCGTCAGAATGAATTGGCTTGCATGCAAAGAAGTATGTTTGCCCGGCGAAGCATCTATTGCTTTCATTGCCGATTCTATCAGCAAGAACGATCGCCAGGATAATCAGAGGATTCTCGATCGCTGGACGGCACGATTGCCTCAGCCCGGAACCGGTTTCAATATGGGAAATGCCGGAGTTGTCGTTACCGAAAAAGAAGGCAAGCAAATTGTGTTCATAAAATTCATCGGAATGGCTCCCGGCACCGTTACCGACTTTTTCCCCGAACAGATCGAAGGATTCGTTGCCGATTATTATAATATGATCATCGGCGAAGATGGAATAACGCTTACGCTAACTCCCGAGACCAAAAAGTCAAAACTCACAGAAATAAAAGGCATCGCCGTGATCGGCACGAGTGGATATGAAGTTGATTTTAAGGTAAATCAGTAGGAAGTAGAGTTCTAATTCTACTACTTCAATTTTTCGAGCATATCAATAATCTTCTTGCAATTATCGAAGCCATCCTTAACCAAGGCGACGCTGGATGCTCCGCGATAATAAGCAAAAATATGAAGGTTCTCATAGACGAGTCCAAGAGCCGCAGATAACTTCCCATTTAGCGGAATATATTTTTCTTTCGCTGCCCAATAGCCCTCGAAGGATTTTGGAAGTAAATCAGAATGAACTCCCTTTTTTAAAAGGTATGCATCGAGTGCGCGTAATGCAGATAGATATGCAATCCCTGCTGCCTCACGGACATATTTCGTATCCTGATATTGATTAAATTTTATAGGACTTTTTGAAATAGTCTCTTTAGCATTCTTTAGATAACGATGTGCTTCAGCGAACGCTTCTTGAGGCGTTACCGCAGGCTTATGTATCTTATATTTTTTCGTTGTCGACATTCGTTATAGTAACAGCAGCTCACGTAGATGCAGTTTCCTTCTCCGCCTCTTGCTTCGCATAAGCAAGCGTACCGCCAGCGAGAATGAGATGTCTCTGTCGTTCGGTGAGCGGTGAAGTGATCTGATAGGTCAGATTCTTCGTCTTATTGAGCATTGTGATATTCTCAGGATGCTGAGCAATTTGCTCATGCGCATTTTCGATCACTAATTCATCGCCTTGCGCGATCGTTGCATAATCATGCGGATTTACAAATGTCGCCGGAAGAATTCCGAAGTTGATAAGATTTGCAAGATGAATTCTCGCAAAACTTTTTACGAGAACTGCTGAAACTCCCAAGTAGCGCGGTGCAAGCGCAGCGTGCTCGCGCGATGAACCTTGCCCGTAATTTTCACCTGCAACAATTATTCCGCCGCCCCATTCTCTGGCGCGTTTCGGGAAATCGGGATCGACTCTTACCAAAGTAAATTCGCTTATCGCCGGAATGTTCGAGCGAAGCGGAAGTACTTTTGCTCCTGCCGGCATGATATGATCGGTCGTAATATTATCGCCCATCTTCAGCAGCACTTTGCCATGAAGATTCTCCGGCATTGCCGTGAAGGTCGGAAGCGGCTTGATATTCGGTCCGCGAAGAATTTTCATGCTTGAGCGATCGGCTTGCGGAGCGATGATCATATCGTCATTGATAAGGATCTCTTCCATCTCGCCGATATATTTATAGGGAATTCCCGTATCACGCGGATCGGTGATGACCCCTTTGAGTGCCGATGCAGCCGTCGTTTCAGGTGATGCAAGATATACTTTCGCATCGGCTGTGCCGGAGCGTCCTTCGAAATTTCTGTTGAATGAGCGGACCGAAACCGAGCCCGATGGCGGAGCCTGTCCCATGCCAATGCATGGACCACATGCAGATTCTAAAACTCTTGCGCCAGATGTAATAAGGCTTGCAAGCGTCATATCTTTATCGCGGGCGATCATCTCGAAAACCTGTTTCGATCCCGGAGTCAGCGTAAAACTCACAGACGGATGAATTGCTTTATCTTTTAAGATGTAAGCCGAAATTCCGAGATCGTGGTAACTGGAATTTGTGCAGCTTCCGACGCAGGCTTGCACGATCGGCATTCCGGCAATGTCGCGAACTTTCACGACAGCATCCGGCATATGCGGCTGAGCGATCAGCGGCTCGAGTTCATTGAGATTGATTTCCATATTCTCATCGAACTCTGCCCATTCATCTGCCTTCAATTCCTTCCAGCCTTCTTCGCGCTTTTGCGATTTCATAAAAGCCTTCGTTTTTTCATCCGAAGGAAAAATGGAAGTCGTTGCGCCAAGTTCTGCGCGCATATTACATATTGTAAAACGGTCACTGATCGAAAGATTATGTGCACCTTCGCCGTAATACTCGACGATGCGTCCTGTTCCGCCCTTCACCGTCAAACGACGAAGCATTTCTAATATTACATCTTTACCTGTTACCCAATCCTGTAACTTTCCGGTTAGCTTGACGCCAAGAACTTTCGGCATACCCGTCCAAAACGGCTGACCTGCAAGCGCCATTGCAATATCCAAGCCGCCGGCGCCGATGGCGATCATGCCAAGTCCGCCCGATGTCGGAGTATGAGAATCAGAGCCAAGCAATGTATCGCCCGGAATAGAAAATCTTTCGCGATGAACCTGATGGCAGATCCCGTTGCCCGGACGCGAAAAAAACAGCCCGTATTTCGCCGCTACCGATTGCAGATACTGATGATCGTCGGCATTTTCGAAACCCGTCTGAAGCATATTATGATCGACATAACTGACCGATACTCTCGTCTTCGCCGAATCAAGCTGCATGGATTCAAATTGCAAATATGCCATTGTTCCGGTAGCATCCTGCGTAAGCGTTTGGTCGATGCGAAGCCCTATCTCCGTTCCCGGAGCAGGCAATGTATCATGAGAGATGAGGTGTGCGGAAAGAATCTTATGCGTCAGGCTCTGTTTCATAAATTTTGAGGTTGGTTTTAGTTATAGCATATTGATAACAAACCAAAAACAAAAATGATTTTAAATTAGTAGGACAAGCACTCCTGCTTGTCCAAGGGAGACGGAGTAAGTTAACCTGTCATTTCGAACGGACAATGCCACTATAGTCTATTTCTCATGCACCAATTTTAAAGTTTGCACTTCTCCAAACCCCGTTGCTATTCTCGCATAGAATGTTCCACTTGGCAATTTACTTCCATCCAAATGAATTGTATGAACACCCGCCTCAAGCGATGAGCCTCTGCCATCACCAAAGACTAATCTACCAAGATCATCGTAAACACTGAAGGTTATATACGCCATGCGATTTAATGTAAACTCAAGCGTTGTCTCTGCGTGGAATGGATTCGGATTTGTCGTAAATGAAGCAAGAAATTGTTGAGATAACTGCAGGGTGGGAGCTACACCACCCATACCATGCAATAAAAAACCTAAACCCATAGAATCAAGCGATGGTAAGTGCGTTGGATCGAAACCATTTTGGTAGTCTAAAAGACTGTCTTGAGCATATTGTTGATCATCGGCTGCACCCCAACATTCAGGGTGATTATGGCGAACCCAATTATCAATAGCCAAAGCGCCTAAGGGATTATATTTTCCATATGGATATGTTCCATCAATTGATCCTAATACCCTACAAAAATATGCGGGGTTAGTTTTATTCAAATATAGAACTGAAATTAGCCACCCACGGTACGAATCAAATCGAGTAGTATCATTACTCATAAGTTGAACAGCACCGTCGAGAGACGAAAATACCTGCCATGATGTGTTGTCACTTGCTGCACATTTTTCAATATAAAAGCGTAAACTATCATTTTGTTCTTTCGCCAACTGGTAATCACCCGGTTGAGGTTTTTGATTGCTCCATAGTTTTAAGTACCCACATGTATCATAAGTTGAAATCTGATTAACAACCTGTGGTTGCATTCCCTTTGGTTTAGTTGAAGCTGGAGTAAAACCTCCACATTCATCATACGCACTGTCTTCACTTATTAGCGTATGCGCGGAATCACCGGAATATGCAATGCCGGATTGAATAATTGTGGTGTTACCAGGAGGGTTCGGGAATGGGTTTCCGCCACCCCAATAATTATTATTGATATTACCGATATCAGGTGAGCCGGAAGATTTTCCTATATCGATAGCAGAACCACTTGGCTCAGTATTATTACTGCCAAAATAAGATGCCGCACAGAAAAAAACTGAGCAGCATCCGATTGCGATTTTTGATATGTTATTTTTCATGGACAAGTTTTAAGGTTTGAACTTCTCCAAACCCCGTTGCTATTCTCGCATAGAATGTTCCACCGGGGAGTTTACTTCCATCCAAATGAATGGTATGAATACCTGCTTCAAGGGAAGCACCTCTGCCATCGCCAAAGACTAATCTGCCAAGATCGTCATAAACACTGAAGGTTACATACGTCATGCGATTTAGAGTGAATTCCAAAGTTGTTTCGTCTTTGAATGGATTTGGATTCGTCGTAAACGACGCAAGGAATTGTTGGGATAAAGGTAGTATAGGAGTTACACCGACAGTTCCATGCAACAAAAATCCCAAACCCATAGAATCAAGTGAGGGTAAGTGCGTTGGGTCATAACCACTTTCCAAATCTGATATGCTATCTTGTGCATAAGCTGCGGAATCAGCAGAGCTCCAACTACATAAATGACTATTACGACCCCAATTTAATACGGCTAAATAACCAAGCGGATTGTATTTCCCATACTGATATGTGCCTGCAATCGAGCCTAAA
>Ga0206906_1002_pt1 | contig 50149 bp, 49 predicted proteins | sample Alteio_BWOrgHeat_79_FD_152935 | JGI IMG/M metagenome (GOLD analysis project Ga0206906, IMG submission 152935) | Enriched cells from forest soil in Barre Woods Harvard Forest LTER site, Petersham, Massachusetts, United States -... | ecosystem: Environmental > Terrestrial > Soil > Temperate forest >...
GCCCTTTGGCGAAGTACTATCATAAAGCATATTCCACTTCTTGCCATCGAACATAACAAGTCCATCAGTCAGCTGCTTTCCAAAATGATCAAATCCACCATAAACAAAAAGAGAATCGCCTTTTGAATATATACGGCTGACTGTTGCTCCACCTACTGTATGGTTCGCAACGCTTCGTAAAGAATCAAGGAAATCCGTTTTCTCCCAATGGTCGTTATCCCAAATCATTATGTTATCTGCCTGAAGAGTACCAACACCACCACCCATTGTTACAGCATAAATTTTCTTACCTACTTGTGCTATTGAGCTGATGTCCAAAGAAGTGGATCCGCCGGGATCATAATATACAGTCCCAAATTGTGTTGAATCAAGCAGCGAATTAAACTTCCCATTTTGATATTCAGCAAGTCCCCTATATTTTATTTCTCCATTTGCGTAGAATATTAAACCAGGATTAGAAGTAAAAATTATACTGTCATTGCCCGCAAATTGACCATCCAATGGTAATGGTTCACCACTTACTGTATCCCATTTCACTCCATCAAAAATCATTGTTGACCCGGCATGTAATGTATCACCATGTGCCAAAAAATCTGTCTGTCCAGTTGCATATAATTTATTTCCTACCGATTGTAGAATGGATAAGTTATCTCCCTCTTTTCTCAATACATCATACCCATCAACTTTCGACCAATGTAACCCATCCCATTTTGCTATTCTTGGTGCATAGATCCCAGCGACACTATCAAAGCTTCCACAGAAAAAGATATTTTTCCCAACTGTTGCCATACCTTCATAGTAAACTTCATAATCGATGGAATCAAAATTAGTATAAATTGCCCGTCTCCGGAAAAGAGTATCTAAAAAATTCCAGTTATTTCCATCCCAAATACCAAACTGAAAAGTATTTGCATTACCTTTCACTTGAGCAAAGCGACCTTGAAGATATAATGTGTTATTAATGCATGACATGTTGCTTGTAGGCAATCTCATAAAGAAGACTGCCATTAAGACCATTATCGCTGCACAGAGCATATATCCCACTTTTTGAACATGCTAGACGTACAACAGCAAGATTCTTCGGAAGTCCTCCACCGAGCTGCTCCCATTCATTGCCATCCCAGTAAGCAATATTTTTCGCAGGTCTCCCGTCAACAGAATCAAATCTGCCGCCAATAATAATTCTTCCACTTGAATCAAGAACAATTGCGTAGATTGTAGTATCTTTTGTTCCAAATTTAGGAGAAACCTTACCCCTAAAAGGGAGAAAATTTTTGCCATCCCATTTATAAACTCCAGAAAGTTTTTGCTGCCCAAACTCCCGAAGAGTAGTCCCAAAATATAAAGTATCTTTATAGTAAAGTAATCCGGGTCCTCCTACATCCATTATTCCGGTTACTCCAGGCTGCCCAAACGAACTCGACCAATTCTTATCATCCGGCGATTGAGAATATCCATTTTCAACTTTGGCAAAGAGAATGCAAAGCAACGCCAAAAATAGTGGTGATTGTGAGAAGGGGAAGTATCTCTTTTTCATTGCGATATTGTATTTCTCTTATGACACAGCGAAGGGCAGTTTTGTGACAGAAAGAAATACTACTCCCGCTCATTGCGATTACTCCTGCGGATCATCTTCTCCTGCTCGGCGCCTGAATGCGAGAAGTAATGTCCGCCGCTTCCATCGCCGCGGGCTACGAAATAAATTTTATCGTGCTTGGCGGGATTGAGTGCGGCGAGGACTGCGGGTTTGCCGGGATTGCAGATCGGACCGGGAGGCAAGCCGATATTGAGATAGGTATTGTAGGAATTCTCTTTGAAAAGATCGTCATGTGTGATCGGGCGCGAAAGCCCTAAGCCATATTGCACGCTCGGATCGGCATCGAGCTTCATGCCTATTTTCAGGCGGTTCCAATAGACTCCGGCAATCGTATCGCGCTCAACGGGCAATCTGGCTTCGGCTTCAACGATGGAGGCAAGCGTCATGAGTTCATGCACCGAAAGATTTAAATTTTTTCTTCTTGCCAGAATTGAATCCGGCAGCACTTCCTTCCAGCGTGCGATCATGCGCTTCACCAGTTCTTGCGGCGTCATCATCAGATAAAATCTGTACGTATCTGGGAATAAGTATCCTTCGGCATTTTTTGCTTCGTGAGGGACACCAAGTGAGTGAATAAATGCCGTATCGCTTGCCGTCTTGATAAAAAGCGCCGAATCGAGTCCGAGCTTTTCTTTTGCGATCGATGCAACGCGGCGGATATTACTGCCTTCGGGAAATGTCGCCTCGAAAAGAATTGCGAATTCCGACCCGGTCAGGCGCGAGATGATTTCCGTATTCGATAGTCCATAAGCGATCCGGTAACTTCCCGGCTGCAAGCGCGATCCGGTGCCAAGGATCCGCGCCGCCATTTTGAATAATAGCTTCGAGCGAATAAGATCATACTTCGCAAGCGAATCGGAAACCGCAGCAATAGATGCGCCTTTCGGAACGATGATATAGATCTCCTTCGCATTTTCTTTCTTCGAATTTTTGAGAAAGAACATGAAGTACATGATAGCGATAAGAATAATCGTGGCAGCAGCTGCAAACTTAAAAAATTTTGTCATTGCTGCAAATATAGAAAATAATCGGTGGCAATCCGTCTAATCCGTGAAATCCGTGTGCTATTCCCCAAATCCAATAGCACACGGATTTCACGGATCGGACGGATTTTCATGGATGATAAGCACCAAATTGGAACAGAGAACTGTTATATATTTATGGATGAAAAGAAACCGCGTACGCGAAAAGGGAAAGATGATCTATTCAATGCCGGCGGCGGCAATGACGGCTCCGGCACTGTGCCGCATTGCTCGTTCTGCCTGCGCTCGGCAAATGAAGTAACGACGCTTATCAGCGCGCCGTATGGTTCTGCATTTATCTGCGATATTTGCTCGGCAAATAATGTGGAGCTTTTGCGCTCGCATTTGCCGCAATATGCTACCAAAGCAAATGCCCGTAAAGCCGGAATCTCGCATTTCACTCCGCGCGCTATAAAAAAAGAACTTGATGATTATGTCATCGGTCAAGAGCAAGCAAAGAAAGTTTTATCCGTTGCCGTTTATAATCATTTTAAGCGCATTGAATCCGAGACGATCTTGGGAGTCGAAGGCTTCGAAGATACTGAGATCGAAAAAGCAAATATCCTGATGCTCGGACCGACAGGCACAGGCAAAACATTACTCGCACGAACGCTTGCCAGAATTTTGGATGTGCCATTCGCCGTTGCCGATGCAACGACATTGACGGAAGCCGGATATGTCGGCGATGATGTCGAATCAATTCTTTCCGCATTATTGCAAGCAGCAGATTATGATGTTGCAAAAGCGGAGCGTGGCATTGTCTATGTCGATGAGATCGATAAGCTCGCCCGCAAATCCGATAGCGCTTCGATCACGCGTGATGTATCGGGCGAAGGCGTGCAGCAGGGATTTTTGAAATTGCTCGAAGGCACGGTCGCAGGCGTTCCACCGAAAGGCGGAAGAAAACATCCCGAGCAGCCACTTGTCTATATTAATACGAAGCATATACTTTTTATTGCCGGCGGCGCATTCGATGGATTGGAAAAAATTATTCAGAAGCGTATGCATAAATATCCTATCGGCTTCGGAGCCGAATTCCCGGTCAAAGATGCCGAGTATGTTCGGACGACGTTCCGTTTCTGCGAGCAGGAAGATCTTTTGAAATTCGGATTTATACCCGAACTGATTGGCAGACTACCGATCCTTACGGCGCTCGATGCATTATCAAAAGATGCGATGATGCAAATTCTTACAGAGCCGAAGAATGCACTCGTCAAGCAGTACCGCAAGCTTTTCGCCATGGAAGGCGTCGAACTGGCATTCGAAAATGATGCCCTCGAAGCCATTATCGATAAAGCCATGAAGCGCGGAACCGGTGCACGTGCATTACGATCTATTATGGAAGGCGTACTGACCGAACTGATGTTCTCGCTGCCTGACGATCAAAAGTTAGAGAAGGTCATCGTTACCAAACTTTCTGTCGAGGGTAAAGCACAGCCAATACTGATTCGAATCGGAGAGAAAAAAGCGGCATAAGAAAATCGATGAAACCTACTGAACGATTTTCGGATAGAGTTGAAAACTATACGAAGTATCGTCCGCATTATCCTGAAGAAATTATCCCATTTTTAAAAAGCGAAACGGGTTTACTACCGTCTTCAATTATCGCCGATATAGGTTCCGGCACAGGAATTTCCGCAGAACTTTTTTTGAAGAACGGAAACACTGTTTATGGAATCGAACCGAATAAGGAAATGCGGGAAGCCGCCGAAAAATTGCTCCGACCGTACCTTCAATTTCATAGTGCCGCTGCTGTTGCCGAAGCAACGACCCTCCAAGATGATAGCATTGATTATATCGTAGCTGCGCAGGCATTTCATTGGTTCGATCCGGAAAAAGCGCGGGTTGAATTTACCCGAATCCTGAGAAATAACGGGTGGGTAATTCTTCTCTGGAATGAACGGCAGCTCGATGCAACTCCATTCCTTATTGCGTATGAAAAATTACTGCACGAATTCGGCACGGATTATTCTGCTGTCTCAGAATATAGTAAGCGCGATACGATTCCAATTCTTTTTCAGGAAAATGGTTTTCTGCTCGAAGAATTTACTCATCGGCAGTCCTTCGATTACCAGGGATTGGAAGGCAGGCTGCTTTCATCATCATACACTCCTGCTGCGGGAAATCCAAAATTTGAATTGATGCTCTCTGCTTTACGAACAATATTCGATGAACATAATAGTAACGGGAAAGTAGATTTATTGTACACAACAAAAATCTATTATGGGCATCTGAAATAATATGTTTAAAACACTATGTCATTATTCTCGATAATTTTTTCAATCATCTTGCTTTTAGCAGGATTTCTCTTTTATCATTATTATCATTTCCGGTTCGTCTCCTTTATTAGAAATGAGCATACTGCCGATATGGATCCGGCAAGCATCGAAGGCTATACCGATAAATATTATTATTTGCCGGGCGAGACGATAATTTTTTATCTTCATTCCGAGCACGCTAATAATACTCTTATTCTTCGTCGGATGAATGCTCCGTATCAGTACGAAGATATATCCTCACAAGAATTTCCTTCTGTTTTACAAGAACAATCCGATAAGGAATCGGAGTATGGATGCCATTGGAAGCCGACTCTGAACATTGCTCTCGATAAAAATATGAAGCCGGGGTATTATCAGGCACTGTTACAGCATGACGACGTGCAGTATCCGATCTATTTTATTATCGGGTCTAGCGAAAAGGCTGAGATCGTAATCATTGCTCCGGTCAGCACATGGATGGCATATAATCCCTATGGCGGAAAATCGCTTTATCAAAATAAATTCGAAGATAAGACCGTGTATTCCGTTTCTTCTCAGCGCCCGAATAATGCCTTCCAATTGAATCATGATATTGATGTCGAGGCAAATGCCTTCAATTGGTTTTACGACAATTATCCGAGTATTAACATTATTCCGGATTATTATTTAGAGGGAGGGGATGCGCTTGCCGGATGCAAAGTTGTAGTTCCGGTCTATCATTGCGAGTATATCTCGCGGCGGATGTATGATAATACGAAGAAATTCCTCGCTGAAGGCGGATCTATGATTTCGCTCGGAGCGAATCAATATTATTGGAATGTCCGGTGCCACGACGATTACAGCAGAGTCGAATGCCGCAAAGATTTAACATTCTTTATAGATTCGTATGAATATGGCGGAATGTGGAAACATCATTTTCAGCATCCTAAGAATTTTTTTGGCGAATCGTATACAGGATCCGGTATGCATACTTTCGCCCCATATAAAGCCACCAATGCCTCCCATTGGCTGCTTGAAGGCACGGGAATTCGGAATGGCGATCTCTTCGGAATGCGCGGCATCAATGAACTCGGGCTTTCGGGTGCGGAAACCGATAAGGCAAAAAAATCGACCGACATTGAGATCATCGCACACGGAATGAATTGTGATTCCGAAGAGACAGGAAAAAACTACGATGCTAACAATCCCTTGTGGAATGGAGATGGCGGAGGAGATATACTCCTGAAAAAACTTTCGCCCTCACATGCAATATTGAGCATCGGTTCGATTCAAAGCCCTTCCGGTCTTGGCACTGATGATGTTTTTACGTCGATCATAAAGAATTTTATCGGCAGGTACAGAGCCTGAAACGCTCCACGGGCAAGCGGTGTTTCATACGCCGGATATTTTTTGCCTCATGGCCTAATGGTATGGCATCTGATTCTGGATCAGGGGGTTCTAGGTTCGAATCCTAGTGAGGCAGCAATACAAAAGCATATCAAAGAACACCATATTCTGCGTTACGATGTCCGTCGTAACGCTTTTTATTTCAATCAGATAGTAAAACATAGAGGACAAATCGCTCGTTTCAATTTCAGATAGTCTCAAGGTGCTCTGGAATATCTCGAATATACCAAAAGGGGGTTTTCAGTTCTCATTTCGAGGTCTCATATTGTACTCACTTGGTGCTCACTTATAGTTGAGGACTATATAGACCAGTTGACTGATATATCAAGATTCTGTAGCTTACTTTCAAATTCAATCATCTCCCTGTTACGTTTGTAAGTACTGTTTTCAAGTGTTAAAAAACCTACTGACAATAGGAAATCTTTTGCACCATCGCGATCCTGTTTGATTAAATAACTCAGAGTCTTCATTTCGATATCAGAAAATTTATAAGAGTTCAATCGATAACTCTCGAATGCTTCCCAAGCAAGTGGACACCATTTTTTTACTATTTCATTCCCAATAATATTTGCGTAACTTCGAATTTCATATTGTGCATGACTATCCATCCTAAGCGCCAAGAAATGGAATAGATTATGCAAATCAATTTTCCAGTAGGCTTCAGTATAGGTTGAAAGAGGAAGGTCTTTCCTCGCCTGCTCTCTTGCAACACCTTTGTCGATACGTTCATCGTACATAGACCGAATCTGTTTATGTAGACTCTCCTCCTTTTCAGAAAGAATAATTCCTATATTTTCGCCTAAGAATTCCTCACTCCCTTGCTTATTTGAAACGGACTGCTTACGCCATTCATCTTTGTTGGTTTTTTGTGCAGAGTCAATAGCAATCGAGTATCTTGTGGAATACTCATTAACATTTGCGGTTCTATGTCGAATCCATTGACGCCAGCAATCCATTGGGACACGAACGTGCAACTTTATCTCACACATTTCAAAGGGAGTTGTGTGCTGATGGCGCATAAGATACCGAATAAGCCCGCGATCTTCACTTACTTTCTTCGTACCTTCCCCATAGGATACTCTCGCTGCTTGAACAATCGATACATCGGAACCCATATAGTCCACGACGCGAATAAAACCATCGTCTAAGACTGGAAATTTTCGTCCTAAAATTTTATCCAATTCTTCAGCGTTCGTTCTTGCAAAATTAGTATCCATTTTTTAGACTATAAGGTTAAGAGGGATATCATACACCCAAGAGTTCCACGTCATCTCCGAATATTTATCTTCATATATTTCTGGCCATGGGTAAACAACTCTAACGTCACGATTGTGCAAAGCAAAAATACAAGCACCTAATGCCATTGGCTTTGGACCCAGTGGCGCAATATTAAAAAACCAGTCACTTGTATCAGTCTTGATTGCCTCCAAAATATTGTATGTGTCAAAAGGGTTATTCGCAGATGCATAGAAAATGCGAACGTCATCTCTTGAAATTAACTTCACATTATTTACCAAACTTATATCCTTAAATTTTGGGGTGTATGAAGGAAATCCATTGACCACCATGGTCTCACGAGGCGAGATGTCTTGATCAAGTTGTCGTGAAAACCCACCATCAAATCCAAGTAGGACGACTAACTTTCTAGGAGAACTCTTCGGATCCATTCCAGAGAAACCAGGAATTTCTTTGAGCGAATGTTGGCCAGACCCAGTATGAAAGTCGTCAAAAAGTTTATCTCTTAAGAAGTAGGACTGGGGTTCGGTGTAATAAACTTTTAAATTCTGTATTTGATACTTTTCGCGCAATAGTTTTAAAATATAATAGAAGAAAGGCTTGGTCATGCACGAGATGTCAATCCCTATACGAGAAGTGTTTGTTATTGGATTAGTATCTATCTCATCAACTATTGATGTCGGCTCCTGAATGTTGCAAGTAATCTCCTGAAGGTTCAGTGTCGAAAATATACGGTATTTATAGATGCTATCATTATTAGAATAACCCGACACACGTGTTTCATAGTTTAAAGCGATGACTTTCGAAATCTTATCAGGGGTATGTTTAAATAGAACTTGATAAGCTCTATCATCCCGACCACTCGCAAAAATAAAATAATCTAGCGGGTCAGAAATGTTATTAGTTTCATGGAGTTTATCCATGCAATATTCGAGATGAATCATGCCTTTAGAATAATGTTATTGGCTCATTATTTGTCTTATCTTGATTCTGCAAAACAATATTAATTTTTGAATAATCTTTAGAATTCACGTCTTTCGTCATTAATTCCTTAAGGCTGCCCTCATCGAGGGCGATTGACTTACCTCCCCTAGTACGGTATGAAATTTGAAAACTGGGCGAGAAGAGCCTATTAAGGATATAAATATCCTGCCTATCACCACTCGGTTCGGTTTTCTGCATTCGCGGTTTCTTTTGAATCATTGACCAGCGAATAGCCGTACTAAAAGCATTCCTTAAGTCTTTTTCGTCAATTGAATCCTTATTTATTGCAAATTGGTTTGTTTCCGGATATCTCATTTTTGGATCATGGTGAAAATCATAAAATATATTGCCGATATTCTGAACAAATCTTGAGATCATTCCTCCATAATTCTCTATTTTTGCTATTTGCTGTTTCTCATCATTGGCAACCTCAGTCGCTGCCTTCGTTTGAATTTTTCTTGATACTTTACCATGATTGAATAGTTCATCCGGTTCAGCCCATTCAGCAACTGCAAATGAAGTCCTACAAAGCTCGATAAAATTACCAACTATTCCGGAGGAAAGAAATGCAAAGGTATTAAAGCTATAATAGAGTTTCTTCGTCTTAAAAATGCTGCACAACAAGAATGTCAGCGATAGCTTGTATTTATCAACATAATCAAGTCGATACTTCTTTCCAGCCTTCGTTTTATTACCTTTCAAATAATCATTCATTGCAGTTTTGGTATCGTGTACGCTATTTTTGCGGGTGAGCCAAATACAGTTCAACAAAAACAATAAAGGGTTCTTTTCGAAAATAATTTGTCTCAAATCCGATTTAGGGATTCTTTTCTCAAAATATTTAGCAATCCGTTCATGGTCGTCACCAACAATTTCAACTGCTTCCTCTTCCAAATCTTCTTTTTCTCCTAGGAATGCTCGAATGTCAGTAAATTTTTTCTTCTTAAACTGGGGCACAGTTTCTAAACGTTTTTTGCAAACCTCAATGAGAAAATCTGTATAGCCTAGGTTATGTTTCGGAAGAATATCCTCAAAGATTATTTTTCGATATTCACGCTTTTCCTTGATGAAGTCTTCTGATGAAATCATTGCGTCTGTTTTAAATCCTTCAAGTCTCATTCCGATTCTCAGTTTAATCCGAGGCTTCGAGAATCTCATAAGAGTATTAAGTATCCTCTGTTGGTCTTCTGAAAAGTTCTCATACTCATCTATCAATAATACGATATTCAGATCTTTCAAACATGATAATTGCTTTAACATAAGATCTGGAATGCCAAAACTAAGTTGTTGGGACAAAAATGCTCCCTTGTTCGGAAGGAATTCTCTTTTGTATAGAGGTGCATTTCCAAGGTATTCATATACCTCTCTAATTCTATTTTGAAACTCATCTAGCAGATGTTCTAAAGAAACTATGTCCGGACTCCTTATAATGATAGAAAGTTTCAAAATAATTTCCTGTAATTGTCTATCAGAAATTGATTGTTCATGATGTAGCTCGCTTAATAATTCAAGGCATTGATTCGCAACTACCAGTTCAAAATAGTGTGCAAAAACAGACCGCCAGTGTTCCAAACTAAGTCCACTACCTTCGAATGATTTCAGGATTGGACCGTCAATTCGAAAATACAACCCCACGCCTTGATTTTTAGATATTATATCAGTTAATTTTTGTCCGCCTTTTGCGGCTATTTTTTGTTGCACAGGGTAAGACCAATATCTCAAAAACATTGACTTACCCGTTGAACGCCCACCCATAAAAACAAGGTTCATCGATTCATCATAAATGTTCAAAGCAGATGTGCTGGAAGCAATCCCATACTGAAATGGATCACACCAATAATCGAGAATTTCCTCATCGTCCATTTGGGCAGCATTAACTCCACTAAAGGGGTTTTTATATAAATCTTCCTTTTTATACAAATCTTCCATAAGTTAAATATTGTTCGAGATTAATATTTTTGTGATAACGTTTCATAATAGGATTCCATCCATTTTGATATCCCCAAAATATGGGTAAAGTGTTATCTGGCGTATTATAATAAAAGCCAAAAGTGTACTCTCCGCCTTCATAACCCAAGGGATTTGTCATCCCAATTTTCTTTCCGTAATGTTCAACCATTGTTCTTGCATGCTCAAGAAGCGATTCAAACGAGGCAAATATTTCAGATTCCGAATCAAAACATTTATGTCTACTATCGAGCTGAATTGCCGTTACGATTTCAACATCAAACTTTTTTTGAATATACTCACGAGCATGCTTACTAGCAATTAATACAAGCAAAAACAGCTTCTTTGATGGGTGCTCCTTCTTAACATTTGTTAAATACTCATCCATTTGTCCCTCTTCGCCAGAGGTCAAGATAACATCATCAATGATTATGATATTGTCGAATTTAGTAAGATCATCTACCGTCCTGGCAAACGTTTTGTACGGAAGAGAATTCTCGTGTCGGAAAAGATAGGCTATAAATCCTTGACTTCCGCTAGTTCGGTCTACTGCAACGATTCGACTTTTATCAAAAAATTTCCTTGCATTTTCTTCGATATTATCATTCGGTTGTCTATTCTTTATGACGATATGGAGCAATTCTTTGTACAATACTCTGCACAGATGCCTCACTTCTTTTTCATTATAAAAAGTGAAATTCACTAACATCCATAATGCAAGCAATTTTTCATACTGTTCTGAAAAAACTTCTCCTGTAAAGTTGCTCAACCAAATACCAACATCCTTCTTTGTCTTGCCAATGCCCCATACGGAAAAAGTATGCATGATTTTTGTCAGCAAGAAATCTTCTGAAGGAAAACCCTTATCTGCTATTGCTTCTTCAATTCCCATTGGTAAATTTCCATTTTGAGCTACTCGCGTATTTAGCATCGATTTCAATTGAAAGCCATTTTCGTTGCAAAGCTTCACTCACCTCACCAGTGGTGTTGCTTCCCGCGAAAGGATCTAAAACAATATCATTTTTCTTTGTCAAAAAACGTACGAAAAACTCGGCGAGATGCTTCGGCATACGCGCAGGGTGAGGAGCCACATTGTTTTTCTTGCAATTTGCTAAATATTTAGAATTAGATTCAGTATTAGCTGCGACGATTACATTTGAAGCAATCGCACCACCATTGTCTTTCAAGAATGACTCTGCTCCAATTTTGTGCTCTGATGGACGGAGTCCTGAATTATATTTTTTTGACTTCAGAAGTTTATTCATTGAAGTGCTATATAGATCCAGAACATTTTTGTTGTTAGCTCTTGGTGCTGAAGATTTTGACAACCACCAGATCGTTGTGAATGAATCCTTCACTCTGATCCGTTCGACATTAACCCATTGAACTGGACTTGGAAGCTTTGCAGTATTAAACCAAATAAATTGCTGACATAAACTGTATTTCCCCTTTTTCTTGATTGACAAAAGTGTTTCGAGAGGAAGAGTAGACATCTCCGGTTTCCTTTCCTCCCAAGAATTACCAATCTCGATCACCAGAGAGCCGTCCTCTGCCAGATATTCCTTAAGATCGGTCGTAATTTTTGTGAGCCAGTTTATATATTTTTTTCCGTTTAGATTGCCATATTTCTTTTTCCTATTGAGCGGAAATGGTGGTGAAGTAAAAATGAGATTGATTTTGCCCTTATTTTTTTGAAAAGTTTTGTTTTGTAAAATCTTTTCAATATCACCTTCGAAGCATTTCCCAAATGCTGTCTTATAGGCTATCTTCAGCGCACCGGTTTTAATAGTACGCGTTTTTGAAACCGTTGTTTTTGAGACAAGTTTTCTCCGAGTCATTATATCCAATTATTATATAGATGCAAAAATACGGTCAAGAGCCGTATCTTGGCTTTAGCACAATCATCCAGCATCATTCATTGTGCAACAAGACACTTTGCCTGCTTATTTCCGACTATCTGCAAAATAAACGGCTTGACGCAAACAATAATAGCCATTCTACGATTGCATTTTTTTGCAGATTTGAAACACTGACCCCGTCGCGATGAGTATACCCTTCCGAATAATCATCGTATCGCTATGGCAAAGTCAAAACATCGCAACGCAAATCACGCCGGCAATTCCGGTCCTGCTTGGACTTCATTCGATCTAACATCGAAGCTCGTTCGCGTTGGTCGTCCGTATATTGTTGCTACCCGCGCATGCTACTATGTGCTTTTATATAAAACCGATCCGGCAACTGGAATCGAAAGCAGGCGTAAGGTTTCCACTCGCGTCCGTAGAGATTCCAAAGATTCATATCATAAAGCATGTGCCGCCGCTTTGAAAATTCTTGCCGAAGCGCAGTCGAATTTCGATCCCTCCGCACCAATGCGGTTGCTGGCGTTTTTTGAAAGCTACATTACGGAATGCGAAGCCAAAGGATTATCGCAGTCGTATCTCCAACAGATAAGGTCGGCGTTTCACGCATTGATGAATCGCATTGGCAATGGGTGCCTTATTACTCACATATCCGCGCAACAGGTTCGTATGTTTTTGTTCGGGCAAAAGTCCGGCTCGATGGCATTATCATATTATCGCGCATTGCGCGCCGGGTTTGAAGTTGCCAGACGCGATGGGAAACTCGTTTCAAATCCGTTCGACCAAGTCGATCTGAAAGCGTTGCGAAAAAAGTTTACACCAAGACCGCGTGGAATACTATCGCCGGAACAGGTTGTGCAAATCTATACTGCACTGCCTAAAGAAACATATATCGATAGACTCATCGCGTCGTTCATGCTTTTCCTTTTCGGAAGTGCTTGCCGCCGGTCGGAAGGATGTTATCTGCTTAAGACTGCGATTGATTGGGAGCGTAAAAGCATTCGCATAGCGCCGACAGTCAAGAATAGATTGAAGACGGCATCGTCCGCCGGGGAAATCCCAATCACGAAGTATGCGGCGATTGCATTGCGCGAGCAACATCTTAATAGGCAGAGCCATCCGAATCCTAATGTACGAGAATCGAAATGGGTTTTCTGCAATGAGCGGGGGGAACCGTACCAACCTGCGTCGCTGACAAAAGCCGCGCATAAAAGATTGATGGAAGTATGCGAGCAACTTGGGATAAATTCGGAGGGGGTAGACTTGCATTCAATGAGGCATAGTTTGTCGCAAATACTGATAGATCAAAACAGCGAAACTTCCGTAGTATCAAAGCTCCTGAGGCACGGATCACTTGCGACAACGCTGTCAACATATCATAAGACGGCTGACATCAGCACAAAATTTGAATCGGTGCTAATGCTAACGGGCGAAATGCCAATGCCGGTCATCGTAAATGAGAAGCCGATAGTGATAATAAAGCATACGTTGCTAATCCTGTCGTTCAAGAAGGCGGCGTAAATTACTGGTCGAGCGGGAACTGTATCCGGGGGTCAGAATTGTATATATAGTTATTAATCAAAATGAAAGGAATAATTTATGAAGGTTTCGTGTAAGATGAAGAACAAATTCTTTGCGGCGCTTCCCTTTTTTCGGGAATTGGAAGGTGGACCGGAAAAATATGCCAAGTTTGATGCAGAACTTTTCGGCATTATCCCATATTTCACGAAGGACCTTAGATTTAGGGCTGCCTTGCAGGTAATTGTGGATGGTAATCTCATAACGCAGAATGAAGAATTGAAAATCACTATTCGACATCCTATTGCGTTCATGCGCGTAAAAGCATTTGAGATCGAAGGCAAAATCAGGTACTGGCTTGCAAGAAAACTACGTTTGCCGATGATGATGTTCAGAATGTATGAACCTTATGATCTATGGATCATGATTCCCGAAAATAGTGTCGAGGATGATGAACTTTCACTGGAGTCTAAAGTAAATTTTATTGGATTCCTCGCAATAAAATTGCTTCGACGTGAACGTGAGGGAGGATATGTAATGGAGGCGATACCATCCTACAGGACTGATTTACCGGTGCCAAGCCTCCATGGGTTCAGATAGGTTACGAAACTACTGAGCGTTTTTTTTTGCGGCCATTCTGGTATGAACGTTCTGATAGTTGGAACGGCGTTCCATTGGACTGGTGGTGCAATTATTGGATGCAAATGTACCTCTAATTCCGGTGAGGAAACTGGCGCGTCATCAAAACCTACAGATGACCCTTAACTTCTATCATAAGTTGAAAGATACGCGATTCATTTTCGATGACGTTCTCGGCAAGACTAATGCGATGCCGACGCCAAGAAAGAGCGCACAGAAATAGCTATCCTGCTAATCCTTATCGTTTTGGCTTGCAGTAGGTAAAGTAAACCAAGGAATCTTAGCTTTGTGCATTTCAATTAGCTGGTAGTAAAATATCCAATATTCTTGTGAATCTTTTTCAAGGTTTTCAAAATAGCTGACCAAAAAATGATTCAGAGTTGGAGAGACGATAGCATTTAAATGTTTAAGGGTGTCGCTGATGAGTAGCCAAAATACCAGAAGCGAATTCCGAAGCACTGTCTCATGTGAAGGAAAGTTTTCTCCGCTTCTTAAGGTTGTAACAGTTTCGTAGTCTTGAAGACCATCATTCGCCATCGGATGAATGTGCATCGAAGAGTAATCATAACCATATAAATAAAGATAGTCTCGACCTAAGCTATTGGCAATATCCTTTGCCTTGGGTTCTTTCCATTGTACATTCTTTTTCCGTAATTCAGCTCGTCTCAGCTTGGCAGTTTCAGTAATAGGAGCAAGTTTGTCAGTTTGAGCTTTATATCTTCCGTCTGCTCTAACCCTGGCAAAAAAATCATACTGTTTCATAAACGACCATTCTTCATAGGTTTCAAAACTATTTTCGGAAAAGAGTTTATTCAGGTAAAAAAGTCGTTCAACCAAACAGCGGTATAGAATATGGCATTCTTGGAATGCTTTAATATCCCAAAGCGTAAAAATGCTACGCACAAGCATTGCACTTTTAGAGAAAAAATTACGTGTTATTATCATTCTTAAATCTGTTTCCTCATGCCATTCTAACAACAACCCGCTAATGATATGGTCGAAAACTTTCCATGCATCTATGTATTTTAGAACTGGATTTCCATTTACTTCTTCATCCATTTTCTTTCTTTCCCTCCACCATTTTTATCACGTCTTCGCTCAAACCCATACAACTCATAAACCAACCGGTCTTGACCAGTTCGCGGATTATTTGTGGTGCTGACATTTACTGTAGGATACATTGTACAAAAATACGGCAGTCAATATCGTTGAACTTCTCATCACCATAAGCATCTATTATAAGGATTCTATTAACATTAAATCAAAAACTTTCACTTCGAGTAATCCTCCAGTAATAACAGATGTTCTATTAAACATGAAAATATTCCACAAGCTTACACCAATAACAACGAAATCTGAGGATACTTTAGGACGGGCAGATTTTGCAACTTCCTTGGCAGTAGATTTGACAAATTATTCTGACCGTGAAAGCATCGTTGTTGGTCTTTTCGGTGATTGGGGAGATGGCAAAACTTCAGTAAAGAATATGGCTATTGAGCATGCAAATACACTGGATACACCGCCTCTTATATTGGATTTTAACCCATGGCAGTGGTCAGAAACTGGCGCGATAAAGGATGAATTTTTCAGAGAACTTTGTAAGCTACTCGGACTACAGTTCGGAGATCCTATCTATGCTAAAGCCGCTGATTTATTAGAAAAATATTCCAAATCAATCAGAGGGTTGTCATATCTTGCAGAGTTTAGCGGCGTACTCACTGATGCGTTGCACTTGCCTGCTGCTGCACCTATCACTAAATCTGTTATCAAAAGGCTCATTGAAAGAATAGTTGGCCCCTCTGATGTCAGCCAAACTATTGCTCAGCTTCGGGATAAAAATACAGACACGAGGGGAGCGAAAGAACTTAAAAATCTTATAGACTCCGAGTTTGAAAAAGCCGGGCGCAATCTTATCATTTTTATTGATGACATAGATAGGTTAAGCCCAGAAGAAGTATTGTCTATGCTTCAATTTGTCAAAAGTACAGTTAATTTCCCTCGCACTGTTTATGTACTTCTTACCCAGCGAGATTATATAATTAAAGCGATTGCACAACGATATGAAAAAGAATATGCGGTGCAATATCTTGAAAAGATAATTCAAATTGATCTTTTTCTGCCAAGACCAACACCAGACGCAATAAAAAAATATTTTAATGAACAGATCCAGAAAACATTTGATAATTACATATCAAATGTGCAAGGTGATCCGCATCATTGGAATAACCTCTACCTGAATGGAATCGAACGTTTTTTCAATAATATTAGAGATGTCCATCGTTTCCTCAATAGTATTCAATTTACTCTTGGTCAGGTAACTAATAAAGGCGTTTTGGAAGTAAATGATGCGGATTTTATTGCGATTGAGACTCTGCGAGTTTTTCAACCGGCAGTATATCAGGCTGTTCAGACTGAGAAAGAGAGCCTGACTTCAATAAAAGGGCCTGATTGGCGCAGCCGGATTGACGGAGATTCTAAAGAGGCGCAACTTCTAAAAAGATTACTCCAAAAAGTGAATGGTCCCCTTACCGACGCCTCTAAAGAAATACTTTGCGAATTATTCCCAAACATTCGGGAATCTGCGGGTCTTAGCGAATCATTCATGGAATCAAATGATCGTCTCAGGATTCACTCCTCAAATTATTTCGATCGCTATTTCCGGCTTTCAATTCCTTCCGGAGAAATAAGTGAGGGCGAAGCTTTTACAATTTCTAATATGCGAGGTGAAGAAAAATTTCAAGAAGCCTTTGATTCTCTCAAGACTCGCGGTGTATTCTTTGACGGTATTCATCGTCTGCGTAAGGTCGCAGCGCACGTTCAATATCGCGAAATTGCGAACCTCGCCGTTGCAGCTATAAATACTATGGAAAAGCAACTGCCTGAAATTGATCGGCTCTCTGGTTTAGACGATGGGGTGGTTATCCTTATTCTTGATCTCGTTAAAATACATCAAGATTCTAAATTACGATATAAAGTTTTGTCGGAGATCATTGGCAGAACCAACTCATTATTTTTGGCTACAGATTTAGTACATTTTGCTGGTCCTTCTGAAGAGGATAATAGGTATGGACGCGAGCCTGCCTTATCCGGCGATGAATTCGAATCACTTAAAAAGGACATTTGCAAAAAACTTTATTCTGCCGCATTGGAAAAAAGTATCTTCTCAAAGTCAATGAGAGATGGGAGATTGGATTATGTATTGTATAGATGGCTTGAATGGTCAAACGATATCCCATCTGATTGGTATGTACCTGCACTAACGGATCCTCTTTTATTAGAATTTTTACTTGAAGGTTTTATAGGGGGAACTTGGTCAACTGGTATTGATGGATCTGTAAAAAATCCAGTTACAAGCCGTAGTAGGAGCCTCCAACTCAAAGATCTTTCAAAATTCTCGGATATTGAGAAAATATCGATTGCTGTAGAAAAATTTCGCAATGACTTGAAGCATGATACTATTATATGTTTTGATTCTGCCTATAAACAATGGAACATTCCTAATAAGGATGCTCAAACTGATGATCACGGCAAAGCGAAGTTGTCCTGAGGTTTCAGTATCATGAGTTTCATTGGGTTTCAAAAGTAAGCGGGCGATGGCATTGTATATCAGACAAGACAAGGTGGCTCTGCTCTTTTTTAAACAGGGAATACAGCATAGTTCTTCCTTTCTTTTTTTTCCCCCAAGTATAAATAGCTTTTAATAGTAATAGCCCTTCCTTTTTTTTTCTTTCTGCTGAATAAATAATAATAGTTTTTCCTTCCTTTGACAGCAATAGACTTTTTCTTCTTTTCCTCACATAAGTAAATAATAATATTTGCTTTCTTCTTCCTCTTTTGGTACGGACAAACTTATTTCATAACCACTACCCACTTCGTTACCGGCGCTCCGTCCTTTGCGCTTAGCCGTAGATAATAATTTCCGTCCGCAAGATCAGATACATCGATTTGGAATGAAGCTGCTGAAGTTATTCCATTTTTCCGCGAGATTCCCATCGCATCGAAAAGCTCGTAATGGAATTTCCCATTGTGTTCATTCAAAGAAATGTCAATTATATTTTTTGCGGGATTCGGATAAATAGAAAAATCCATAGGCGTAGAATTTATTTTATTCCCGGCAACACCAGAGATGCCACAGCTTTTATATGAACCAATAATTCCTTTAAATGGCGCTGCCTCGCCTGACGAGCATGGGGATTCCGCTGAATGCGTATCGATGGAATCGAAATCGATTTCATCGCAGGTATATTCGTATGGAGTCCACTGAAAATTCGCATAGCCGATAAGCGAATCCGGCGCAGCATTCAGATCAGCCGCACCGAAATGCAGCGCGGCTCTGCCAGCCCATCGGCTTCCGGGGACATCGATGCTTTTGCCGTTGTAGGTTACGCCATTCAGATATTTCAATGATCCAGTAGAAGGATAATGCATAATCATATCCACATCGTTCATCGCGCCGAAATGAAGAAGATAAATTGGGAGATATACGGTTATGTTGAGCGAATCATTGATAATGCGGGCGCTGGAGAATGTTGAGGAAGCTCTACCTGACGCTGAAACATCGAGCAAGATACTAAAGCTTGTATCAATTTCTGTATATTCATCGTCGATAAAATGTGCGTGGATAGTCAAATCTCTTTTTCCAGGATTTGACGATGCAATCAAAAATAATGTCGTGTCTGGCAAATCCTGGCAGGCATTGTGGCGGATACGTTTTATAGTATATTCGGATGAATCTAATCCCTGAATGGATATATCGGTAAGTTTTGTGTAGGCGCAACGAAGATTTTGATTGAATACAGTAATAATTCCTGTATCGCAGGAGATAGTAAGTGTATCCCTCCCTCCGGACGAAAGTGTGCGGTCGAAAAAAACTCGGGGTGAAAGTTGGTCTATGGAAAGTGTTCCATCTCCGCCATCGGTTGTTTTCCATAAGTAGAAAGTCTGCGAGTATCGCATTGTATCGGTAACAACATTGGCTGCATAAACCACAGATCCATATCCTACAACGGAAATATTTCGCCAGTCATAATCGTCCATCTCGGTACATTGAGGCTCGGAAACACTGTTGCCAGGCAACCCACTCCAAGAATTTCCGCCATCTGTGGAGCGATAAAGTGGAACAGAGTAAGCATTGGCTCCCGCATTCGCAAGATACATTGCACAATTATTTCCCGCGATCCATGTCCCTGTCTCTTCATGCATCAAGCTTGGAGTCCAGACGCGATAATCAGTCGATGACTTTACGTATGAGAATACATCATCCAGATAGTCCTGAATATTGGTACTTTGTCGAATGATGTCGCAAGAGTGCGGGGCAATGTAAAGCGCTTTAAAATGAGGACCGTCCCGATAGTATAAAGAATCCCGATCGAGCGGGCGAGATTGCCAAGTTCCTCCTAAATCCGTGGAAAAGACTAAGTATGTATCAGAATCATGCAAATAGACCGTGGCTACCAAGCTATCGCGATTACCGTAAATGAGTTGAAATCGTGGATTGGTATCGAGAGTAAGACCCGTCACATTTGTAATCGAATCCCATGTCGCGCCATCGTCTCTCGAATAGAGAATAGGTCCCGGTAAGGGATAATTATTTCTGGCTACCGCAGCAACAACGATATTATCTGTTGCATAAACGCCCATGCAGGAGCGTCCATCTTTTGAAATATGCTTCCAATTAATTCCTCCATCAAACGTTTCAAAAATGCCACCTCTATCACTTATAGGTTGTGGATTGTTTGTTTGATCGCTGCCGGTTGCCGCGTAACCGTGAAGCAGGCTTGTGAAATAAAGTTGAGATATAGGGTAGGAGTGGAATCCAAAGAAGGGAATCTCTGTCCATGTCTGGCCACCATCCGTAGTTTTGGCAAGATTTGGGTAAAAATTAGTAAATGAAAAAGAAGGGGTTGTAATTCCGCTCGAAAAGGCAAAGCCAATGTTGGAATTGAGAAAATACGGAGTAATAAAGACACTAGGTAAGCCGCCTTTGGTAGCGGGTGGTGGGATCGTTAACTGACTCCAATGCTGTGCCCGAACCGATGATGTCTGTACCGCTATCGCGACCAGAGTAAAAATGACAATCCGTTTCATGTATAGAAACACCTGCCGAACCGCAAAGTTACAGTGAAGAGTAAAGGAATTGAATAGCTGTGAGCAGTGAAATCCACCGTTGACTTTTTGTGTTGTTAAATCGTGATAAAGTATCTGCGCCCATGAAGCAGGATATAATGGTGTCCGGACAAGATTAGTGTGGGTTAGTCCAGACGCCATTTATTATTTCAGACGATGCAACCACAATTTTTTCTGTCCTCCTCCCGCGTGCTGACACACTATTCGACATGAAGAGAAGAAAGTTCGTATACAGTTTTGTAACCGCCTGTTGGAGAAAGCACAGGGGACCCTACATTATCCTGCATCATTTGAACCGATGACATAACTCTTTTTATGATACCTTTGCCCGGCGCTAAATAAACGGTATCGACATTATGCAATGAGTCAATATGTCCGGCGCCAATATTACCGTCAAACCGAAGCACGAGTTTACAACATTGGAAAGTGCCAGCGGGCACCGTTATCGGGTATCTCGTGGGATCCAAGTCTGCTCTGAGCAGTCCTCCCACCGAATCATTGGTAGTGCCGTAATCTGCCGAAAACATTATAACAGCGCTATATGACTGAGGAATTACCGGGTTTTGCGGCAGCTTAAACCAATAGCGGCCGCCATGAGAATGAAAATCATTCCCGCATACTATTCCGTTTTCCGATCCATCGGTGTATGGCGTATAAATGAGATAATTGGACCAATTTCCATACCCATCCGCCTGACGCGCATATCCCGATTCGTTATTGAACGGCTCCCATATCTTTCCCGTGGAATTCCACAAGTACGTTTTCCAGTTCGTGGTTTGAAGATCGTAGGACTGCTGCGATTCCGTTTGACTTCCGGCAGGAGTTTCATTCCCAAGCGTATCGACATTGAAAATTGAATAGGTCCATTGATTGTTCTCTCCGAGCGGAATCATTTGCTGACTCGCTGAGGATGGCTGATTCACACTACACCCACTTTGCAGGAAGAAAATAAAAGCTACTGGATAAAAGCGCCAGAATTTTGGGTAGATATTATGCATGTTTTTGAAACACCGAAATTTTTAGAAAGAGTTCTGGAATAAAAATGAAATTTGAATACGACTAAATTCAATTTCGATCGGGAGAATTAGTCCGCGCTCCAACTCTGTACCAATTCGCACCCCGGATAACTAATCAGAATTCATAGTGATATAAAGGTCAACTCGCAACAGTATAGATTGAATTAAGAGGTCGCGATGATAAAAGCGTTGTCAAAATATAATGGTCAGAGGGATAAAAGGTTCTTCCTTTAGTAAATCGGTACACATCACAATATCCTCACTTTTTTTCGTCCCACGTAAAATAAAATATTGTACAGTTTTTTTTCTATCATGATACCCTTTCATAAAAGCCTTCCTCCAGTCTTTCCATAATATTCTGCGATGCTCTCCGTATACCTTCTTCCAATGTTCCTCTTTCCATATTATGCTTTTCATACACCATGTTGCATCCTTTTCTTATCCCATGATAAAGCTCTTCCCCCATGTTTCTAATCTTCCTTTTTTCATAGCCACTCATCACATCATCTGCCACATCCTTTTCCACACCATTTTCTTCCATCACTTCCATAAGCACTTTTTTTATATCATCATAATGCAAAGCCAATATCCTTTTCATGGCAGCATGTTCAATCGCCTGTCTTGTCATAGCTTTTTCTTTTTCATGTTTCGATAGTGCCAACAGCCTGATCGCATTCTCTTCCAATGCCTTCACACCACTAATGTAGCCATAGGTTTCCGATAATGATCCAAGTGTTAATGGCGCCATGCCCTTTTTCAGACTGGCATCTTTTCCCACATGTTTTTTCAGACCAAGATTCTTTTCCACATGCCGCTTCAGTTGCAATTCCACTCTTAGCAAATTCTGCACGCCATCAAACCTATCATCTTCTTTTCCTTTTTCCATCATCTCAAGTTTTTTGTCGTACAGGACTAGTGTTTTTTCACTGCTGACCATATAACCACTATTTTCCTGTTCTTCCTTTGGAAATTTGTAGCCATTAAATTCTCGCATGAGTTTCTTGTAATCTTTTGGCTGATGCTCCATCTCCATGTTCATGGCAACATCAAGCCTCGACACATAGGCATCATGCACTTCAAGTTTTGTTTCTGCTTCAAATTTGTCAATGCCTTCCTTCATCATATCCATGGTGGCAGGCATGAGATTGTTGCCCCTTTCGCTTGCATACTTTGCAAATGAGTTCTGGAATGAAAATGCGTTACTGTTTCTTGGATTGCGGAACAGCATAAAGCCCTTGAACCACTCCGTCTTGTCATAGCCCTTCCCAATGCGCGGCTCGATAAGCTCCTGCACAGTGTATGGATCGAATGCCTTGTGAAATCTGATCGTGTCAAAACCAACGTCAATCATGTTTTTTTTTCTTTCTCCTTTTCAGTAATAATTCTTTTTTGATGCGCGTTGCAAAATATCTGTAGAAAGCTTTTTCTGATATGCGACGCACAATAAATATCCCCCACATGGTTTTCGGTGCCTAGGTATATGTTTTTCGTCCCATGTTTTTCTGTCCTGCCTGCAAAAAAGTTTTTTCCTTGCTTGACAAATGGCAAGGTTGGCTCCTTCCTTTCTCTGGCTGCAAAAGTTTTTCCTGGGCAAGAAAAATAGTTTTCTGGGCAAGACGGAATGCTTCGCGGCGCTCTTTCTTTTCTGCCTTCTGGTAAAAAGTTTTTTCCTTGTCGCGTCAAATAGCAACGGCAAGGCTGGGAGTTTTAAGTTTCTGGTGAGATTGTTTTGCCTCGGAAATCAAGCGTAGCAAGGGTCTGTCAAAAAAAATGGGTGGGTGTATATATAGGTTTTTTCTTTGAGTAAGGCGGCAATGAGCGAGACGAGTAAGTAGCCGGGGATTTTGTGTAACAAAATTAATGAAGAGGAGTTATTGAAGATATAACTTCAAATGTTATGATCAACTTCAAAATCCTTTTTATAGTCTTCTTTGCGACGATCCTGCAAACAGCTGTTTCCTTCGGCCAATGGATTCAACGATACAGTCCTTATGAGGCGCGAGCTTTCTGTGCCGCCCCTACAATGCTCTTTGCCGGTACATATGGACAGGGAGTCGTGCATTCCACCGATGGAGGTATTACTTGGACGTCTTCGAATAATGGGATCCCAACAGTCAATATCTTGAGTCTAACAATTGACTCACTGCATATATATGCCGGAACCGATAGCGGAGTTTTCCGTTCGACAGATAACGGCACGAACTGGGTTTCAGAAAATTCCGGTATGGCTACCGATTGCTCGGTTTTTGGATTTATGAAAGATGGTAAGTCAATATATGCCGCCACTTCTTGCGGTGTTTTTATCTCCCCCGATCACGGAACTACATGGCAGCAGAGTAACGGGACAATGGATAAAAGTCTGCCTCCTAATTATGGAGTATTGTCCATTGCTCTATCTGGAAGTCGCATTTTTATAGGGACAAGCAGCGGTATTTTTACCACTACAGATCAAGGCACCACTTGGAATCCATCGAGCAACGGCTTGCCAAACACGACAGTATTTGCTCTTTTGCCTATAGACATAAACATCTATGCCGGGACAAGAGACGGTCTTTTCGTTTCAACCAATCAAGGAGCAAACTGGAAAGCATTCAGTACAAATGTCTCTGATGTTCGGGCGCTTGCAATAAGCGATTCTAATATTTTTGTAGGAACAAGTGGATCAGACATTTCACTTTTCAAAACTGACGGGACACATGAAATAATTTCGAATGATGGATTTTTAAGAACGGATGTTTTTTCGCTTTTTGTAAACGGTACTACTATATATGCAGGAATGGGGGATGGTATCTGGAGCAGACCTCTGTCAGAGGTAATAAAAACTGATGATGTACTTTCCTCATTCAAGACTGAGAACGCCATCAACTCTTTCCCCAACCCATTCTCCCGTTCAACCTCCATAAAATTTTCCATATCCGATCACAGCTTCGCTCAAATTTCCATCTATAATCTTCTCGGCTCCGAAGTTGCGCGAATTTTTTCGGGCGAGCTTGAAAGCGGCGAGCATATATTCTCATGGGATGCGCATGGAAGGCCGGGGGGAATGTATATTGCTGTAGTAAAAATTGGCGGGGTGGTGGAAGAAACTCCACTTTTGTTAGTGGAGTAATAGTTTTTCTGGTATATACAGTGGTAATTAAGTATATGAAGCAGAACGCGATTCCGGCTCAGAAAGGGCAGTTATGCTAATGAGAACTTCATTCTGTTCTGAGTAGATTTCAATATTTGCTACAAATCTTCTGTGAATTTCGTATCTTTGTTTCCAAAAATGAAAAAGATTGGGATTGTCTTTATTACTCTAATGGCTATAATTGCCGGACTATCTTCCTGCAGTGAATCGGCTAAAGAAAAAACGGAGCGAATAGCACGAGACAGCATTCATCATTATGACTCACTTTTTAAGCTTCGACAGGAAATTTACGGCATAGCTGTTTCAACAATAAAAGGAATGTTGAAAGAGCCATTAACCGCACAGTTCCCATCAATCGTTGCAGAGAGTGATATAATTAAAATGCAATCCACTGATTCAAAGATTTGGGTCGTGTTTCCTTATGACATGCAGATTCAAAGAGGCAAGTACATGCACTATTATGCCTCCGTATTGCTTTACAAAACAAATAGTAAATGGGTAGCGGAAACGGACGATTTTCGTGTGAGTATAGATGCACCGTCCGCCGAATACTGGGCATTCGATGAAAATGCGGGCTTTATGTTAGGTACGCGGGCTATAGATTAGAGATGCACTAATATCCACAACGGTATCTCTTCATGTGAACTTGCAAAGGCTTTAGGAGTCAGATTCGTCCGGTAGTATCCCCATTGCTTTTTCTTCCTCCTTTAGTTTTTCTATTTCTTCCGGCGTTAGCGAGAATAGTTTTTTGCGACTCTCTCGAAGTTCTCGAATTCGCTTGCTTCGTTTGTATTTTGGATTTCCGGCTCGCTTATCATTACGCTGAAAGTTGTCCGGTGAGTTCTTTGTAAGTAAGACTCTTCCAGAAAGATTTGAGTTGCTAACTCAACAGATAGATATGTTCGAAAAAGAAAAGCCCTCCAAATGAGGGCTTCTTTATTGTAGGGGCGGTGGGTTTCGAACCCACACCTTTCCGACTTCCTAAAAGTCGAATTACGGCTCTTAGGAAGGTCGGTGCGTCTGCCAAATTGCGCCACGCCCCCGTATGTATATAAAACGCAAAAACAGACGTTTTGTTTCATTTGCCGTTCTGCTTTAAATACTTAATTCCTATACAGTTTGCAAGCACCGTATAATCGGCAGGAGTGTTTTGCGGCGCAAGCAAAGTAATAGTTTTCTGTAGAGCGAGGTTCACGCAGCAGGGTGAAATCGCAGTCAGTCCTGTATAGGTCGGATGACACCCGTAGAGATGATGACACCTGACACCTTGCAGGGAGAGAGATCCAGATGACACCTCTGTGCCGGATGACACTAGTAGGAGATGACACCTTGGTGACACCTTAGGGATGTTTGGCTCATGTCGTGTTAGTGGCACCTGCTTGCCGTTAGAGGAGAGAGAGACATTTCATTTTTTTTTTCTTTCTTTTCTTTTTTCCCATTCAGGTGGGATGGTATGAGGGCATAGGATTAGTACGCCTTCTTCTTTCTTTTTCGGGTTCATGGTATCATGGGTTCACTGTTCTTCTCTCTGTTCATCCTGTTTTCCTATTCGGGTATCATTTTATTTTAGGTGTCATGGGTATCACACTGCGGCTTGGGTGTCATCTCTGCTTAGGAGACCACCGTCTTCTGGCGCCGCGCCGCACGATCATCTATTGTCCGATACTCGGCGCGTGGGATAAATGCTCGTGCCGCCTTCGATATATCCCGCTTTAATAATAAGTGGCGGGCGCCGCAGCTAATCCCTGCCCGGGCACGCCACCTTTCATCTTGGAGTCACAACCAGTCGTACTGGCGTATCTACAAAGTCTCTGATCGGGTTTGCTATTAATTGCCACTGCTTATCGCCAATGGTTCTTATTTGACTCATTACGCGTGGAAAGGTCTGATCTTTTCGATTGCCGTATTTAGGCACGTGCATTGTTTCCGCATGATTTGTGGTAACCTCTTCTATATAATCTACTTTACACTCGAATACCTTAAATTCCCGCTTCTTTCTATCGAGGATAAGCAACGGGATCTTTCTTTCTACATCATAGCGTTTGCGAATTTTATACTCACGATTGCCAATCCACTTATCTGCGCCGCCGCGTATGAGTTCAATCCCGCTGCCCATAAAATCCCATATCGCATTTTTAGCAAGCAGCGTATCGCCGTTTTTTAGTTTTACCCGCGATTCAAAATTAACCTGCTCCTTCTCACGGCTATCATCGACGAGATCGCTGGTTATCTGAACGATCTCGGATGCCTTAAACGACTTTGGAATAAATTTACGCCTGAACGGATCGTAGCACAGGACTTCGACGATCTTGTCGGTCGGCGCTACGAGTTTCGTTTCTATAATTTCATCTGCCATATAACACCTATCTAAAATAAAAGCGGCACGGTACCGCATATTTTTTCCACGATACCGTGCCTGCATTAAATGAATCATTCTATCGAAGAAGGCAGCGCGTTACCGTCGTCTGGTTCGATAGCCGGATTTGCCTCTGCTTCAGTAGTACCTGAAGCATTTGCCTCAATCGCAATGCCTGAGACAGCATCCAAATTATTGGATGTCTGCGCGTCAGGCATCGCGGAGTCTGGCGCCGGCATCTCAGGACCGGAACCTGCGGGAGCTTGATTGCCGAAGGTTGCCGGCGCTAAATCCACCACAGTTCTCTGATCCGGGTCGAGACCGTCGTCAGGGATCATATCCTCCAAGAGGTGCTGCGTGCTGAAATACAATCCCTCTTCGTTGCGCTTCAGGTGACCGCTTGCAAGGCGCTGCCGGATGTCGCGTTTAATGGCGGACTCGGATTTATCCCAGAATTCCATGCCGCGCTCGACAAGCTCTTCGTAGTGAAGAAGACTTTCGCCCGGGTCGAACAGCTCATCGTAGTTACGGTTAGACTCGAACGCTTTGCGCTTCTTATCGCCGTCAGGTTTTCCGCCGCCGGATTTTCCGGAAGCTTCCTCCGGCTTTTGTCCGAACTCTTCAATGCTTTTTATTACTCCCGTTGGCTTGAAGATACAGTCGTCGAAATGTAACTGAATGGCATTGTCCTTGTATTGACTGCTCAGGTAGTTGCCCTTCAGAACGCAGAGATAGCGCTTGTTCGGCTCATCTTTTGCTTTGAAAAGCTGAATGCAGATCCTCGACTTCTGCGTAAGCGCCGATGCGCCCTGAATATATCTCTGCGCAGGCTTTTCGTCATAACCGCTCTTGTTCAGATGATGCGTGAAAAGAAGCAGGCAATGATATTGAGAAGCGAGAGCATAATACGGAGCCAGAAATTTGCGCGTTTCGGAATTCGAATTGCTATCTTTGCGGCTGAAGAGATCGCCGTATGCGTCAAGCAGTACCAGATCGTACCGATGTTTCTTGAGCTTGGCTCTTACTTTACTCAGTATTTCATCGGGGCTGAGCATGCCCGTGAATACGAAGTCGATGCGCGAGAGAGCTTCTTTCGTGACTACGTCTTCGCCCTTCAGGATTTTCTTCAGAACGAACTTGGTCGCGACTTCCTGATCCTCGGTCCTGACGATAAGAACGCGCTGATGATTGGTATGCAAGAGGAGATTCAGAACTTCCCGGTCGCCCTTCGCAATCGCCGTGGCTATTTTTAGTCCGAGCGTTGATTTTCCGGAATCCGGAACGCCGACCAAAAAGCCTACGCCTTCGCTTGACAATAATCCTTCGATGAGTTCCTGCTGCTCGTTCGTTTTCCATTTCGAGAAGCTCCCATGCGGTGTATTCGCACCGGATTTCTTCAATATCGGAATTGCGGAAATCATCGTCAGGATCACCGCCGCCCTGCAATCGCTCAGCGATTTCCGAGGTAGTTTCAGGATAAGGATTTCCGCCCGTTCCGTTCGTTGGTGGATATTCCTGTTTTGGTAGTTCGATTGGAACGCTGCCGTTTATTGCGGCAACATCCGGTGGCGGTGTTTGACCGCCGGTTGAATGTGTTGTGTCTCTCATTGTAAAAAGATAAAATATTAAACATTGTATTGTTCTCCTATGGAGTTGTGAGTTAAGAATTGTTTGCGCGGCTTCCCTGAGTGTTATTAATTTTTCACTGCTTCGATCTGGACCTCATTGTATCCCGGCTTTTCCATTCGAAGAGTATAGACCGTTCCGTTGTGCGCCGCTCGGAAGCGGGCATAGCGTCACGATCATTTTATGAGCACAAATTTTACTCGGCTGATTTCGCCGAGATTTTCAAAATATCCAAGCAATCGGGAGTCACCATTCCATTGGCTTTTGGACGAATTCGCCCCGAAGCGCTCCGCTTATTATTCTTGACTTATATACGCGCATGCTTTCTGGCTGAGGGAATACTATCCCCGTATTCTGATTCAGAAGACGATTCCTGTCGCCCCTAATCATGTTTTCCAAATCCCGTGGCGTGATTCTCCAGCCAAATGGCAGGTAGCTTGCTACGGCATTTCTCGTATAATGAAGCGTTCCGTCCGTAAATGCTATCACGCTTAGATGCTTTTCGATGTCATTTTTTGTAAGCTTGCGAACCCGAACGGCATCGAAATCGCCGTGCGCCGCCTCAATCTCGGCGAATAATGATTGATCGACGGGATGCTCAATAATGAATGGCCACCCAGCGTCGTAGAAAACTTCGCTAAGTCTCATGAATCTGGCTACGGGTATCGTTTTAGAATCTCTGTATAATATCATGCTTTGTTTCCTTTCTTTTGCAAATTAAAATCGCCGCCGCATAATCCATCGCTACCTTCCGGTTTACGTGCCTCGGCATACATAAAAGGAAAGTTGGGGAGATATAAACTCCCGATTCGCACATAAAATCTTTACAATGATTTTTCCTATGGCAAATATTCTTTCTGAAAAACGAGAACTACCGGGAATAGAAAAACTGTTGCGTAGCCACGCCAAGCCATACCAGGATTATATGTCATTTCCGATTTTAAGGAAAAACATTTTTATCGGCAAAAATCAAATTCTTCTGTAATGGAGTTTGTATTTAGGATTGTAGGTCTTATCGCAGACTCCGCACGAATGATTTCTTCTTCTATATCTTTTCGATGTATATCCGCAGAAATTACAAATTGCTTCGAATGTTTCCGGCGGAGTCGCGACCGATTCGTCACAGTAACGTTTTCCATTACATCCGATTTCCAATGCTTTCTTCCGCCATTCAATCCCATGTTTTTTACCTGGTGTAAGACCGTGGGCTATTTCATGGAGAATCGTATCTCGAACCTGTTCTTCTGAATTCAATTCGGTTAGCTCCTCAGACAGCCGAATTACTCACTTTCTGCTATTGCAACTGCCGAACCTCAATTTTGCATGAGTAAATGTGAAGCGATAAGGGCGATCTCCATCGAGCAGCCCATGCTTTCGCATTAAATCAAGCGCCATTTTTTCCGCATCTACTTTATTCACTTCTTCCTCCTTTTTTCTTTACGTTGCCGCATTTGATCTTCCGCTTCCAACCTTGCTCCAAGCTGCCGAACCTTCAATAATGGAACAGCGTACCATTTGCGGCGTCCAAAATCCCGGATTCGAATTAATTCTGTTAATCCCGGCGTCAACTCTACGATCAGGTTTCTGCCATGCCCGTCCGAACTATTCGGAAGTTTTCGCGTAACTTTTTTATTCAATGTTGTCATTTGAAATTGCTATTTTATAGAATGTTTGATCGATCAGTCCTGAAATCGTATTGTGATCTCCCGCTGAGCCCTTGTACCCGGATCGAGTAAGGTAGCAATTATTCGGCAGAAACCGACCAGATAATTGACATGATCTTCTTTGTCCGGATTGACACCGGCACGAGCATCCAGCATTGCCTCAGCCCATGACTTATCTTCGTCTCTCTGGACATAGCAAAGCGAACTGAATATCGTGAGATCGTCAGCTGATAAAGAATTCAGCCGTTGACGCAGCGGACTTGTGATGGTGTCGTAGGCTGTATAGAATAAATCCAAATTTTCAGGGTCCATTCTCCCTATGCGCGCTTGTTTTGAGCCGCTCTCGTTTTGCCTTGAGCATAGCTTCGCATCCTCTACGAGCGCTCGGATTTCTCTTTTATTCATATCAAAAAATGTTTATAGAATTTTGGAAAATTGTCAGCGCAACTCCACGCAGGTCACTTATAACTTCGCGGCGTGGAGTTGCAACTGACGTTGGATTTATTGTATCAGAGTTCTATCTCCCTTTTGCCTGTGCCGAACTTATACATTATGAGGTCGTTTACCCGAGAGCCTCCATCGAGGTATAGCTGCCCATAGAAAACGAAATGCGCCACGATATACTCAACATTGGCATCGTCATCTTCGCTGAATGCGTTAGCGGTTGCGAAGTAAGCTTCCGTTACCCGCATCTGTGGGAATCGGCACATATACGCCGGGGTTAGCACATCCATGAAATCACCTTTAGTTTGAACGATCCGTTTGACGATTGTCCGGAATTTCTCCAGATAGTTGAGATACAACTGATTGCTGAAGTATATCTCGTTCTCAAGATCATTATGGAACTGATTCGTCACACTGACCGGCATGGCATTCAAAGCGAGTAGCGCGACCCGAGACAGAATCTCGATGTCACTTAGTGTTACCCCTCTTTCAGATGGGTCATTTAGCATGACTGCTTCCCCAGCTGCCGTTAGGTCTTTGAGTATTTTTGCTGCTTTTTCACGTTCTCCCTTATCCGGAGATGCCATTGCATTGATCGCATCGAGTGCGATTTGTCTTATTGCTTCGTCCGAGGACGGCATTGCAGGTTTTGAAGATTCCTGCGAATCTTTATTTATATTATTTTCCATATGAAATATGATGATTTAATGAATGTCCTCCTCCGGAATGCCCACACCCCGGAGCAAGTGTGTTAAAAAAATTTTCTGCTCCATGGAAGCTACATTATTGCGGTCGGAGAAAATCGCCAACACGTAATTCAGCTTCTGAAAAGCAGACGTTTAAATGATGAATAGCAATCGTCGAAAGGATACCTTATTGCCCAATGCGCTCGTTGCGCTACATGTACCGTCGAAACTATGACGGACAAGGGGTTAGTATGAATGACGGATGCTCAGGAAATTCTTCCGCGCAGAATGAATCGATGCCGGAATGAATTTGTATCGGAAGGCTGTAAGGATATTTTTCTGGATGCGGATAGATTTTGATTTCCATTCAAATAATGAAAATCCTATTCGACTAATGGGAATACCGGAGCCTTACGCGTTAACAGAGCAAAGGCCGACTGAGGGAGGAGTAAAATCGATAAGGAATCGATTCATTTCGACTCTGCTGGCTTGGGACGCTTTAGATCTGTGGCGCCTCTTGACGGGAGAATTTTGACCGGCAAATCCTAAAATTTTCGTAGAAAGAACAAAGATATAATTCCTGAGCAGAACCTGAGGATCGGTTGCAAGTTTTTTCAGTTGAGCTATCTCGGCATTGTGGATGACTCGGTAACGTTCCCCTATTCGAATGGCCTCTGCAATGCTTGTTCGAATTGTATCTTGGATTCCGAGAGCAGGGGAAGACTTCTTCTCATTTTGCCAGACTTCTTTAAACGAAGTCATGCCGGCAACGGGATGTTTTACTGATGCAGTTCGTTGAAAATTATTATGATTTTTTCCCGGTTTCACTTATTGCCTTTTTCAAGTTGCATTGGTAATACGCGCATCCTATATTTAAAGTTTCAGCTTCCTTGCTGTAAGCAATTGAACCGAACGACCTTAGTATCCCCCCTCCCAGTTGAAACCCCCATAAATAAAGGATTCTCCCGGCAATTATTTATTTTTTTCCACTGATGCCATTTACACTTTTTCCCTTCAAACCCAGCGCATAAACATCGACCCGGCGGAGGATAAGTATTTATCCGGTAAAAATTACCAAAGCCATGAAGCTGAGTAAAACTATTTCTTCACTGACCATGATATTCCCCCATCAATGGTCATTAATACTATTCCGCGCTCACCACTAACCGTACCTATCTTTCCATTCTGAAAACTAATTTTGAACAAACTTTCTGTCGTCCCGCTTTCGAGTTTTTGCCAGATCAAACCACCTGTTATGCTCTTTAGTATCGTCCCTTGAGCGCCGCAAGCATAAAGGGTGTCGCGTGTTATATACCGGACAGCAATTAAATTCGCTTCCGTTCCGCTTGCAATATTAGCCCACTCCCTACCGCCGGTTGCGGTCAGAAGAATTGTACCGCCTGCTCCTACGATAATTCCATTGGATGAATCAGTGAAATGCACTCCATATAAGTCTTTTGAAGTATTCGATCTCATCGAAGACCACAATGATCCGCCGTCATTGGAAAGAAAGATATTCCCGTTAGTAGTAATACCGATGATTTTCGATTTTGTCAAGTAATCAATCGAAGAAAATTTCCCGATGTCTTTGGCAGATTTATTTGCTGCCGAATTCGCAGGAATATTTTTTATGGTTGGCATAGGTCTCACAGGACTTATATGATCGATAGGATTTATTGTCTGATTATTTTGCAAGACAGCCGTATGTGATATTCGTTTTTCGGAAGTGTTTGTAATAACAAACCATACAACGCCGATTACCCCAAGAGATGCGACGGCTAAAATAATTTTAGTCATTCCGCTTCTCACAAAACCAATGCCGATCATTGCCGATGCTTTTTGCGGGATACCAAAATTTAGGGCGGAAAAAACCGAAGCAGTCGCGCTTGCCGGAATCGTTACCGAAGCCATATCCTTCTGCATCGCCTCTTGCATCCGCATCTGAAAGGCAAGTTCTTCGCGCCATTCGGGATTGGCGGAAAGATTATCAAAAAGCCGTTGCTGCTCTTCTTCCCCGAGCGCGCCTTCTAAATAATCATGTATTTGTTTTTGATAAGATATTTCCATTTCTTAATCCTTTAGTTCAAGTATATATGGTTGTAAAGCAGATCGGATTTTATCCTTGGCACGCCAGACACGCTTCTTTAACGCCGTAACAGTTGCCCCGGTCAGTACAGACATTTCTTCGTAGGAATATCCCTGGTAATATTTCAGTACGAACGCTTCGCGATGATCATATTCCAATAGTTCGAGTGAAAGCGTTACAAGATTCAGAAGTTCGTCGCGCTCCACATGATTTTCATTCCCGGCTTCCAAGATATCTTCAAGCGGCTGCGTCGGGCGTTCATCCCGTTTCCAGTTAAGGCAAAGATTTCTAGCAATCATCATCAGAAATCCTACCGGATTAGTAAATACAAGGTCCTGCTTTGTCGCATGAAAAAATTTTACAAATGTTTCCTGCAATAAATCCTGGCTTGCTGCTCGATCCGAAGTCATCCGTAAAATAAAGGCATACACCCGCTGCCCATAGCGGTTATAAAATTCCGAAAAAGCCTTCTCCGCAACCTTGCGCGAGCCTCGCAAATCATGGATAAGATCGGATTCGCTTTTATGATCGTCTGTCAATCGTAATAATCTATTATATACTATATACTATGACACGGAAAACATAATTACGTCCCAAGAAATAATGCAAATGGGGACGAAATTCCTGATTCCGTGTCTTAATAGTAACACGAATCTTTTACCGATAAATTTTGCTATATTTGCGGAGCTAAACGTGTCACTATGAGATTTCGGCTTCTTTTTTGGGTTGTGGTATTTCTTGCGTGCATCATATATGCAAATATCTCTTATTGCCAAATTCCAAAAAATAAAATTGTCCCTCCATCATTAAAACAAGCGAGTTCTTATTCTCTTTCTTCAACCGAGATAGAATTTATCGAAAACAAAGGGCAGCTTGCCGATCAAAATGGTAAGCTGATGCCGGAAGTCCTATACTCCTCCGATGCAAAAGGAATGAAATGTTACTTGACGGCAAAAGGCATGCACTTTGTTTTCAGCAAAGTGATTCATCCAGTGAATACTTTGAATCAAGTGGGGCGAACCCTCAGACCGCCTGTCCATGCTGACGGATTAAGCGTCCGACCTCCTGAGAATGACTCCATTATCCTCCAACGCCTCGATATGGAATTCGCCGGAGCAAATTCGCATCCGCGCATAGAAGCACAGAATATGACGGAACCATATTACAATTATTATCTCGCGCATTGCAAGTTGCAAGGTGTCCGCGGCTACCGAAAAATTATTTATTATGATCTCTATCCGCATATTGACTTTATGGTAAAGATGATGAAATGAAATACGATTTCGTCGTTCACCCCAGCGGCGATCCGAATGTGATAACCATGCGCTATGGCGTAATGGATTCCATGCAATGCTCACCTGACGGGAAATTTCATATTTATTCCTCCCTTGGCAAAGTCGAAGAAGACGAGCCATATACTTATCAAGGATCTGAAGAGCAGATGAAAATTTCTTCTCGCTTTATTATTTCGGATAATGAATTGAGGTTTCAGATTGGGAATTATGATAAGGCGAAAGATTTAGTGATCGATCCGCCGACGCAGCAATGGGGTACGTATTATGCAGGAGATAGAGATACGCGTATATATAATGTTGCATTGGATTCGAGTAATAATATTTATATCAGCGGTTTTATGTTTGGTCATGATGGCATCGCAACATCTGGCACGTATAAAGACACATTTATGGTTGGCTACCCTGCACTCATCGCAAAATTCGACCAGCTTGGACATCTCATTTGGGCGACCGAATATGGAGGCAGAGGCGCAACATATCCTTTCGGATTAGCAACGGATAGACATAAAAATGTAATCATCGGCGGGCAAACTACAAGCGAAGATGGCATCGCTACGACCGGCGCGCATAAACAATTTAATCCACGATTAGATCTGGGTGGTGATGCTGATGCATTTCTTACAAAGTTCGATAGCACCGGAGCCTTGCTTTGGGGTACTTATTATGGCGGCGATCTGGAAGAGGATCGTGAAAATATTTTCCACTGTGTCGCGATAGATTACCATGATAATATTTTTCTCTCCGGATTGACTTATAGTAATACAGGGATAGCAACCCCAGGCGCTCATCAAACAATTATGGGAGGAAACTCCAATGCATTTCTTGCGAAGTTTGATCCCTCGGGAATTTTATTATGGGGAACATACTACGGCGGCACCCAAACTTCTGAAGGTGAGTGCAATGCCGATGCAGTTACTGTCGATCCGCAAGGAAATGCCATTATTGTAGGATGGACGAATGACACCGATAAGATAGCAACTCCAGGAGCATTTCAAACAAAAATTGGTAGCCCAAGCTCTACTGCGCCATGGTTACAAGAAAGCGATGGATTTATAGCTAAATTTGATGGTAGTGGAAATATAAAATGGGCAACATATTATGGAGGTACGGGGTTCGAGGAAATGATCAGTGTTTGCTCTGACCCTTATTCAAATATATATATCGTTGGAACGACAGGAACAGATTTATACTATGACCCAAATGGAAGTATTTCAACAAATCTGGCAACTCCTGGATCATTTATGGAAACTCCGCCAAATGACACTGCTGCAGCACTTATTATAAAATTTGATTCTTCAGGATCCCGCAATTGGGCAACATATTTCGGTGGCACATACGGGAGAAAAGATATTCAACTCACAGATATTTGCGAAATAAATGACTACTTATTTATTACCGGCGAAACCAATGATGTTGACGGCATTGCGACTGCGAACGCATTTCAGACAACTTTTCCGAAGGAAATTTATTCTGATACAAATGCTGGCAGCAGCGCATTGCTGGAAAAATTTAGAACAGATGGCGCTCGCATATGGGGATCTTACTTTGCGGGGAATCTTTATGATGAGGGTGGGAGTAGTGTAACGACAGACTTATATGAAAATCCTATTATTTCTGGGTTTACCTGGAGCGACTCAGGAATTACAACAGCAGGCACTTATCAACCAAAATATACGAAAAATGGCAATGGACAAGAGGATAATGGATTTCTTGTTAAATTCTGCGACATCACCAATCCCGCTCTCAAACCTACTCGCAATCCAATTTGTAAAGGCGATCCTGATACGATCACATTGGCGAATGTTAATTATACGACAGTAAATTGGAAAGATGGAAGCAATGCCATCCCGTGGCTTGATAATTCATTCAAGTATGTCATTCCCGATACCCTTTTCGCCGGGGCTGCACAAATTGAATGTTGCCATTACAAATATTGCTGGATGCGATGGCATTAGCGATACGCTTTTTTTAGTCGTCAATGCGCCTCCGACACTAATACTGAAAACAAATGACACCATGTGTGCAGGTTCGAACATCCTTATCGGAGATAGCGCCACAGGCGGAATGTCGCCATATTATTATAGCTGGTCGCCTGCTGCTGGTATCAGTACTCCGACCTATCCTGTAACTTCCGCCTTTCCAAATATCACAACAACCTATACGGAAACCGCAACTGATGTCAATGGCTGCGAGGCGCAGGCCACGATAACCATTTTAGTCAAGCCAGCTCCAACTCCGGCGATAGTTGCGTCCGGTCCCCTTTCATTCTGCAAAGGCGACAGCGTTATTTTGCGGCTTGATAGAAGATATACTTCGTATAGCTGGAGCGACGGAAGTTTTGCCGATTCTTTGGTTGTAAGACAGAGCGGAATATATACGGTCCAAGTATCTGACTCTAATAAGTGCTATGGTAACGGAAATAGTATTCTGGTAACCGTTAGCCCTTTGCATCCGGGTATTATACCAGATAGCACAATTTCTCTTTGCGAAAACGGCGGAGCAGTACTTCATGCTGATAAAGGTTTTGCGAGTTATCTTTGGAGTGATGGCTCGACAGCTGATAGCATTATTCCGAAGAGTGTGGGAAAATACTTTGTTTCCGTGATAGATCAGAATGGATGCCAGGGAACAAGCGATACGGTCATAGTAAAGCAATCATCTCTTGCCCCAGTGATATATGGTCCTAATTCGGCTTGTCCGCAATCATTGACAAGCTATCTTGCCGGCGGAAATAAAAAAGATTCTTTCACGTGGTCTCTTACTGGCGGAGGAACAATAAAAAAATCCTCTCTATCTGATTCAATCGATGTGCAATGGACATCTGCCGGAACATGGACGCTTCATGTAACGGAAACGAATGCACTCAGCTGCAATGGCGATACAAGTCTTATAGTGAATGTCAACTCAACACTTGTTCCTGTAATTACACCGAATGACACTGTTGCTATTTGCCAAGGCGACAGCCTCGTTCTTCATGCCGGAAGTGGATTTGCAAGTTATAAATGGAGCGATGGTAGCGCATTGGATTCTCTTGTGATAAAGCAAGCCGGAAATTATTCGGTTACTGTATCGGGAAGTAGTGGATGCACAGGAACATCGGCAGCGACGAATATTACTGTTAATCCTATTCCGTCAATAACTATAATACCAGACTGGGCGACTCATCTTTGCCCCGGAAGTATCGTACATCTGACCGCAACTTCCGGATTGCAGACATATTTATGGAATACAGGGGAGACAACCGAAACGATTGCCGTCTCAAAGGCTGGAACATATTCAGTTACCGGTACTAATCCATCTGGCTGCACGGCAACATCACAGTCTATAATAATTACCATTGATTCTTCATACCATCCTCAGGTAAAGGGAGCCGCTTCAATTTGCATTGGGCAGGGTGCGGCAAGTTATAGTATTCCCCAGGATATTGGTGCGTCATATCAATGGAATGCAACAAATGGCTCAATCATAAGCGGGCAAGGAACGAACAACATTAACGTACTATGGAATGATGCATCCAAAGGATCGGGAACATTGACGGTGATAGAGGCGACTTCAGGCGGATGCTATGATACCGCTACTCTTACAATAATAATTGACGCCAACCTGTATCCGCAGATTACAGCAAACGGTCCGATCTCTTTCTGCGAAGGAGATTCCGTTGCTCTTGATGCAGGAAGTGGGTATGCAACGTATCTATGGTCGAAAGACGGTTCGGTAATTACCGGAGCGACGAATGAGTTTTTACAAGTACATCAATCGGGAAATTATTCCGTTGACGTTACGAACAGTAGTGGATGCAAAGGAACATCGGCTGCATTGAATGTTGCTGTTTTTTCATTGCCTCAACAACCGGTTATTACACAAAATAATGTTATACTTTCTTCTACTCCCAACGTCGCATATCAATGGTTTTTGAACGGACAAATAATTTCTGGTGATACAAACGAATATATAACGGCTTCTTTGACAGGTATATATATAGTATCGATAACAGATGTTAATGGCTGCTCTAACATCTCAGATCCATTCCAATTTATATTGAAAAACCCAACGGCAATTGTAGCTGTAGGGAATGTTCCATCAGTCAATCCTGGGACAAAAATAGAAGTGCCGATCGAGCTTATCAGTTCTACCGATCTTGTCTCGGCAAATGCCGATCATTATATTGGATTCTTGCGCTATAATGGTACAATGCTTGTACCGACCGGAAGCAGAAATGGGACGCTGCTGCAAAGTCAGGCGACAGGAAATACTGATCGGACAGTAGAATTCGAAGGTAGCAGTGCAAGCGCGCCACTTTTGAATGGATCCGGTACCTTGCAATGGGTTGAATTCGATGCCGTCCTTGGAACTGATACATGTACTTCCCTTTCTATAGATACTTTCTATTGGACAGATGCAAATGTTTCCGTCACCAGAGAGAATGGGAATTTCTGTGAAAGCGGAATCTGCATCGCCGGTGGGACGATACGCCTGATCGATGCATCGGGAAAATTCGGTATCAGTCCGATCAGACCTAATCCTTCGAGTTCTCATATTACCATCGAATATGATCTGACGGAAACCGGAACGACGAGACTCATGCTATCGGATGCTGTAGGAAGAACGATTCGAATTGTCAAGGACGAAGTTGAAAGTGCCGGACATTATAAGGAAGATGTCTCGCTTGAAGACATTTCTTCGGGATACTATCAGATCGGCTTAAAAACGCCATCACAATTTTTGATGCAGTCCTTTGTTGTACAAAAATAAATCTTGAAAAGAAAACTTCCATATTATTTCTTACTATTCGCGCTCGTTGCCGTAAAGGTTGGTGCACAGACCTCGGAAAATCAGCGTCCTGCAGTCGGCGGCTTCGGTGATCTTAATCTTAATATGGCACATGCGAATTTCCCGCAATTACCAGGTGTGCCGGATTGCAATTCGCTTTACCGCTCGGGAACTGGATTTGGTCCTGCATTTGGAATATTTTATGAGGTGCCGATTCAAAATAAATTTTCCTTCCTTCTCCGGGGAGTCTACGATCTTTATGGAGAAAAACTTACTTCTAACGAATTAACCCCTTTAGCTATAAACGGTGTCGAAACTACTGGCACAATCGAACACAGCATTCAGGCAACACTTGGAATGATCGGATTTCAGCCGATGGGAAGTTATCATATAACTCCGGCATTCTCAATCCATCTTGGCGGCGAAATAGGATTTGTCATCCAATCCTCGTTCAATCAGATAGAGACGCTAACAGAGCCAGCGACAAGCGGAGTTTTTGATAATGGACTGCGGACACGTAATGCGCAATACGGGAAAATTCCAAATGCAAATCCAATCGTAGCATCGCTCATTGGTGGAATAAGTTATGCATTACCTTTGAACAGGTCGAATACTATTCAAGCTGTTCCAGAGTTATCATATAGCTATGCTTTAACTCCCGTGGTTAAAAATTATTCATGGTCGGTTACTTCGATCAGAGCAGGAATTGCAATCCGATATGAATTGCCGGAAAAAGCTGTCGAGTCGCCAAAACCAATTCCGGTTGATACAACACCGGTATCAATTCCTGTCGCTCCTCCAGTTGCAATGATTTCTGCAAGTGGTTTGAATTCAGAAGGAGTTGAAGCACCGGTTGCAGTCTTGCACGTCGAGGAGATCTATTCCACTCGTATGACGCCCCTTCTCCCGTATATCTTTTTTGAGAAAAATGAATATGCCATTCCTCTGCGCTACAATAAAGTTTCTCCGGAATCTATTTACAATTTTACCGAGATCGGATTAAAAGATCAGGATGCGCTTTCGATCAACCATAAAACATTGGATATTATTGGAAAACGAATGAGCGCAGATTCAGACGCAGTAATTACACTTGCCGGGATCACCCTGAATAATTCAAGATTTTTCATAAATAAAAAGCTTGCGTTTTCACGTGCCGAGGAAATTGCCAATTACTTAAAATCAACATGGCATATTTCGGATGACAGAATCCGTATAACTACCCACCCTCTTGCGGAAGAAACCGTTGCGGCGCTTGATAGTGATGGCGTTGCCGAGGCAAACCGCGTAGAGATTGCGTGTAATTCCTTTGGAGTACTGCAGCCGGTAATGGGAAGCGATACCATTCGTAATGCAACGCCTCCTGTTATTCGTTTTCATCTCTCCGTAAAATATTCCGATACGCTTTCGCTTTGGAATCTCTCTGCGTCTCAGGATGGCATATTACTCAAATCATTCGAAGGCAAAGAGTTATTACCTGTTTCATTGGATTGGATTTTGGGAAACGATCAGAAAAGCATACCCCATTTTCCTGGTAAAATTGATTACGAGTTAAAGGTTACAGGTTCTCACTCTGATGAAGCTATTGCAGCGGGCTCGCTTCCAGTCGAGCAACTTACCTTACGCAAGAAAAAAGTGCAGCGTATCGCAGACCGTGAAATCGAAAAATATAATTTACTGCTGTTCGATCTGCAATCATCCGAATTGAATGAAACGAATAAACAGATTATCGAACTTATCCAAAAACATTTGAAAGATATATCAGCAATTACGATCATCGGACATACCGATCGTACAGGCGAGGCAGAGGCGAACAAGCAGCTCTCTTTTGATCGCGCAAAGTCTACAGCACGTGCTCTCGGTGTTACAAAGGCAGATATTAGGGGTATTGCGAATGAAACGGTTCTCTATGATAATAATCTTCCGGAAGGACGATGCCTCTCAAGAACGGTGGATATTATAGTTGAAACCCCTGCTGATGTCCAATAAAGAAGGCTCCGTAAAGAGTTGTTGTCCGGTAGGTAATTATCATTTTTCTGAGGTTGGTCTTAATTGCCAAAATTATTGTAATCTCTTTTTAGTTGCATATTTTTGTCTATCCATAGCCAATAACCATCATGAAGATCATTTTTTCATTTCTCACAATTTCGCTGCTTCCTTTTTCACTCCTTTGCCAGCCGAAGTTACCTGGTCAGTGGAGCCTTGCATTCGATTTCGGTTACTCACTCCCTGCGTCCTCAGGTATGAATGGATCGAGCAGCGAATTTCAGCAAGAGGTTCAACGTAATTATAATAACAAGAGCTATCCGTTCGGTGATAAAAGAGCGATTTCGACAATAACAGCTGCGATGGTTTCGTATCGATTTCCGTCTACAGCTTGGTCAATTTATGGAGCCGAGTATGGCTTTGTCTCAACCGTCGATAATGGCTTTGCCAAATATGGTTTTCTTTCTGAAAATGCAGAGTTGGATAATGTCGCCACCGTTCTCGGAGCAGAATACACGTTTGGCGAACCATCGGAAAGGTTAAACGCTTTTGGACGATTTGGTATAGGATTTTCTCTTTTTTCTGGTAATGTAAATTATTCAAACAGTCATGTTGATTTGGCAGCAACATTTCGTGGCGGTGTTGATCTTGGAATCGGTGGGAGGTGGAATTGGAGTTTCGCACCGCTTGCTATTGAAGCATCGGTATCATACTATAATGCAAACCTCGTCGGTAAAAGTTATCAAGCCCCAGATGCAACACCTCCATCTCAGATTTTAGAACGTGCGCTTAATGACGGGAAAAATCCAAATGACCCGAATGATGTTTCTCGAACAATTGCCTATCTTTCGTTTCGTCTCGGAGGAAGAGTATGGTTTTAGAAAATAACGAAATACGTATACCCATTAAAAAACCTCGATGCTTTCTCGTTCATTCTCACGCACCAACGGGAATGTTGCCATCGGAAGCAAATCACATCTTTAATGAGTTCGTCAGTGACCGCACATTACCTCTTGTGATCTTCCATGACCATTTCATTGGCGATCCGGGTGGAGTGGCAATATTCTACTGCAAAAGTGCCAAAGAAAGAGAGGCACTATACAATTCGAAGCATCTCGAAAGTTGGAATGTTGAAGTTCTTCCACTTATCTTTTCATATAATCCAGCCGCATTCGATGAGCAGATAGATTATACTCTTCGTGCTTACCGGGAAAAAGATTGGGGTTCGCTTAGGATCGATAAACGTCCATCGTATGGCGATCCGAGAAAGGAAGCAGAAACTGCATCGGAGGAGTAATATGTACTGGATTATTAGTCCCCATTAATTAATTTATCTCCTAAAGACGCTAAGTAATGTCCGGATGCAATCAATCATGATTATAGTATTTGTTGGGTTGCGGCGCTCTATGTATCGCGCCAAGCAGGACCAATTCGGTAATGACTTCTTTGTAGATCGTAAAAATCGCAGCTATTGATTCTATTGTTGTCGGCGGTGGTTCTACCTTATCATCGTTTACGGTTCCTACAGTTGATTCGACACAAAAAGAATACTGCATGCACTCTATACCATCAACTGTTTTATCCTCTATCGGTAGTAGCGCGAATCCGTATCGTCCATTTAGCACTTCTACTGCCTCAATCAAGTATGGATTTTCTCTGAGCCGATTTTCCAATACCTTGTTCTCTGAAAGCAACTTTGTTTTGCTGCTTCCGATATATTCAGCTTTAGCAAAATTCTTCGTCGTTAGATCATCGCATCCGGTGTATGCCTCTTCCAGTATCGTCGTTTCATAGAAAAGATTATCGACACCGATCAACGTCCCGTATGAGACATCATAGATTTTTGGGACATGAATCCAAGCAACAAAGTCCCACAGAAGTGTTGGCAATTCTGGTGGTATAAGCTCCCGTTTATACTCACCGGCTTCATCTTTTTCAAATCCGGCAAGCACGGAGCAATTAACAGGGACATCGCAAAAAGTGCGTTTGATAGATACCGTATGTTCAATATAGTCGTGTTCGTTGTTAAGCTCGCTCTCTTCGCTAAAGATCGTTCTCTTGTGCTGCATAGAATATTTTTTCCATGCGAGAAGACCATCTCCGCAAAACTCTGGCCAATTCATTGAAGGGTTGCTCACTGTAAATTAAATAAAAATATACTCACATCCAAAAACATACAGAGATAATAGCCTGATTCCAGAATTTCTTGCGACTCAGCCCGAAAGTTGCCCAGCATAGAGCAACGTTTTATATCTCATCTCGATCTGTCCATTTTTCGCATTAACATCAAATAATTCTTTTAACCGGTTAAGCATCGGCTGGTAATTCATATCGTCTTTGCTTGGAACATAGGAGGACGAGAGAAGCCGTCCTTCTGTAGCTATGTAATCGAACAACTGCTGATTTTCGAATTCGAATTCAAGAACTTTGTTACCTGCGTAAAACTCCCGCACTTTATAAGAATCAATGTTGCGATGATTGATTTCATTGTAGTCGATACCAAATTCGAGTAGGAGCTTTTCGTACCCAATCAGGAATGGTGTACTATCGGCTTCGCGGTCGTTCCAAATAATAACAAGCCAACCATGTGGCTTAAGAATACGCTTGAATTCGGTATATGCCTTTTCAAAATCGAACCAGTGAAAAGCTTGACCGGCAATAATATAATCGACTGAATGATCGGGCAACGTAGTGGCTTCAGCTGTAGCATTTACGCTCCTGAAATTCTGGTGTATTGCTAAATATCGTTCGCCGACTTCACGCATCTCTTTGTTGGGTTCAATTCCATAAACAACATTTCCATTGGCGAGGAAAAGCTCGGCAGAAAATCCAGTGCCGGAGCCAACATCTGCTATGACATCTGCCGGACTGAGTGCTGTTGACTTCTGAAGAACTGATAGTACTTTGTCAGGATAATGAGGACGGTATTTTAGGTACGCATCCACACGAGAAGAAAATCGCTTAGTTGATAGAGTAGACATTTTATGCAGAAATCAAATTCATTTTAACTGTTGCACTTCGCTGCGGGCAATATATTCATGCAGCATTTTATCTCTTATCTCGGAGTGCAGAATCCCTGCGAGTATTTCTAGACTTTCAACGAGACGCGGTCCCGGTCGCGAAAAGTATTGAGAACCATCGACGATCCATATTTCCTTCGGTGTGTAATTCAGATTACTAACAAGAATTTCTGCATCTTGTAGCTGCCTTTTTACTCCAAAACCGCATTCAGCAAGAACGATGATCTCAGCTTTAGCATCGTTGACGTCCTGCCAACTAATCTGTCGCGAAGGAGAATGCTTAAAGGATTTCGTATTTATGCCGCCGGCGATTTCGATTAGTTCAGGTATCCAGTGTCCACTTGCAAACGGGGGATCAGCCCATTCGAGGAAAAGAACTGTACGTTTTGTTAGTTGACTAACTTCATTTGAAATTTCATCTACGCGCTTACGCAATGTCCATACATATCCTGTTGCATTTTCCTTCCCGGTCAATCTACCAACTTCCATGATCGAGTCAAAAACTTCATCAAGCGTCCTTGGCTCGAGATTAATAACTTTTGGCTTCGTAGAAATCTTTAATGCTTGTTCGGCAACATAATCGTATGTCACAGCGCAGACCGTACAAAGACGCTGTGTGAGTATGAGATCCGGTTTGAGATATTCCAAAGCGCCCAGATCGAGTTCATATATCGAGCCTGTTTCATCAAGCTGCGAGCGGACAAGAGAATCAATATCGGCGCTTGACAAATGCTCCTTTGCTTTAGACCGTGTGATCTTCGGCTTACCAAGAGCAGCAGAAGGATAATCACATTCGTGCGTCACGCCAACAAGCTCGTCACCCAATCCGAGTGCAAAACAGATTTCAGTCGCAGATGGCAATAGTGAGATAATTCTCATAAGTGAGAAACCAACAGATTGAGAGTCATCGAGAGTTCAGGTCTTTAATAAAATTCAAAACATGGTCTCCCTGCAAAGGAAACGCGAAAAATTCATTTCTATGTTACAAAAATTTCACTCTAACTACATAACCCTATGGGCAGAACATTACATTATGAAGTCATCAATCACAATTTCATTCCGACCGATAAGCAGCAACTCGACATTTATACTCTCACAGAAAAGTATTGCAAGGAATTTGACTGGACCTGCGAGACCCCGGACTTTGATTATTATCGCTGCTATCCTAACTGGGATTATTTTGATAATCTGGGTTTGAAAGGCGGACAATCTGCTTGGGAATATATTAACAAGTCAATACGCAATAAAATATCCTCCGGGTTGCATATGATCGATGCGATACGCAAGTCAGAGACAGAGGGCATTATCAAATTCTTGCGAAGAGATACACGGTTCTCTGGATTTACAAAGGTTGGCGGCAATGAACTGAATGCCCATGCTCTTATCAAATTCATCGTCGAATGCTCACATTTGTTACGTGGACAGGTTATAGGACTTTACGATGAAGGCGACGCCCTCTATGCCCCACTGCACATTACAGAGGGCATGGCAATGCCGGATTTAAATCACATCATTGGTAATCTTGACCATTGGAAAGATAATCCTCCTCCACGCGAGGGACCATTCGATGTGACGGCGAAAGAAAAATATTATAAACAGGTCGTAAAATGCAAATGGAAATTCGGAGACATCAACCAGTTCATCCGTCCGATCAACGCATCGGGCTATTTGGTAGAGCGGAAGGAATTCAAGACCACCATCATTGAAGATGCCGACACTGCGAAGATATTAGAGTTTGCCAAAGCATTCCTCGTGAATGAAAAGAGTGAGTCCGGCGAATATTACGACGACATAAAATCTTTTCCAAACCTTAAAATCAATGCGCGCTGACGACAGAAAACTACTTGAGGCTGAAGGCTTCGTGAAAGTAACGAAGTCAGGATGTCTATTTATCCTCGATCTGCCCGACAATGACCGGACAATAATCATCTACGAACATCCCAAGCGCATCAGACCGGAAGATCCGATCGAGCTTTCCATATATGAAATGGTTGAGCAGGAAGATTTCCAAACGGTCACACAAGCCATCGAACATCTACAAAAGAAATATATTTCATTGATGCCGGAGCAGATATCCAAACTATAGGTCTTCTTCTACCATTGTCCTTCGGAATATACAGTCCAGTATCTCAGAACCGATTGAATTAATCTTCCCGGTGGTCACGGAAGGTATCTCGCTTGGCTTCCGTTAATTTCAAAGGTACCTGAGGCTATTTTGGCAGGGGTTAGAATGAAGGAAAGGTAAGGAAACCTATTCTCCGAAAATGGACTGCCGTTGCAATTCACTTATATTTGGAAGGTTCAAAGCAAACTCTCTATCCTTGGCGGCGGCATACTGGACTGCACTATCAGTTGGATGTTGAATGTAGCGTAATGATTGGTAATCCTTGCCGACAATTACATCCTGTACTTTCGCCGGAATGTTCTCATACTGCTCTATCAACTCAGGCATCAGATCAAGGGCAAGCAAGGCCTCATCATCAATTGGATTTCGTATTGTGAAAATCACCGATGGGTCTTTCACTATATGATTAAGATTCCGGCGCTCAAGCATTACTGTTGGTTCTGATAATCAAGCCACTTTGCAAAATCATCGGCAGTATTGTAAACTGTCACATTTACTACGATCTCTTTGCCAGCAATTCTTGATATCTGCAAAATCTCTGCGCCGCGTTTCATGTGTGGAGGTCTGTTCGTCTTAAATCCAATATCGCAGTAATGAGCTTTATATAACTGCACTCCATCATGAATCTCAGTTTTCTCAAGATTGCGAGTGTGCATCATCTTGTAGCATTTTCTTACCAATCGTTCGGCTTCTCGTGTTTCCATATTATCTGATTGTTGTGTGAAAAATGTAGAGCTTACCTTTGTTATTCACGTATTCGGCATCTGATGTATCGCTCATATCAAGTTGCATAAGATTTACATTTTGATACACGCTGCTTTCAGTTACAAATCTCAATATCTCGCCTTTCGATAGAAACACATCTGTTCTTGCTCCGAATGTTTTATGAATCTCGTTTGCATTCAGTGGGCAAAATTGCAAGAGCCATACACGTTTCTTATCCATTCAATTTGCCTTCAACTTGTTCTGGATCGTATGAGATGACGAATCTTCCTTTGCGATTTTGATCTCTACAAACTGTCGGCTCTGCAATGTCCCACTCTTCAGTTTGACGATTCCAAATTTCAATCGCGATCTTTGCTTGCTGTGGTAACTTTTGCAGTTCAGCAATTAAATCTTTGACGAGTTTGTAGCGCGCTTTCTTCATCGCAAAATAACAATTTCTATAATCGCATTCACGGGGAAAAAACGTAGAGCGATACCGGGACCGTTTCCTGTCTCCGCGAAGGTGCACCGAGACAAATACTGATATTATATTCGGAGAAGTAACGAAGGGAAATATAGATATATGCTCAGAGGCACCATCGGACGCGGGCTGTGAAGGTTTAAGCCGAATGCTTGTACGCGTCTTTGATAAGTAGCAGATTCGGCTCGACCTTAAGAGTCTTCGCCAGCTTTTCCAGAATATCAATAGACACGCTAAATTCAAAACGCTCGATCCTTCCGACATAGGCACGATCGACACCTGAATCTAAAGCGAGACCTTCCTGAGACAGCCCCTTATTGTTACGAAAGCCACGAACATTATCAGCTACTATTTTGCGAAGTTTCATGACGGCAAATATGCCGCATTAAATCTTCTTAATCAACGGCGTATATGCCGTATATTTGTATTGCTTAACACATGCTACAAAATCGTAAAACACTCAAAAGCGTGAGAAAGCATTGCAAATGTCTAAGTTCGTCGGTATAGACTTGAATGGTTATGGAAGACCGGTACAGGTAGCAGTATCTGAGACTGACGTGCAGGCTATTGTCATTCATCAATGTTGCAAGCACACACGAAGAGCTCAAGATTTTGAAGCGATGGACAATGAGATCATCGAAAAGATGACTGATGCCGATGTTATTGCTATTGATGCTCCTTTAGGTTTTCCAATGAAATTCAGAGATGTGTTGCTTGGAATGGACAATTCATACGCGATCAACCATGACGATGATTTTTGGTCAGAACTCCCTGCAAAACCTTTTAGGCGCCACACAGAATCATTTCTACACGAGTATTTGGAAATTCAACCCCTAAGTGCAGTAGCTGATAAACTCGCATATGTTGCAATAAGAGCAATCCACATAGTCCGACGATTCAAAGTCCAACATCCGAATGCGGCAGTAATTCCATTTGATGATCTCAATTCGGATGGCAGTCTGATAATAGAGGTATATCCGAGCGCGACGCTCATCGCTCATGACAAAACAGAATCTTATAAAGGTGATAGTAGAGAAAATCTGATTCAATACTTCAATTGGACAAAAGAACATCTGCTGAACGGCATGGAAGTATTTTTGCAAAAGCGAAATATGGATAAAGTCGCTTTGGATGACGAAATAATTACCCACGATCATCTGGACGCATTGATTTGCTTGCATCTCGCGATTACATTTCGTGATCGTCCACGCCCAGCAAAATATAATGCAGATAAACTGCACGCTCTTCCATATACATATGAAGGATTGATCTACTATTAAGGGAATATGAAATGGTCATTCTGAGATGTCTGGAATGCAGAAATATTTTTCGCATGTTTTTTTATAGCAAAGTATAATTTTATTCGCCATGATAATTGAGGAGTAACAAACATGAGAAAATTAACTATTCTGATAATTCTTTTAGGGGTTCTGATGATGCCAGAAAATATCTCAGCGCAGACCAAGAAGAAATCAAAGGTATCCCATAAAAGCCAGATCGCAGAATGGAAAGAAGCCCGAAATGGCGCTGCAATATCTGTGAAATGGAAACTCGATGTAGGGCATGTTTCGAGTGATGGTAGCGTATTGTGTTTCATTCATGATAACACCGATCATTTTGCATCGGAGCATCGGGTTAATGTATACAACTGCAACATCGTAGTTCGACATGATGATGTGATCGTCGTATGCGGAGCGACATTCGGAGCAAACGATATGGGCGAGGTCAATCTGAATGCGTCGAGTGTCGTAAACAAAGGCATCGAATAATGTTAGAGGCATAAAATGTATAACCAAACAAAGCAACGATCACAGTATGACTCGCTAGAGAAAATTTTGAGTAGATCTGGACTAAAGCTTGCATTAAGAGCTTGCGTCTGGTCTTTAATAATAACTGTGTCAGCGATTTTGCCACTCATTTCGGTTCCATCCTGGCAGACTGACGAAAACAGGACAATGATAAGTATTGTGTGCGTTGTTTTATTTATCCTCCCTTTTATCCCTCTTGCGATTTCTCGTCTCAGAGGAAATAGCAAAGAATATATTCTAAATGAAATGCTGTCAAAGTTCGGCGACCCAATTAAGTTACGGGAAGACATAAATAATGAATTAATATACTCATCATCTCTGTATATGACGGATTATGTCGGTGGTGCAATTCTTACAAAGCACTGGCTAATTCTTTTACCTA
>Ga0206906_1003_pt1 | contig 49961 bp, 40 predicted proteins | sample Alteio_BWOrgHeat_79_FD_152935 | JGI IMG/M metagenome (GOLD analysis project Ga0206906, IMG submission 152935) | Enriched cells from forest soil in Barre Woods Harvard Forest LTER site, Petersham, Massachusetts, United States -... | ecosystem: Environmental > Terrestrial > Soil > Temperate forest >...
GCCTTCGATCAGACATCAGCGGCGCACGATAGAAGTTTAGAATCGTCCCGCGATTCCCAGATTGGCCGGCTACGATGGTTGGCGCCCTTGGCCATGCGGCCGGTTCTACGCGCCGGCAACGTGCTCCCTCGCGTGGAGCCTATCGGATCTTTGTGCAGATGAAACACAGGCGAACAGTCGAAACCGGCATCTTCGACGCCAGCGTGCAACCATGAATCGGCGCGGCATGTGAGACTACCCTGGGATGGCGTAACGAAGAGTATGGGAGCAAAGTGAGTCAGTCAAATGAGATCACCATCTGCTTACCTTGTCTCACTACATGGAAGCACTCCGACTGATCAATGCACTTCTGGTCCAAAGCGCTCCAGAAGCACCGGCTTGATGATCGACGTCCACAGCGCGTATCCCTGTGCGTTCATGTGCAGCCCGTCCCTGCCGAAAAGCTCGTGCCGCACCATTCCACGCTCGTCGAGCATAGCCCGGCTCACATCAATGAACCTCACGCGATCCTGTGTACGGCAGTAGGACTCAATCTTTCGGTTCGCATCATCGAGCGCTGGCCAGTTGCCCCAGCGCGCTGGATCGGGCTTCATCGACACGTAGTAAATCCAAGCATCTGGCAGCGCGGTGTGGACGACTTGAACGAATTGCTGCAAATCCTGGAGAACCGTATCAGACGATTTCGACCACGGCCAGGACATGTCGTTTTCCCCGGCGTAGAGAACGACAGCCCGCGGCCGATATGGGATCACAATCCGCGAGGCATATTTGTTGACATGCGAGAGGTGCGATCCTCCGAATCCCCGGTTGATCGCCTTGAGCGGCTTCATGTCCTCTGAGAGCGTCTCCCAGAAGGCAATGCTGGAGCTCCCCGTGAAAACGATCTCACCCAAAGGCGGCGGATGGATGCGGTCCCGCTTCTCATAACCGGAAATCTGGAACGCCCAGAACCAGGCGCTTCCCATCGACCAAAATCCAAAGGCGCCAACAACGAGAAGAATGAGCACCACGGCCGCGGTCCAAACCAGGATCTTTCTTCCGCGCATCGCCACCCCCCAATGTCTAGCAGTCAGTCTATGCACCCCGAAATCGCGAAACTCCAGCTACGGTCTTGATGAATTCCATTTGGGATCGAGAGCATCCTTTATACACGAGCAACCTGCCGAGGGTGTGGCACCCGGCTTTCAGGCCAGTGCAGGCCCAATCACGGGAGTCCGAGTCACCGAGATGACGCTGATGCCGTCGTCTTGGCCGAAGCTCTGGGCGACCTGCGCGATGTCCTCAGCGGGCCGGTTGCTAATGGCCTCGGTTCGCGCAAAGCCGAAGAGCTCGCCGTCCTTCCCGCGCGCTTCGACGACACCATCTGTCACGAGAGTAAGCTGTTCGTTTTCGACCAGCCGGAAGCGGGACTCAGAGTAGCTTGCGTCCTCAGAAAGCCCGCGCGGAAGCCCGCTCTCAACGGCCATCTCAGCGCCGTTTCTATAGGGAGAGATGTGACCCGCGTTCGCGATGGTGAGTGTCCCGCCCCGGTCGGCACGGAGAATCAGGCAGGTGGTGAATCCGCCCCGGCTACGAACATGAAGTCCGCGATTGAGTCCTTTGAATCTCCGCGGGACTGTTGCTGGCCTCCCGCAAGGGCTTGAAGCCTGCCGACGAGCAGTGACACCATCATGGCAGCCGGCATACCCTTTCCGCTCACATCGCCTATCGCCACCAGAACCCCGCCCGCGGGAAGCGGAATGATCTGGAAGAAATCGCCACCTACTTGTCCGGCGGGCTTGTAGACACTCTGAATCCGGAAGCCGGGGATGGCCGGTACGTCTGCCGGGACAAGAACTCGCTGGACGACGCGGGCAGTCTCGAGTTCGGAGGCCTGGCGCTCCTCATCGCGGCGGGAGCGGGCAAAGCGCACCAAGATGGCGAGAATAGAAATCTGGAACAGGAAATCGGCGACGTTCGGAACGGAGATGGGAAAAGGCCATTGGAAGAGACGGTCCCCTTTTTCCAGCCAAGAACGCAATCAAAGAGCCTCCGTGTCCGGAGACCTCAATCCCAAAAAGGAGCCCGGTGCCAAGGATCGCCCCGAATTGCAGGCCGAAGGGAACAAGCAGCAGCCGGGCATCCAGATTCCCTCGCCTCGCGGCCAAGGAGAGCAGCAGAATCTGGAGCACGATAAACGGGATCCACGCAAGATAGATCAGCGGGATCCACGCCATATAGCTCATCCATCCCACCACCCCCGGGACAAACATCAGCCCTCCAAAGAGCGCTGAGCCGATCGTGCTCCAGAAGGGCCAGCCCCGTGGTGTTTCAGGAATGTCACAAAGAACATCGGAAGACAGATTCCCCGCATGAGCGTCAGAAGTCCGTTCGTCGCGTCCCAGCCCTGAAGCCAGACTGGATGAAACGCCGGATAGACATCCCAGGCGCACCCGGCCGCATAAAGCAACTCGACCGCGGCAAACCACAGATACTCGCCCTCGCGGGGGCGCAACAGGAAGAGCCCAAGCCCGGCACCCGCCGCAATCAGGTAGCCAAGCAGCAAAACGTTCTGAGCGGAGAGTGACCAAAACAGATAGTCCGATTTGTGTCGTCTCAGATCGCTCATGAGGCTGGCATCGCCAATGCTCAAGGCCTCAAACCTGGGGTCGCAAAACGATGCGAAGTCAGGCCACTGCCAGACACGGAAAGCGATGATCAGGATGTCTTTCCCGTCCGCGATGTCGGCCGGGATGGGCATGACCTGCCCGAGTGCCGGGCTGCCGGCGGGTTCTACGCCAGGGTATCCCAGAACAACTCTGTCGTGCGGCGGCAGCCCGCCGTAACCCCCAATTAACCGTCCGCCAGCGAATGCCTGGAAACTTGTGCCGATCTCGGGAATATACAGCGCAAGTGGCAGGTGATTTGCGGGCAGCAGGACCCGAAACCGATACCACGCCATACCGCTATACACCGGGCAACCCTGCACTTCCAGTGGCTGATCGGAGCGCCCCAGCTGCCGCGACGAGTCGTCGAAGGCGGGATTGGCCCAGCCGAACTTGCCGTCGGGGTCGTCGCCGGTGTGGAAGCGCCAGAGGCCGTGCAGTTCGGCCATTTGAACGCGGTCGTGCTCCAGATCGAAGACCTGCGCCCGGGCGAGATTTGCAGCGATGACGAACGGAGCGCGAAGGCGAGGAGGACTATCGTGCGCCGGTCCCAACCTTGGGGAAGCATGATTGGGATGGTTGCATAAGGAGGTGGGTGCTCCAATGGGAAAGCGAACCCTTCCCTTGCAGAGGCGGTCTTGGCGTTGAGAGATCTGGCTTCCCCGCCTAAGCGGAGCATGGAACGGGGCACTCCGTTGAACAGGACGCCCTCTGACCTCAGGCACCCAACAGGATCTGGGCGCCGACGGGGACGGGGTGGCGGCGGATTTTGAGGACGGTGATGTCGTCCTGCTGACCGAAGGCTGCGGCGGTGGCGGCGATGTGCTGGGCGGAAAGGATGGAGATGGAGGCGGTGCGCTCGAAGCCGAAGAGCTCGCCGGTTTTGGCGCGGGCTTCGGCGACACCGTCGGTCAGGAGGGTGAGTTCCTGGTCTGTGTTGAGGTGGAATGCGGATTCGGTGTAGACCGCTTCTGCATCGAGGCCTAGAGGAAGACCGTGGTCGAGGGAAAGCTCCTGTGCGCCGGTGTAAGGAGAGAGGTGGCCAGCGTTCGCGATTGTCGCGGATCCATCTCGATCGATATGGAGGATAAGGCAAGTGGTGAAGCCGTGTTTGATGCGGCCAAGCATGCGCAGGTTCAACGCTGTCAGGATTTCTGCCGGGCTCTTTGTGTAATGGGCCAGAGTTCGCACGGTGCCGACGAGCAGAGACACGGCCATGGCGGCGGGCATGCCTTTGCCGCTCACATCGCCTATGACGACGAGCGCGCCGTTGTTGGGAGCGGGGAGGATCTGGAAGAAGTCGCCGCCGACCTGGCCGGCAGGCTTGTAGATGCATTCGAGACCGAAGCCAGGGATGGAGGGGATTTCCTCCGGGATAAGCACCTGCTGCACGGTGCGCGCGGCTTCTAGTTCCGATTTGAGGCGCTCTTCGTCGCGACGGGTGCGGGCGAAGCGAAGAATCAGGATGGCGAGGATTGAAATCTGGGACACGAAGTCGGCGATGTTTTGGACGCCGACGGGAAAGGGCCAAAGGAAAAGCTGGTTCCATTTGGCTGCCCAGAATGCGAGCACAGGGCCAGCGTGTCCGGAGGCATCAAGCCCCGCAATGACCCCACCGCCCAGAATGACCTTGCCCCTGCAAAACGTACTCCTTAGCAGAGCTGTTCTAATGCGAGGAGAAGCGAAAATTGACGAAGGCAACGCGGGGACGGTACACGCTTGAGTTCAAGCAGGAGGCGGCGCGGCTTGTAGAGTCGGGTCAGAGCATGACGGCAGCGGCACGCAGCCTGGGAGTGATCGCAGCAGTCAGAGCGGCGATTCGGCATAAACACACCGGCTACGATGAAATGCTCGTGCGCGGAATAGATCGCATCACCGCTCGCCAGAGTGTTGCGGATCACATCGAGGAGATTCTGGCAGCGTGGCGTCGTTCCGCTCCGACCGTATGAAGCTGCTCAGGCGCTTGATCGGCAACGCCGATTCTTGCCGGCTACTCCCGGCCAAAGGGGCCAATTTCGACCGAGTTTTCCAACGAAACCCGTCGGTGAGCATGTTGTAGGCTCCTCAAGGGAGGCTCTTTTCATGCTTATCGAACAGCAAATTGCCGAGCGGCGCGACCGAGCCGCAACGGCGCCGCTCAAAATCCTCAAGCGGCCAGCCGACGGACCGCAGGGCGATTACACCGTCAAGTCGGTGAGCGGACGCACCTATCGCGTGGCGATTCGAGGGCTTGGTCTCTTTGAGAACTACTGCTCCTGTCCGGACTTCGCGATCAATACGCTGGGAACCTGCAAACACGTGGAGGCGATCCTGCTGCGCCTCCGTAAGCGGCATCAGAAGACACTGGATGCGGCAAAGTACAAGCGGACGCGCGCGTCCATCTCGCTTCAATATGGGGATTCGATCGAGGTGCGTCTGCGCATGCCCGCCAATCCATCGCCCGGGCTGCAAGCGGTGGCAAAGGAACATTTCCAAGCCAGCGGATTCTTGCGCCGTGAACATTACCGCCGTTTTGCCGATGTGCTGGAAGCCTTGCGAACCGTGGATGGCGAGGCCGTGGTCTACAGCGACGCACTGGAATATATCGACCGGGAAAACGAACTGACTGAAGGATTGGAACTGGAACATAAGCTACTCGCGAGGCTCAAGCGCGGAGAAGATCCCACCGCAGGCCTTCTGAAGACAACGCTGCTGCCCTACCAGGCGCGAGGTGCGGTGTTCGCGGCCTGCCGCGGGCGCGCCGCCCTTGCCGATGACATGGGTTTGGGCAAGACTGTGCAGGCGCTGGCAGTGGCGGAGCTTTTGCACCGGCATAAGGGAATCGAGAGAGTGTTGGTGATCGCTCCGGCTTCAGTCAAATACCAATGGAAGACAGAGATCGAAAAGTTCACTGCCCGGTCGGTCCAGGTCGTCGACGGTCTGCTGCCGCGGCGCCGCGGGCTCTATGCAACTCCGCTGTTTTTCAATCTGACAAGCTACGAGCTGGTTCTCAAAGACATCCGGCACATGCAGGAATTGCGGCCGGACCTGATCATTCTCGACGAGGCGCAACGCATCCGCAACTGGACCACCGCGACCGCGCGCACGATCAAGCAACTGAAGAGCCGCTATGCACTGGTGCTCAGCGGCACGCCGCTCGAAAACAAGCTGGAGGAACTCTTTTCCGTTGTCGAGTTCGTGGACGGGCGCAGACTGGGTCCGGCATTTCGATTCCTGGACGAACACCGCGTCGTCGACGAACACGGACGTCTGACCTGTTATCGCGGTCTGGACCGCATTCACCAGCAACTCGCTCCGATCCTGTTACGCCGTACGCGCCAGGAGGTGCTGAAGGAACTGCCAGAGCGGACAGACAAGGTTTTCCGTGTCCCGCTGACCGACGAGCAGGCGGCGCCTTATTACGAGCAAAGCGATATCCTCGCGGCACTGATGCGTAAGTGGGAGCGGCAGCGCTGGCTGTCGGAGATCGATCAAAAGCGCATCCTGTGCTGCATCCAGAACATGCGCATGTTGTGCAATTCGACGTTCCTGTTTGATAAGCAAACCCACCACTCCCCCAAACTCCAGGAGTTTCGCGAGATCATGACCGACGTCGTCCTGCAGGAAGATCGAAAGGCGGTCGTATTCAGCGAGTTTGAGCGCATGACGCACTTGGCCGGGGAGGAGTTGCGCAAACTCGGGATTGGATTCGTCTCGCTTCACGGCGGCGTTCCCTCGCGCCAACGAGGTGGGTTGATAGAAAAGTTCCGTAACGATCCGGCGTGCAAGGTTTTCTTATCCACCGACGCGGGAGGCGTGGGCCTTAACCTTCAATCGGCCTCCGTCGTAGTGAATTTCGAGCCACCATGGAACCCAGCCCGCTTGGAGCAGCGCATCGGGCGCGTACATCGGCTTGGCCAATCGCGCTCCGTCCACGTGATTCACATGTTGACGGAGAAGAGCATCGAAGAGCGCGTGTGGGAGACGCTGGCCCTGAAAAAGTCGCTTTTCGCTGGAGTGTTCGATTCACCTACGGACGAGGTGAGCTTTGCCAAGCTGGGCCGGAAGACGGTCATGCAGGCCGTGAAAGAGATCTTCGCCGAACAACCCGGGAGGCCGAAGCCAGTTATCGATCACGCTCCTGCCATCGCAGTCAGGGTCACGCAGCCGGAATCCTATGGTCAAACGCAACGGCCCGGCCTGGAGGGCGCGACTCCCTCACCGGTTGCCGGTACACCTTCAGTCACTGCAAGTGCGCTGCATGGTGACGGGATCGCACATGCTGCCGCATCGTTCCTCGAAGCGGGGCTGAGGTTGATTGAGTCCTTCACTGGAGACGCGTCTCGAAATTCTTCCAGTGCACCAGTCAACCACTTCGACCAGGCTCTGGCCGCGCTCTTCACACGCGACAGCGAGACGAACCGGCCGGCCTTGACTATTCCTTTGCCCGAGTCAATGACGAAAGAGCGGCTCGCCGGCGCACTGTCTTCGCTGCTCAGTACATTGGGAAAGGCCGCTGCGGACATGGAAAACAGAAGTTGAGGCTTGTAAATGTGAAATTCCTTCGGTGCATTTCCTCTGCACGGTTTCAAGCAATGGCCTCAAGCCCACGCTTGGCGGCGAGGGTGAGCAGCTTGGCAGCTGGCCCGCGCGGCCGCTTCTCGCCGCGTTCCCACTTGCTGACCACACCAGGGGTCACGTTCAGGTGTGCTGCAAATACCGCCTGGCTGACGGCCGCTTTGGTGCGAATGCGTCGGATCGCGGCCGGCGACAGCTTCAATACTGGAGTCAGACAAGCCTGATCGAATTCCCGCATAGTCTTCGCATCGAGCATGCCGATCTTGATCAGGTCTGCCATACTCTCGTGCACAGCGGCGAGAGCATCGCTCCTATACGCTTTTGCCATGTCTTTCTCCTCTTTCGGTTCTGGGTTCAATGATCCCTAACAGGGACTTCTTCCGTAAGATTGCTGTCATCTCCTCTTCGCTGTAACCGAGGTAGACGCGGGCTGCGTTGCGGAACGCGCGCAGTTCGTCGGCTTTAATGTTTCCTTGGTCTTTCTTCTCAAAGCCGAACATCAGCACTATGCGCTTGCCAAATTTCATTGCAACGATGGCGCGAGCGCCACCGCTGGTTCCCTCTCCATGTCTGGCCAGCCGGAACTTGAAAACCCCCGCCGCCAAGGTCGACGTCGAACTCCCGATTGACTGCGTGCCACAACTCGGCATCGCCGACGCCAAACCGCCGCGCAAAGCGCATGAACGGTTTGGAGGCAAATACCCGAGGCGTGCCGGAAAAACTGACGATCTTCTACAGTATAGCTCTTAGGACCATATTTGCAGCAGAGAACTGAACAGAACCCCTTTTCTCTAATCAGGTGGTCAGGACAGATTGGCAACAGCGCTGCGTCGTCTCGGATCGATCTTGCCAATAACCGCGACGGATCTAAGTTAGAAGCGGAAGGGCTGCCGGTGGGAGAGATGACATACCAATTTGGGGCCATGGAATGCGATAGACTAACGTGATATTTACATCACTTATTGTTGCATTTTACCGATAACGTGATGTATAAATCACTTTATGAGGACACTGCAAGAACTCGGAGAGGCGGTTGCTGCCAGGCGCAAGGCACGACATTTGACGCAGGAGGAAGTCGCGCGGCAGTCCGGCCTGACGCGGGAATTGGTCGCTCGCTTTGAACGGGGGCGCGTCGCGGAGCTTGGGGCGCGCAAGTTGCTGTCAGTTTTGGCGATCCTCGGCCTGGAGATGACCTTCGTCGAAACGGGCACATCGGGCTCTCTTGATGAATTGCGACGGGAACGCGGTGGAGCATGAAGCTATCGGTCTACGTTCTCGGCCAGGAAGTTGCCGTGCTGGAGCCCGTCGGCGATTTCAAGAGCGTGCTCGCCTACGGCTCGGAGACAGCGCCTGACAATTTTGTTTCCCTTACCATGCCGGTGCGGACGGAGTCGTGGGCATGGGACGACCAATTGCATCCAGTGTTCCAGATGAACTTGCCGGAGGGGTACCTTCTTCAAATCCTTCAGGAGCAGTTTGGGCCGCACATCGGGGCCGATCCCATTGCGCTTCTGTCAATCATCGGCCGCAACATGGTTGGACGTCTTCAGGTGGCTGCACCAGGCGCTGCGCTCGACGAACCGGCCAAGCCAATCGAAGTGGCCGAGCTTCTCAAGGGCGACAATTCCGAAGAGGCCTTTGCGGAGCTTGTCCGCCAACACGCCGCCAGTGGCGTTTCCGGAGTCCTGCCAAAGTTCCTGGATACACAGCCACAGACGAAACGGCCAACCGCCGCGCGGTTCCAACCACACCAGAAGGTCTCTTTGCTCACGCGGAAGCATATCGTCAAAGGCTCTTCGAGCAGGCTGCCTTTCGCAGCGCTGAATGAACACCTATGCATGCAGGTTGCCGCGAAGGTCCTGCCCAGCGCGCGGACGGAAGTATCGCGCGACGGGAATGCTTTGCTGGTGGATCGGTTCGACGTGGACAAGCATGGTCAGCTCCATTGGGGCATGGAGGATTTCTGCGCACTGCTGGGACTGCGACCGGCGGCGAAATATGAGACGACCTGGGAACGTATCTCGAAAGCCGTACAGGATCATGTACCGGGAGAGCGTCAGTACGAGACATTCCGGCAACTTGCAACATTGCTGCTGCTGACCTATGCCCTGCGCAATGCCGATTGCCATGCCAAGAATCTCGCTCTCCTCTATACTTCGCGCAAAGATGTGCACCTTGCACCAGCCTACGATTTCCTCACCACCAGCGTGTACGCCGGCTATCAGCACAATCCGCCAGGAATTAGTTTCCTCGGGAAGAAGACATGGACGCCGGGAAAGAACCTGGCGAAGTTCATCGCGGGCACCTTTGGCATTCCCGCCAGAGAACAAGCTGTTCTCGTGGAATCCATCGGTGAGGCAGTGGTCGACAGGGTACCGCTGGTACGGGAGTGGATGAAAGAGCTTCCCCGCATTCCGCGACATTGGTAAACGGATGCTCCTCGCCTGGCAGGCGGGAGTTATGGGGCTGCGGGACAGGCAAGTTTATGCAATGGCAAACGAGTGGCAAGCAGGAAAGGCATTCAAGGGATTATCCGACGCGCCGAAGCTGAACAACCCCAGAGCCGTGATAGGCCGCTCTCCACTTCTTGGCGGTCGTCCAAGAAAACCGTGAGGATGCCGGATCGCGCAGAGTATCATCTGCGCCGAACGAGCGTTAGGTATCGCCCCGTTCTGCCAGGGAGATACTTTGAGCCGCACTTCTACGGCTCTTCGAAAAGCTCCCGCCGTCGAGTAAGTTCTGGGCATTGTCATCATGCAGCTCGGCGCAATCCATCTCCGACAATTTTGCGCGCGGTTTCGCTCAAGTCGGCGCTCCGAAGTTGTTGACGCGTGATCAGACCGCGGTCAATAGCCTGCCGAAGCGCCTGGCGAATGAATGTCTGCTCAACCATGCCGGCCTCTATTAGATTGAGAATGTTCGGAGAGGTCGAGTGTGCTTGTAGCGGGCCCGGCCTGTACATCACTCGTAGACAGGTCCACGTAATGAAGCACTACGATTCCGGGCGTTTGGGTGTTATGCAATCGATTTCGCGAGATACTGGGGCGTTTGCCGTTACTGATCCTGCTCTTGTCGCGGAAACCATTCTGGATGAGTTAGTTGGCCTGTATGCAGGAAATGACCATCAATGAAAGTGATCTACAAGCATAATGTCGCCGCTCGGAACGCCTCTTTGCGAATAGAGGATCCAGCGGCCATCGGGAGAGAGTGACAGGCCCCTGGCGAAATCCGTTTCCACTTGAAAAATCGGGCGTATCTGCCTGGTGGCGATATCAAAATAACGGACAGATCTGGGCGCCTCGGCAGGAACAAAATAGATACCTCCTGGAGAGACGGTCCAAAGGCTGTAGTTGCTCAGGCGCGGCAGCCCATCAACGTCTGATTCTGTACCGGACTGGCCCGCGACAGCCACCTTCTTCAGCGTCGATTTCGCGAAGTCACTCGCATAATATGCTGTCTTCTCATCGAATGACTCCTGCGGACTGCTCCCCTCGTTATCTTTGGAGAGGACAATGGCGTCTCCGCCGAAGGCAGGACAACGATAAAGTCCCACCCTGCCCGGTTCCTGGGATCTGAAATAGAGCCACTTCCCATCGCGCGACCAGTTGGGCTTAAGTGCGTCGGAAATATTTGTGACCAGTTTTCTGGGAATCCGTTCGGTCACTTCTGCCACATATATTTCCCAGCGGCCCCGGGAAAGCGAATCAAACGCGATCTTGTTTCCGTCGGGCGACCATTGCGGACTGCCACTCGGTTGAGCAGGGTTTGAGATTTGCACCAGGTTACTGCCATCTTCATTGCTGATCCAGACTCCCTGCACACCGGAGCGTAAAGACGCAAAGGCAATGCGCTCTCCGTCCGGAGAGTATTGAGCGCCCCACTGTGACCGCGAAGAAGGGATGAGTTCTACCGCCGGAGATTCCGGGTGAAGCAGGTCCCTGCGCCAGATGTTTAAGTGATAGGAAACAGAGCTGTAGGCAAGCTTGTCGCCTTTCGACGAAACTGTGGGCTGCGATGCACTTCCTGCTGAGGCAAGCTGCTTCGTCGAGCCATCCCCGACATCGACTTCACCGATTGCAGATGCAGGCTCATTTGAATATGGGTAAAGAGAATAAATCAGCTTCTTGTCGTCCGTCGACCACGTCAAGCCATTTGGAAACCCCGAAAGTGGTGAAATCATTTTCGGCTGACCACCAGAAACTGGTACGGCATACAGAACCTCCTCCGTCCCCTGCTTTCGAAAACACCAGTATGCGAGGTACTCGCCACTGTGCGAGAACGCTGGCCCCCCTTCACCATCACAGTTTGGATTAATTGGAGTCTGCTTGATCTCCAATGTTTCCGTTGACAGGAGATAGATTCTTTCATGTTTATCTTCTACGGCCACACCTGCGACGGCAATCCACTTACCATCCGGGGACCAACTAATCATCGACGAATCTTCATTAGAAGACACTCGGGTAGCGCGTAATTTCCTTTCAGGGCCGCCAAGCGCGGGAACAACGTAGATTCCCGTATCAGCGCCGGCTATGCGATGAAAGGCGATCTGCGTGCCGTCGGGCGACCACGCTGGACTGATCCTTTCTGAGGGATGCCGTGTAAGGCGAAGAAGAGTTTCGCTGCCAAGAGCCTTCACGTACAGATCGAAGCCCTGAGCGCCCGGTTCGGGATTACCGTTCCAAGCAAAAGCGATTCTGGAGCCGTCGGGAGAGAACACCGGGGAAGCGGCCCGTCCGGGCAGAGCTGTAAACGGAACGGCGGTCAAGGCCGCCTCCTGCTCCTGAGGTCGCTGCTGCCGATGCCATCGATACGCAACGAAGGCTGCAAGCGCAATGACCGCGATGGCGACAACCCCTGCGCCTATCTTCAACCACCCTTGACGACGATGCGGGCCGTGAACTGGTTCGTCCGCGACTACGGGAACGACTGGCCGGATCGGCGCCTCCAGTTCACCGATGAATCGATACCCCCGCCGCGGCAGCGTCTCGACAAAGCGCGGAGTTTCGGCCGAGTCGCCAAGCACCTCCCGGATTTTGTTGACTGCCGTATTGAGGTTGCGCTCGACATCCACAAACCTGTCCGGCCAGAGGCGCTTCTGCAACTCCTCCCGCGTCACCACCTCGCCCGGGCTTTCCAGCAGGATGGCGAGCACCTGGAACGGCTGCCCGCTGAACTTCAGCTTCACACCATCCTTGCGCAACTCGCCCGTCCGCACGTCTGCTTCGAACGCGCCGAAGCGAACAAGCCGGGAACGGGATTGTGTTTCAGCCATTGGGGAAGGGTCCCGTACGGTTCAAGGCTGCCCTTGCTGTTCGTTCCTCACCTTGCGCCGGATTTATTCAACTTCAACAATCGCCAGCAGTTATGCCGATCAACATCTTTTCCATACATCATTGACACGAATTCTACCCCCAATCGATTGAGGTAGCCAGATATAGCCGCCAATCTCGCCTTCAGCTCGCACCCGCGAGCGGAGGCCGACATGAAACTCTCATCGCTCTGCAGTTCCCTCTGTGTTCTTCTCGCCACCGCATTTGCCTTCACGTCCATTTCCAGCCAGGCAGAGACGCGTTGCCCCGGCAACATCGCAGGCCTCAGGCCGCGACTGGTCGCCGGCGCCCTGCTCGTGATTCCCGTGAAGATCAACCAGTCCGGCCCGTTTGATTTCATGGTCGACACCGGCAGCCAGCTCAACGTGATAGACCCCGCGCTCGCGGCCCAGCTTAACCTGAAATCGCAAGGTACGGTCGGCCTGGTTGCCACCGCCGCCTATTCGCAGGCGTCTGTCGGGGTGCTGGATTCGTTGAAGGCAGGCTCACAGATGGTGTTGAAGCCTCTGGTCGTCGTCCAGGATCTGGGGCCGCTTCAAGCGGCAGATCCACGGATTCGGGGCGTCCTCGGAGAGAACTTCCTCGCCCATTTCGATGTGCTCATTGACTATGAGCGCCGACTGCTCTGTCTCGACGAAGCCAAGCTTATGGGAGAACGCCTTCGCGGCGAACGGATTCCCTTGGTCGCCCCAAAGCACCCCGAAACCGAAGTGCCGTTCTCTCAGCGCCTCGTTGTTTCAGTCAATCTCTCCGACACAGGAACCCGCCCGATCCTGCTCCAGGTCGACTCCGGCAGCGAGGGCCCGATTTTGTATGCGAGCAACAGGGAGCTGGAACAGCCGCTACTCAAGCGAGCTAAGCTTCAGGGACCAGAGGTAGACGATGCGCGCCGGGCATTCGCTGTCCTGCCTCCGCAAGACATGAGGGTTGGTACCCGCATCGTTCGGAAAGTTTCCTTTGTCACCCCAGCCAATCGGTCGCAGAACGTTCCAGATCGTGAAGAGGACGGGATACTGGCTACGGTGCTCTTTCAGCGTGTATACATTAGCCACTCAGATCGCTTCGTGATCTTCGATCCTAGGTAATCCGAGGAGGCCGTGGTGCGGGTGCGAGCGCTAGTGATGACTTCGAGTGGCCCCCGGTTCTCGACTGGGTGCGATGAGTCCTGAAATGTCGGCATGGCGACCCGAATCCGCGCGGGCTGCTTTCAGGTAAGGATCGCAGTCGCGATGCCCGTTTTTCATTACTAATCCGCTAATCCGCATTTGGCTGGTGTTTGCGACGAGGAAACTTGCTCTGGTGTTGCTCGCCTCTGGAGTTTCTGTCAGGCTAAAGCTTCGATTCTTCACCAAAGGAACCACATATCATTGGCGGCCTCCCTTTGTTTACTGCTTTGGGTGATTATTTGGCAGCTGAAGAGTGTCTGGAAGTCCATTCTGGTCGGGTAAAGCCCGGAATTTCGCTGTGTACGTAAACGGAAATGGAATTGCCGACCAGTTGATTCGCATGTTCCCAGGATTGTCCAGCGTTCCGTAATCCCAGCGCCCATCGGTGTAGGCCTGTCCGGCGGTTGCGGTGGTTCCATTCAGAACCTGTCGGCCTTCCGGGACAACGAGCACATGACCTGAGCCGACCTGCCAATCGTATGAATGGGGTGTAACCACCCTTACTCCGTCCACGAGAACCACGAGCCCCGGTGGCTTCGAAGTCACAACGATCGTGGCCTGCGTGGCATTTCCTATGCCTCGCTTGGGGGCGAGGTTGGGCACGTTCCGGGACTTCGCATGCTTCCGCAATTCATCGGATTCGGTCTGTGCCCTCGCCTCGGCCATGAAGTCTCGTTTTCCGATTACTAAGTACTTAATCGTGTAAGCAGGAGTGGCTGCATTCGTCGTTAGCCTGCCCCAGCGGTCCTTGAGCACGTCGACTGAAACGATTACATTGTGAGTGGCGGGCCAAGGCCCATAGGATCGATAGGCGTCTATCCTGTCGGGCTTAGGTGTCACTCCACTGAATCGATAAACCTTTTGGTTGTCGACGAAATTGTCATTGCAAACGATGACGTGGGTGCTATGGAATGACCACCGAAAACTGCGCGGCGAGGTGAAGTGATACCCTGTCCAGTCGCCCGTCGCGAATCCAACTCCCGGCGGATCCGATTGAATGACAGTCGCTGGACTCTCCTTGCCAAGAATGATGGGATATTGCGGCCAATACTCGAAGGCGATCAGCAATCCGGCCGCGATGAGGATGGCGCTGAGCCTTGGAGAGATGGGCTCAGCGGCGAGCCGTACGGCTCGAGCAATCGCTTTCATGAACCCCGCCAACCGGCTGATGATTGATGGCCCCAGTTCGTGGATCGCTTGTGTCTTGTATGCCCCCGAATACTCTTCGCGCGTGTTCCAAGTCCGGCCAATCCTGTCTTCGGTGGTGAGTGTCGCCAATTCGTCGCCGCATCGGCAGGAATAGAAATCGAGGTGAAGGCGCAAGGGAGGATAGTCCGTCTTGGTGTCGATCACCGGGGCTACGAGTTCCCCATGCATGGCGAGGAGTTTGGGTGCATCATCCCACAGGTTTTCCTTCAACGCCGCAAGGCAATCGGAGGAGGCATGCCTCCACGAGACCTTTGAATAGGCGTAAGCAGTAACGCGCGAGCGATGAAAAAAAATGGCCCTGCATCTGCGGCACCAGGTGACCTCGGCGAGCTTCTCGACGATGACGAGTCCACACAGCATGGCGCTGATCATCAACCAAACCGGAACCAGAAATCCCGAGACGTAGGCGACGGCCATCCACGCCCATCCCTGCCAAGATGCGTACCCGTCCCCGCCCAGCATCGAGAAGATGGCATAGGAGCCAGCAAGGAGCATGCAAGTGAGTTCTGGTTTGAGGATTTTCCCGTTGTATTCGGCGAATCGGACCAAGTTTCCGCTCCGGCGGAGCCGAACCAGACCCGATAACTGAGCGATCTCTGGAGCGGCCGATTCGGGTACCGGGCTGGTGAGAGCTGTCTCGTGGAAAACAGTCCTTGCCCACCAAACCGGGGCGTCATTCTGATTTTGCGCATCCTCACGCAGCGCACCACCGGTGTCAAGCGCAGCTTCGATGCTCCTCAAGTCGCGCGCGAAATCGTCAGCGGTCCCATACCTGGAGGCCGGATCCTTGGCAAGCGCCCGGTTCAGGATTATCCCCAATTCGCGGGCGCAAGGATGCGACTCGCTGAGCGGCTTGAACGGCATTTGCTTGATGCTGTTCCGGAGTTCAATGAATGTGGCGCCCTTAAACGGCAGGGTTCCGGTCAGCAGTTGATAGAAGGTGACGCCGACTGCCCAGATATCAGAACTTGCGGCGTATCGCGGCCGACTAGTGAGAAGCTCAGGAGCCATATGAGTAATGGTTCCCACGAGCACCGCCTGGTTCGGCAGCTGGCCGGTGCGCGAAGCGATTCCGAAGTCGAGGATCTTCAGCACACTGCTTTCAATCACGAAGCAGTTCGGTGGCTTGATATCGCGGTGAAGGACCCCCTGCCGATGTGCGTAAATGAGGGCATCGCACAGTTGCCTGACCAGGGCGATTCGGCCTGAAAGGGAAATGGCTCCATAGAGCGGAATCACTTTATCCAGAGGACGGCCGTTCAGGAATTCCATGACGATGTAAAGCAGTCCTTCATGCTGCCCGTAGTCAAACACGCGAGTAATGTTGGGATGGTTCAATTCCATTGCGACTCGCGCCTCACGGACGAACATCATACGCAGATTGACATCGAGAGCCGGTGGCCTTTGTGCTCGGCGACCCGGCTGGACATGGACTGTCGCGTTGATCGCCGTCTTCGAGCCGATCATCTTGAGAGCTACCGGATTGCCAGACGAATCCAACGCTCGGAACACTGTGCCCATGCCACCGGAGCCCACTTGATGCGTTAGTTTGTAATTACCAATCTGCATCTCCGGCCTCAGCCTACGAATCCAGCTTTGGGTCTACCGAGCCGACTGCGCCGTGGGTTTCCGGAGTCACTTTTCAGCGATGGGTGCGTTCGATGCGGTATTCCTGTTCGACTGAACGATGGCATGAAGTTTACACGAGCCGACTTCAATTACTCGAGGGATTTATCTGACGTGCGTTATGTAACCAACCGGGCGTTTGGGCACGGCTCTGCTTGCCGAAAATTGCGCCAAGAAGGACTCGACAACCGGATTCATCCGGGAAAGCGTGCAACTGGCCTTGGCCAGACAGGATGCAAAGGAACGCGAGTCGAGCGATGATGGTGAAGCCGGTGGGATGACAGCTACAGCCCGCGCCGACATTGGTGCCCGGTTCCAAGCCCGACCGAAAAGCGTGGGTCTGGGGTTGCGTACAGACGTGTGATGACGTTCGCCGGTTTCCGGCGACGATCTCGATTGGGAGTTTGCTCTGTGCCCGCGCCCCGGGCATCCGGCCGGCATGATCGGAGGAGCAAATGGCCAAGAAGAGCAAGAGAAGATACGACACACTGCCAGTCCTTCATCCAGATGCCGCTGGCATTGATGTGGGCGCCAGCGAACTGTACGTTGCTGTCAGCGCTGATCGAGACCCGCAGCCCGTCCGTAGCTTTCCCACGTTTACTCGCGATCTGCATGCCCTGGCCGACTGGCTGGTGCAATGCGGGATTCGCTCTGTGGCGATGGAGTCTACCAGCGTTTACTGGATTCCCGTTTACCAGATCCTGGAAGCGCGCGGCCTCGAAGTCTACCTCGTTAACGCACAGCAAGTGAAGAACGTGCCAGGCCGGAAAACCGATGTCTCCGATTGCCAGTGGCTCCAGTACCTGCACTCGGTTGGCCTGCTCCGTGCCAGTTTTCGACCGCCCGGATTCATATGTGCCATGCGGTCACTTTGGAGACACCGCGGCAGTCTGATCCAGATGGCGTCTGAGCATGTCTTGCATATGCAGAAGGCTCTGGACCAGATGAACCTGCAGATTCATCGCGTCCTGAACGACATTACTGGGGTGAGTGGCCTGAGGATCCTGGACGCCATCCTTGCCGGCGAGCGGAGTCCTCTCACCCTGACGCGACTGTGCCACGGTGGCGTGAAGAGCAGCGAGGACGTCATAGCCAAGTCACTCGAAGGCGATTACCGTCCAGAGCACCTATTCGCGCTTCGCCAGTCCCTGGCGGCATTTCGCTATTATCGGCAGCTCGTTCTTGAAGCCGATCGGGAGATTCAACTTCAGCTTGCTGAGTTGAAGACGGCCGCCACAGCGCAGCAGACGACGCCGCCACGAACGAAAGTTAACCCCCATTATGCACGCCACTACGAGCCAAGGACATTCGATCTCAGAGGGGAACTTATCGAGTCTTCGGAGTCGACCTTACGAACGTGCCAGGCATCAGTGCCCTGACCGCTTGGGGCTGTTATTCAGACCTGAAAGGCTGGAATCCGGCACTCTTCCGCAGTATCTACTCAGGGTACCGGTTCGAAGAATTATGGAGTTAGGTCTGAATCGGGAGAATAGGATAGCGCGCTCAGTGATAAGTTTCGCTATGATGGGCAGTTGGACTTGCTGCCAACCCCTTTGCTGACTACCGATTGACAGAGCTGGAACCGTCATCGCAGGGCGAACCCGAGAGTGACATGTCTGAAACCCGGAAAACAATTACGCGCAGGAACGTCCTGCAATGTGTGCCTCCGGCACTAATGATCCCAACAGCCTCTTGGGCGCTGCAATCGAAAGACGTTTCGCCAAGCCATGCGCACGATGCCCTCGATCTGCCCGTCCTCGCGCAGCCCGACCTGGTCTTTGCCTTCGTAGGTGATTTCGAAGCACAGCGTCTAGGGCTGTCGAAATCAGGAAGTACCTGGACGGGAACGAGCCGGGGCGCGGGCGTTAAGGTGGATTTCGCCGCCGCGGCACAGCAAGCTGTGGTGTCCATTACCGCACCCACCGTGCCCGTCCAGCGCATTCAATTTCGTTGGAAGCGACGACTGGCAGAAGATGTTCTTGCACTTGGTGACGCGTGGGAGCGCAGTTACGGAGACCTGGAATGGCGACCGCTGCAGGCAGAGCGTGTTTTGCCCTGGTACGCACTGTTGCACTCGCAAGGTCGAACCTCCGGTATGGGCGTCAAGACCGGAGCAGCGACTTTTGCGTTTTGGCAGGCGGACCCATCCGGTATCTCGCTTTGGCTTGACGTGCGCAATGGTGGAAACGGCGTATCGCTCGGGAACCGCACGCTCAAGGCGGCGACAATTGTGCAGTGCAAGGGAGCCTCGGGAGAAAGCGCCTTTGCGGTAACGCAACGCTTGTGCCGTGCAATGGCTCACGGCACTCAGGTGCCCAGCAGCCGGGGCGGCTTACCAACCGATGTCATCTATGGAAGCAACGATTGGTACTATGCCTACGGGCAAAACACGCTCGACGGTATATTGCGCGACGCTGATCTCGTTGCCTCCCTTGCACCCGCCGGCGGAATCAAGCCATTCACGGTAATCGACGATGGTTATCAGGACGCGTCCAGATTTCCAAGCCTCTCCAAACTTGCCTCTGCCATCCGCGATCGCAATGTGATTCCGGGCTTATGGATTCGGCCTTTGCGCGCGGCCTCAGGTACCCCTGCGAATCTATTGCTGCCGGACTCTCGCTGGATTGGAACCAGAGACGAACAAGGGCCAGTGGCCTACGACCCGACAATTCCTGAAGCGCTTCACGCTATCGTGTCTGTAGCAGCTGAGGCGTGCGAGTGGGGCTTTGAATTGATCAAGCATGACTTCACGACCTGGGAGTTGTTCGGACTATGGGGAAGTCAAATGGGTGCTTCTCCGGCCCGCGGCAACTGGCACTTCAATGACCGCACTGTCACCAATGCTGAGGTCGTAACCGCGCTCTATCGACAGCTTCGTGCAACCTGCGGGCAAGACCGCCTGATCCTCGGGTGCAATACCGTCGGACACCTTTCAGTTGGACTTTTCGATGCGTCCCGCACCGGCGACGACGTCAGCGGAAAGGAATGGGAGAGAACACGGCGGACAGGCGTGAACACCCTGGCTTTTCGCGCGCCCCACCACATGACTTTCTACTCCGTCGACGCGGACTGCGTCGCGATCACCCCGGATGTGCCTTGGTCATTGAGTCGTCAGTGGCTCAAGGCAGTAGCGAACAGTGGGACCGTTCTTCTGATTTCACCTGATCCAAGGGCCATCGGCGCTGAACAGAAACAATCGATTCGTGAAGCCTTCGCACGCTGCATCGCGAAACCGGCCGGCCAGCCGGTGGATTGGATCAAGACCCGCACACCTGTCTCATGGCGGTCTGTGGAGGCGGCTCAGAATTACGACTGGACTCAAGAAGAGGGAGAAAGCCCATTCCCAATTGGAATACAGCGCGGGCCGGATTAAGCGACGAACTTGGAAGACGGGCTTAACGCAATGGCAGTGACCTGGGCCACCCGCCCTACCGGTGTTTAGATCCCTTTAACCCACTTCTCACGATCCTCCGCCAGTGCAATGCCAGGCCAGACATCGCTCTCTTGAATTTGGACCGCGACTTGAAGCGATTCGCAAAAGCCATCCAGACCAGGAAAAAGAGTTGCGGAGTTGATGTTGACCTTGTCGAGAGTTCGAAGCACATCGGCCCGCGCTTTAGGCGCGACCTCGATCTTGTGCAGCCATCCATTACTCGGCCGACCATGTTTTTTCGCATGAAGCAGAAGGTTGACCAAGCAGTTATGGAAAGAAAACTGCACGTTGTTCCCCAGCAGGAATAGTCCCTGCTGAATCGTCAACCGCTCATTTAACCTGTAAGGCTCCACCGCCATTACCAAATACAGATCGTCCGTCGGCTGAGACCAAAATATCTTGCAAAATACCTCGTGCGAGGAAACATCGGTATCGCAAGTAAGCCCCAGCATTTTCTTCGCTTCGGCGTTGACCGCCTCCTTATCGACTGCCCATATGGTGAACGATGGAACAGACTTGGGCATCTTTCGAACAAACGGGGCCGATGATTGCGCTGCGAAAAAAGCTGCAATCTGACCGAGCGAGTCCAGTCCAATAACCGCGTCGGGGCACGATGATGCTGCATTAGCGCGAGCCACTCAAGGTCGTCGTCGCGATGAGGTGCCGTCGTTGAGTAGTGGTGGACACGTCGCCTGAATTCTCGCATTACGTAGTCCTCCGCAACGCCCGGTCGAATCGCATATCTCTCAATCGTCGCGGTCAACGGCCAGTCCTCGCCCTGTCCGCGAAAGGCCCATGCAGTGTCGTCATTGCTGTCCAAAATAGCAGGTAGCTCATCACGCCTGCCTGACGCGCAAAGCGGCTGATCCCCCGTTACTCTGGAGTAGGTTCCTGAGCAGAGCCACATTCAGAGGAGGAAGGATCAGCCATGACACAAGTATGCAGTGTCTACTCGCAGCTTTTGCAACTTTTTCCACGCGGACAGTTCGCACAGGTCGTCAAGCAACATCGAGCCGAGTTCAACGCCAAGGGGTTCACCTGTTGGGAACAGTTCGTGGCCATGCTGTTTTGCCAGGTGGCGCATTTGAACTCGCTACGCGAGGTTTGCCTTGGGGCTGGCCGGATGCGAATCGCCGCTGAAGCATCTGGGCATCAGCACGGCGCCAAAGAAATCGACCCTGGCTTATGCCAACGCCAATCGCCCTTGGGAACTCTACGAGTCTATCTTCATGCAGTTGCTGGAAAAGTGTCAGGCCGAGACGGCCACGCGCAGTCGCCGCAAGTTCCGTTTCAAGAACAAGCTGATGAGCCTGGACGGGAGCATCATCGAGTTGTCGGCCACCATGTTCGACTGGGCCAAGTATCGCCAGCGGAAGGGCGCGATCAAGTTGCATTTGTTGTTGGACCACGACGGCTACCTGCCCTCGTTTGCGGTAGTGACCGATGGCAAATATAGCGAACTGAAAGTGGCACGAGGCCTGTGCCTGGAGGCGGGTACGATCCTGGCCATTGATCGCGGCTACAACGATTACGTTTGGTTCGGGCAGTTGACGCGGGACGGGGTCTTCTTCGTCACGCGCATGAAGACCAACACGGTCTACACGACGGTCGAGGTGTGCGCGGTTCCAGAAAAGAGCAACGTGCTCAGCGACCAAATCGTCTCTCTGCCCGCTCTGGACAAGGATGGTGAGGCGCCGGTCCTGTTCCGCCGGATCGAGTACTGGAACGCGGACAAGCAGGAAATCCTGGTGTTCTTCACCAACCTTCTGCACTTGGCGGCTTCGACGGTGGCCGCGATCTACAAGGAACGCTGGGCCGTCGAGCTCTTCTTCGAGAACCCGACATGGTGCACTCCTTCGTATGTCATTTGTTTTCAAAAAGCCAATTCGTGGAATTTGCCGGCGGCGGGGTGTTGCCTTCCGATCGTTGGGCGCGGTATCGCTCCACTTCCGATTTGAGCAGTATCCATGGAGCATTTGCGCAAGCCTGTGTAGCACGCAAGCGCCCTGCATGTATGAGGCGCAAGATTGACGACTGCGTAAACCCCAGCAATTTTGCAGCATTCCCTACCAACATCTCGCCGCGCTGCTCAAGCTCTCGCTCTTTATGCAGCGGGATCGAATATCGATTGCGTAGCGAGCAGACCCCCTTCTCCGTCCAGCTTTCTCCGTGCGGCGTGCGATGCTGATTGCGATTCAGAATAGAGGCGATTCTGGCGTCTGTTTCCACGCGTGCGAGTTTTTGGACAATCTCCACCACTTCCGGTTCGGTTACGTAGCGATTGTGGCCTGATCGTATTTTGGCAAATTCAATTTGCGTGTGATCATCGCCTTGCCAGTGCAGCACTAGACGGATCGTATCGTTCTGTGTGGTTGCAATGATCTCCCTGAGAGCGATGCGCAGAAGCCTCTTCTTATGCTCGGGAGAGCTTTGTGGTACATTCCATAGCCGCGGCAAGTCGCGAGCAAAATCCATCAGTTCCTCTCTTTGCCGAGACGTGAGGGGATGTTCACGGCTCTGTTCCAGGGCCGCGAGTTCTTCGTCAAGTTGAGCTTCTATTTCCAAAGCGCGATTCCAGCGACGTTCGAGTTCAGCAGCTACCAGCCGGTTGTCTGGATCAATGGCATCGTACTGACGTCGTGCACGGATCACGTCATAGCGGGCCTGCTCAAGCGCCAACGCTTTCTGGCGAATGCGTTCATCGCTGGCATCGCTCAGAGTAGCTATCGCGTCCACGGCCGCATCCACGCTCAATGGAGACAGACACTGCAGCAATTGCTCCGATACCATCTGGTCGGCCCGCAGTCCGCCGAATAGCACACAACTTGTTCGTTCGCCGTTTAGCCGGTAACCGGAACATGCATAGCGAATCGAATATGGCGACGGGTACTGAGCGTACAACTTCGCACCGCAGTGTCCGCAGCGAAGCAGGCCTGCAAGAAGAGCGTTGCCTGAGCGAACCGATCCGCGAACGAACTTGCTGGCCGCGTTTTCGTTTTCTGTGATCATCTTCTGGTTGCTCTCAAATGTATCCCAATTAATGTAGCCTTCATGATGATCGCGTTGCAATATAGCCCAATCTTCGCGTCGGACGCGCTTGATCCGTTTCACCTGCTTCTTCCCTTCGACCAAACGCACCACTGTTTTGCTGCGGCCATAGACGTACGCCCCGGCATAAAGGGGATTCTTGAGGATGCTGTGGACAGCGTGGTATCGGGCATGGCGCCATACTATCTCACTCGAGTCTCCGGGGCCGACAGCTATCGGTAATTGAATCTGTTGCCGGTCGAACCACAGGAAGACCTGCCTGACTGTGCGCAGTTCAGAGAATCGGCTGAACACCAACTCTATGGCCGAACGAATTCGTTCATCCGGGGTCTTCTCGATGCGATCGTCTGGACCCTTCACATAGCCGATCGCTACACGTCGGACCAATGCGCCTCGCTCTGCCATCTGCTGCAACGCTGCCTGACCGCGAGCGCGGAAGTTGGCCACCTCCATCTCGCTGATGGTCCCTTTTAAACACAGAACAGACAGCGCCATATGTTGCATATTGCGGATGCACGGTCACCGTAGTCTCGGAAAATAGTGCCTATTGTGGTCAGTCGGGGCGGATACGACGGGTGTTCTGGCGGCCTGACCCCTGGGTACTGATTCGATTTCACAGTGGGGACTTGCGGGTTTGCCCTGGGATTGGACCAACCTTCCTCAGCCGGACACCGGCGTCTCTGTTAAATGGCACACTGAGGGTGCCGTTTTACTTTCAGCAGCGGCGCTGCTTGACCTGGTTCGATTCTTGGATAGGCACGAAGAGTCATGAGATGGACTGTCGGACCTGCAATCATCTGGTTTGCTATTAACGATCCGGTGACCTGGATCGGCGAGGAGTTATTCGCGGTCCAGGGAACGGACCTATTCTTGAGGGTGCTCGACTTCCCCCATGTCGAGGCACAGCAGATAGCGGCTGACGACGGTGCAATCAGCACTTCGGTTAATCAGCGCCATTTTCTTGGCGAGCTGCTCCGAGATACCGGGTTCTTTGCCCATCTGGTATTTCGCCTGGTGCGCGAGGTAGATAGCTCCGATCTCTTTCAAGGCCGAGATTCCTGTTGTAACAAATCAAAATTCTTAAAGGCCTCGCAAACGCCGCCCCGCTCAGGCCGCGGCGTTTCCCCAAGGCAACTATCTTTGGAAACTCTTGGCCCCCAATCCGAGGAATCTCGATCTTCGCCTCAAGCATTGTGGGTCGAGGTTAGCTGCCGTCACGCGCAGATTATCGTTTCCGGAAAGGTGTCTTATGAACACGGTGAAAATCCAAACGCTGCACTATGAACGCATGGCGTACGTCTATGTACGACAATCTACCCCGTGGCAGGTGCTGGAGAACCGGGAGAGTACCGAACGGCAGTATCATTTGCGGGAGCGAGCCGTACAGTTAGGCTGGCCCGCAAGTCACGTTGAGGTCATTGACGAGGATCAGGGTCGATCGGGCAGCACTGCGGCTCATCGAACCGGCTTTCAGCGCTTGGTAACGGAAGTAGGTCTGGGAAAAGTTGGGATTGTACTTATGCTGGAAGCATCGCGATTGGCGCGTAATAATAGCGACTGGTATCGGCTGATTGAAATCTGCGGATTGACCAGCACCTTAATCGGGGACGAAGGCGCAGTTTACAGCCCACGTGAACCAAACGATCGTTTGCTGCTCGGAGTAAAAGGGACTCTTTCGGAAGCAGAACTGTTTACTCTGCGCACGCGGTTGTACGAAGGGCGCTGGAACAAGGCCCGCAAGGGAAACCTGCAGTTCCCGCTACCCACAGGCTATGTACGCAGTGCCGCTGGAGATTGGGAACTGGATCCAGACGCTCAGGTGCGAGAGCGGTTGGCTTGTGTGTTCGACTCTTTTCGCTGTCATGGAGTGGCTCGGAGCGTAGTGCGCGATCTGAAGCAACAGGGATTGGACCTGCCCACACGAATAACTGCTCGAGACGGATACGGCTCATTGATCTGGAAGACGCCCAGCTTGAGTGCTGTTGTTCGCATCCTGCACAATCCGGCCTATGCCGGCGCCTATGTGTTCGGCCGCTGGGAATACTCTGGAGACCACCGTTCTGCCAAGACGGGCAAGGCTATTGCACGTCAGCTTCCCATGGCAAAATGGCCAGTAAAGATCGAACTTCATCATCCGGCCTATCTCAGTTGGGAGGAGTACGTGAAGAACCGTGAGCGGTTGCGCCAGAACTGGAGTCACGAGGAAGCCATTGGCGTGGCCAGGGAAGGGATCTCTCTGTTGCAGGGCATAGTCTACTGCGGGATCTGCGGCAACAAGATGGGAGTGCAAAACCGCGTCTTGCGTGAAAAGCTATCTCCTTCTTACATCTGTCAGGCGAGCTATCACAATGGAGATACGGATAAGATCTGCCAGAGCATGACCTCGCGCCCAGTGGACGCCGCGATCGCAGAAGCCTTCCTGGAAGCCGTCTCTCCTTTGGGAGTCGAGGTAGGATTTCGAGTTCTTGAACAACTGGAACACGATATGGCAGCCCAACGTCGCCAGCGCGAACTGCAACTTGAGCAAGCCCGTTATGAGGCGCGTTTAGCGCAGCGCCAATACGATGCCGTCGACCCGGACAATCGTCTGGTGGCGTCGGAGCTGGAGCGGCGGTGGAACGAGAAACTGGAAAGAGTAAATCACCTGGAGAAAGCCTTTATCCAGGCAGAACAAGAATCCCAATGGAATATCACGCCCCAAGAACGCCAAACAATAAAGAGACTCTCCCAAAATCTGCCCCATCTATGGAGGGCCGAGACCACTACGAATCAGGAACGGAAGCGTCTACTTCGCATGGCGATAGCATCAGTACAACTCGATGGAGTGAGCAACACCGGGAAAATCGGGGTACAGGTTCGATGGCGCTCGGGCGTGCTGACCAGCTTTACAGTCAAGCGCCCCGCACCGGGGGACAGTTCATTAAAAACTCCTCCTGAAGCGGTCGTGAAGATTCACGAAATGGCAGAGAAATGCTCGTACCAGGACATCGCCAATTACCTCAACGATGCGGGCTACCGGTCGGCATTCGGGCGCCCTTTCACCCACCAGACTGTGGGCTATATCTGCCGGCGTGACCAATTGGCGTCAGATCGTAAGCGAAACAAAAAAACGGAACGAGATACCCTTAAGCCCAGCTATATTTGCTGAGAATCCAGGAATGTTAAACAAGAGGTGCTTTGTGAATCATGTCTTTTCATGCCCAGGAGCAAGCGATCATCGACAAGACGCGAATCATACACTGCTGTGGCATCAATCAGCAGTACGCCCATCACGCTGCAAAATTCCAAAAGCGTGTGCCACTCGCGGCCGTTGCGAGCTAGTCGCGACGCCGCTTCTATGCTGAAGACCGCACCCGCCTTGCCCTCGCACACCGCGTGCAGCAGACGCTCAAAACCTGGACGATTCGTCCCCGATGCTGAAACTCCAAGGTCCTCGTCGATGATGTCCACCTCCTGCCATCCCAGGGCGCGGGCCCGTTCTGCGACGGCATACTGCATGCGCTGGCTTTCCAGGTTGTGCTTCACCTGGCCTGGAGTGGACTGCCGGATATATACGTAGGCTCGCCGCGCCAGATGGTCGGCTGTGATCTTATTCATCGCCGGCCTCCTTGCGCATCGTGGCTGTGTGAGCCAGCATCCACTGCGTCAGAGCCTGGCGCAGCTGCTCCCGCACCGCTGGCGGGAGATCGACGATGGGGACGGGGGAGGCTTCTTCGAAGAGTTGCCGTTGCTGCCTGATATTTCCCTGAGACATCCGGATTTCCCTCCTGCGCTATTTGCTCACAGGAGGAAAACCCCGTCATGGCTTCGTTGCGCAGCGCCACAAGCACTGCAACGGGCAGGCGAGCGGTAGTGACAATTTTCGCCTCCGCAACCTCAGGACGCGTCATCCACTCTGGCACCGTCAACGGCCGCCGGTCGGCGAGGCGCACTACGTAACTTGCTTCTCCATACCGCTCGTAAAACCGGATTACAGGCAGCGTGTGTGACTCTAAGGGGTGAAACGGGTAGTAGATCGTGACTTCATCCAGTCGATGTTGATGGGCATTATGTTGCCTTGTTGTTCAAGGCGCTGAAGCAAACCGCAAGAGTTAAGTCGTTTCTGGGCACCAGCGCCAATGCTGTCAAGACGCAAATCTGGACGGCGTTGATCGCCATGCTGATCTTGAAGTTCCTGCAGATGAAGTCCAGCTTTGGCTGGTCGCTGTCCAATCTTGCGGCTCTGCTGCGCCAGCAACTGTTCATCTTCAGGGACTTGTGGGCGTGGCTCAACAATCCGCTGGAGGGACCGCCAGCCGCAAGGCAACTGGCCGAGCAGTTACCCATGCCGCTGGTTTGGTAGCCATGAGTTGGACAGCAGCACAAATGCAAACATCCACGTGAGCACGAAGCACGGCACTTAGATTCTTACAACTTGGACAGCAGAATGCCGGACACGTAGAAAGTCCTTCCGCGGGACTTATCGAAGAAACCTGACGCTATCGACGGGAGAGGATGCCTATGTCCAGTGAAATCAACCGTTCAATTCAGAGAAAATGCTGTCTTGGACAAGAGTGCAGTGTCGTCGAATGAGCGGAGCTTTTCGAACAGGTCCGCGGCCTTCGTGACGAGCGGGTGGATCGTTCCAAGGTCCTCCAGACGAGTTTCACGCATCTCTTTGAAATCCTTTGCGTTGAAATCCATTGCGAAGGTCATTACTTTACTAAACTACTCTGCTGCAGTTCTTGGAGGCTACCCTGACGAACTTCGATTTCCAGGATTAGGAACGGGATGTCGGCAAGTATCCGGTGATCATACTGGATTCGGTTCTGGACTGATGGTAACCGGCCAAAGTCCGATCCCAGCACCGACAGGGTTTGAAACAACGGTCAGAGGGTGTTGTGTGCCCTCCAACCGCAATGCCTCAATGTTGTCCAACGGTAAGGTACTCTCACGGCGGCGACAAAGTGCCCTATCAATGGCTTTCGCAGATTGGGGTTGCATGGCTAACCCAGAAATGGCTACTGATCAACATCCTCTTGGAAATAGAAATGATGAGTTCACCACGCGAATGCGCATCGATCAGTACAGCTCCAGTTAGTCATGCTGCACGGCTCAAGCAGAGCGTAGGCTAATCGGAAACGCGTCGTCCAGGCACTTGCGGGAAAATGACGGTGAGGCACGAGGCGTTTTGATAGGAGCAGGTTACAGAGCAAGCCGAGTCCTTCTGATCGTCGCCATTCTATAGCTTAACGACGAAGACCTTTCGAGACTCAGCGGGAGAACGTAAAGCCGATTTGATCGCTTTAGTGCGATTGACCTGCGGGTTGGGGGAAAGACGTATCGAAGGCATGCAGGCCCGGGCCAGCATCAACTGCCGTCCATCGTGATTGCGCCAAAAGGAAGGAGATGTGCCGCGACGGGACCGAGAAGCGTTTGCCATGGAGTTCTCCTATGCGTGGTGAAGGGTTGTTGAACAGTGAAAACACATCCTCAGCAGCAGATCAAGGCGCAAGAATGCGGATTCCTCGGCTGCGACAGGACGGCGATTAGTAATTTCGAAGGGGGTGGGCTACTTCTGGGGCGAGGGTATGGATGGCGCGCTATGCTTGTGCCGGCCGCGAACCGTGAAGTGGTCCTCTTGTGCAGAAACGCGCTTCACCGGGAATCGATCGACTCCATGTCTGGAGATGATCTCCTCCTTGTGTAACTCGCAGAAGATCTCTTTTTGAATCAGCCATGCGGCAGGACGCCTGCAGAGCGAGCACTGTTGCGCGCTCATGGTAAGGTCCTTCGAATTGAGAGTTGAAGGAGGCCAAGATCGTCCTACACTTGACCTCTCCTTGGTGTGGGTGAAGACACGGTGCCCGGTGGTTACGCAGTTCAGGCAGCAGACGGATGTGCTGCGTTCTGCAGATCGACGACTACCGCCTTCAACACTTCAAAAGAGGGAATCTTGTCGACCGACTGAACCTTGTGGGCATCGAGCACAGCGTAGAAGGCATTCTCTTGAATCTCCTGCGCCAGGGATCGAACGCGCATGATCCCGCGCTCCACGATTTCAAGCTGCTGGATCATCCACTTCTGAGCATTCATGTTGGGAAGTTCCCGCGCATTGCGCGCCGGACCGCCCCTGCGGAATGTTTCAAAGTAGAGTGCGTCCCCGACGTTGTGTCGAAAGACTTCGATCTGTTGTGTCAGGCTGGTATCGAGCGATGGGGAAACCGGCTGCAGTTTCGCATGCCGGGCACCGTTATTGCCCTTTTCGGAACCTACACTCGGATTTGCTTGTTCATTGGGACGATGGTCATTTTCGATCGTGCTCAGAACCGCCCCTGGCGGTAGCGCCCACTTTGGCAGGGTCGGGAGGCTCTCCGGATGGCCGTACTCATTGAGATCCACCCACATCTTGGGAAAATCGTAGAAGTAGCGGCCAAGCCCAAAACAGGAACAGCCCCGTTTGAATGCCTGGGCCTCCGCTCGAGTCATGGCATTATCGTCATCTGCCCACATCTCACCACTTCCGCTGTGAGATCCGAGTCCATGAATCGAAACGACGCAGGTGACGATCACCTTCCCAGTCTGTATCGCTTTGTCCTTTTTCACGCGGGTGACCGGGGAAAGCGTTGTAACTTCATACGTGCGAGTCCACCCCGCTGGAGTAACGATCTCATTGAGGCGATCGGTATATGCTCGCTGGTCGGCGTATGGAACGATACAGCCGCGTCTACCGTCGTGGCTCTTGTTGGTGACTCGCCAGTTGATGGCGTCAGGATGAAACGGAACGGCTAGCCTCTCGAGGTAGCTGTGCTGTTCCGCTGAGAGTTCCGTGTGCATATGATTGTCCTTTCACAATGGTTTGTGGACTTGTTTGAGGATGGAGAAATGTGAAGACCAAAAGAAAGGCGCTCGATTAAGAGCGCCTGGTCTGCTGGATACACTTTTCGAGCGAGGCTTTGCCCCGATTAAAAGGGGATATCACTGTCGGTTATCTCCGTATCGCTATAGTCATAATTGTCGCCATAGCTTGATGGACTGGATTGAGTGTCACTCCCTGCCTTGTTCGCGTTAGCGGATTTGCCTGATGGGCACGGGGATCCCGAGCGCGAAGTTGCATTGCCTTCATCACGGCTCTGAGCTCCGCCAAGCAACGTGAGTTCGTTGACGACGATCTCCGTACGATACTTCTTCTGGCCGGACTCTTTGTCGTCCCATGACCGGGTCTTGATCTTGCCTTCGATCATGATCTGCGATCCCTTTTTGACGTAGTTGCGAATAACTTCCGCCGTCCTGCTGAAAGCGACAAGGTTGTGCCATTCGGTCTGGTCGACCCACTGCTCGCCTTGTTTCTGCCGATCAGTGGTAGCGAGCGAGAAGTTGACGATATTGTTCCCGCCCTGTGTGGACCTGACTTCAGGATCCTTTCCCACATGGCCGAGTAGAAACACTTTGTTGACGCCCTTTGACATAGAACTTCCTTTCTCGATGGAATCGATTGGATTGTTTTGCGATTGAGTTCGCTCGAATGAGAGAAATAAAGATCATGCTGAACAACAGGTCAAACGTTGATTCTCGCTTCCGTTTTGAGTCGCGACCTGATGACTCACTCTGACCAGCTCGCGTCCCGCCGGCCGCGTCCTTCCGAGCTACACGGCGCTAAACCATTGGAGTCTGAATCGAAATGGACGCGATTCCCCACTTACTTGTCGTGCAACAAGCTAATGAGGCCTCCAAACGCGATCAGGCATGACAGCTGGTTGATACGTTGAAGCTTTTCGAGCTTCGTATTGAGCTCAGCATCAGTTTCATCTTCCTTAATGCTCAACTCGATTGCGGGGCGGCCAAGCAAGCTCGGAACCAAGAGGCAGCCGGCCAGGACGACCGCATGAAGATTCGCAAAGTGGACGGTGACGCCGATAACCAGCAGGATGGCGCCGTACGAATAGGGAGGGCTCTTCTTGTAGCGTTAAGTCGCTGTTTTCGGTCTCACCGTCACCTCGTCCTGAAGAGCCTCGCACTTCGTTCAGCAGCAGTTCGGGAGGGAGAGAACGGCAAATGGCTCTGAAGCCTGATCTCCACTCTACCTGACTAATGATGCGAAAGCTCAATGTGGCTGGGCGTTGACGATCTGCCCAGCTTTGGCGACAAGAGCGTCGAAGCGCGGATCGCCGTGCAATGATGTCAGGTCAACGATAATTGTCGGCTTTTGGTAACAGAGCTCTGCCGGCGCTGATGGCATACCGACGTCCTAAAACGAGAATTGGCGACAACCTTCTTGCGTTGGGAGAAAAATAATGGTTTAATTGCGAGCCACAGAAGTGTCGAGGTGTTGGAACGCTCCCAACTGGAGCCGCAGACACGTAGCCGGCCGCCTCACCTCGATTGCCCTAAATCGGCAACCACACTTCGATTGGACCCAGCGCCTTCCGCGCCCAACTTCCTCGAGAGATCAAACACCGGATTTCGTAGTCCTGCTCCCTAATCTGCATTGGCACGGCAAATCCATCACCAGAAGCCAGGTTTACGCGCCTGAGATTAGGGGGGATTGTGTTTCGCAGATTAGGCACAGCTCTGTTTGCATTCTTCGCGGTCGCATCGATCGCGAACGGCGTTTCCCACGCACAGCCACAGTCCGTGTTGACCCGTCATGTGCGCGTAGAAACACTTAACGGACAGGCGCGGTTCGTCGGCCGCCTCTCCGCATTCCAGCCCCGACGGCTGACGGTTGTACTGCCTCTCCGCGATGAGGCGGGCCTGCAAGAGTTCCTCAAAGAGCTATACGATCCTGCCAGCCCGTCTTACCGCAAATTTCTCACGGTGGAAGAGTTCACCGAGAGATTTGGCCCCACGCAGCAGGACTATGACAATGTCGTGCATTGGGCACAAGGCAACGGGTTCACGGTTGCCGCGACGTCCCGCAATCGCATGAATGTCGATATCACGGGCTCAGTAGCCACCATCGAGAACGCACTCCACGTTAAGATGGGCCTCTATCAGCATCCCACGGAAAACCGGACCTTTTTTGCTCCCGATCGCGAACCCACGGTGGACCTGCCGATCCAGCTTTGGCACATTGCGGGCCTGGACAACTATTCGATCCCGCGACCTGCCTTGGGGCGCAAAGCTTCGTCGGTGACTTCCCAGGCCACGACGGGCTCCTGTCCTGACCAGTCCTTCTGCGGCAGCGACATGAGAGCGGCTTATTACGCAGACACACCTCTGACCGGTGCCGGCCAGTCACTGGGGCTGCTGGAGTATTTCGGCACCGATCTGGCCGATCTGCAGACCTACTATACGAACGCAGGTCAAACCCTCAGCGTGCCCATAACGCTGCTCTCGACGGATGGGACCAGCACCAGTTGTACCTACCCGAGCTGTGATGACACCGAGCAGACCATCGACATGACTCAGGCGCTAGGTATGGCTCCAGGTCTGGCGAGCCTAGTGATGTACGTCGGATCGTCCGATTCGGCCATATTCAATGCCATGGCCACGGCCAGCCCGTTGAACGCGCAATTGAGCTCTTCGTGGACCTGGTTTCCGGCCGACCCGAGCACGGACGATCCATACTTTCTGGAATTCGCGGCTCAAGGCCAGAACCTGTTTCAGGCGTCTGGCGACGGGGGCGCGTGGAATTCTAATTCGCTGATTTATCCCGCCGAAGACGTCTATTTGACGTCGGTTGGCGGAACCGACTTGCAGACCAGCGGCCCTGGCGGCGCGTGGAGTTCAGAGACTGCGTGGGTGGATGGCGGAGGCGGAATTTCTCCGGACAAATTCGCGATTCCCTTCTGGCAGACGGATGCAGCCGGCGGCTGCTCCTCTTGCTCCATCAACTATCGCAACGGCCCGGATGTTTCGGCCAATGCGGATTTCACTTTTTATGTCTGCGCCGATCAAAGCGCGTGTTCAGCGAACTTGTATGGCGGGACCAGCTTTGCGGCGCCTATGTGGGCCGGCTATCTCGCTCTGGCCAATCAGCAGGCGGCGTCTAACGGCCAGCCACCGCTCGGCTTCATCAACCCAGCTCTTTATAACATCGGCCTGGGTTCGAGCTATGACGCCGACTTCCACGACATCACCAGCGGCAGCAATGGCTACCCGGCCACAACTGGCTACGATCTCGCAACAGGCTGGGGTAGTCCGAACGGAAGCAATCTGCTCAGCGCACTCCTCGGCGCAATCAGCACTCCCGGATTCGGCCTTACAGCCTCGCCCACCACGGTTTCCGTGCTGCAGGGCGGAACCGGAACGTCGACGATTGCGAGCACCGTGCTCAATGGCTTTAACTCGGCCATTTCGTTGTCTGCGACGGGCCAGCCCGCGGGCGTAACCGTAACCTTCAGCCCAACCTCGATAACCGGAGCTGGAACCTCAACGATCACCTTCGCCGCCAGCGCCTCGGTTGCCGCCGGCACATACCGCATTACCGTCACCGGAACCTCGGGCAGCGTCACGGAAAGCGTTGCTCTCGCACTGACGGTGAGCAAACCGCCTACTGGCTACACCATCAGTGCATCGCCCACAACGATCAGCGTAGCCCACGGCAGTTCCGGCACAACCACGATCACCTCCGTTATTTCCGGCGCCTTTAACTCGGCCATTTCGCTGGAGGCCACCGGCTACCCGATTGGGGTGAGCGTAAGCTTCAGCCCCAAGAGCATAGCCAAGCCAGGCTCGGGCAAGTCCACCCTGAAAATCAGCGTCGGGAAGAAGGTCGCGGTCGGAAACCACACCATCACAATCAACGCCATGGGCGCTGGGATACCCCGCACGATTCAGGTCACGCTCGACGTCCTCAAGTGAGATCGAGCGAACCGGCAAAACGCAATGCACAGGCGATTTCAACAAAGGAGGACTGCCCATTCTACGAGGAGCGAAGACGGAACCGCTTTTTGAACGTCCGGCACGGAACGAATGCATGACGAATCGGCCATGTCACTCGCAGCCGTTGGATTGCAACGCATTTGGATTCCCCGATCGAAGGATTGGGGACAGCACCCTTGGAGGGTAGAAGGAGACAAAATGTCAGGAAAAGGATTTGGTTTAATCGCGCTGGCGGCTGCCCTGATCCCTTTCACCCAGATGACGGCAGCGCAAAACTACAAGGGAACACCCAAGCCCACGATCCAGGATTATGGACCGTTTCCGACCACGACTGTCACCACAACCAAAGCCAAAGGCACTCCCCCCAGCGGGGAATGCGGCAATCCAGTGACCACGTGCCTGTTTTATGGCGGCGATTTTCTCGATAGTCCTGTTTACCCGCCGTTCCTGGCCAATGGACTGGCCAACGAGAATACTCTGTTCGTATCCGGCAATCCGTATGGAGCAGCGGTCTGGGTTCCATTTACGGTGCCCGCAGGCCAGACGTGGGATGTGAAGGGACTCTTCACCAACAATCTGGCGTCATATGGTGTCCTTGACCAGGGAACCCAGCCAACCGCTGTAGCCTACTGGTCGATCAATGAAGAAGTAATCGCCGGCAGCCCCGGCGTCGTAGTCGATTCCGGCACTTCCCCTGCAACCAGCACGGCAACTGGCCGCTCCGGCTTCGATCTCACCGAATTCACGGTCCAGGTGACGGGACTGAGCATCACGCTCACGCCCGGCGCCTACTGGCTGACTGTTGTTCCTGTATGCACCAATTCGGCCAACCCATACTGCGACGGTGTTTTCTTTACGTCGGACGTCGAATACCTCAACACCACACCCGTCAACGCATACGGTCCGGCAGAGCCGCTCAGTCAATCGTACTTCGACTCACCGCTCTTTGGCGCGAGTTTCGAGCCCACCTGGGGACCAGCGGGGGCTATGGGCGGCAACGGAGGCGACGCGTTTTCAGGCGGCGTGCTCGGAAAAATTGCGAAGAAATGAGGCGATACGAGATACGATCGGCTCTCCGTCGATCCCGCACAACTGAAGTGTGCAAACTTGCTTCGCCTGGATGTGATTCGTGCGCGGCTTACTGGAACCGGACGCGGTCACTTCCAGGCGGAGTAAGGGTCAGGTATTTCTACTTAAGCGCCAGGTACACGTCGCTCGGGCTCAAGAGACCAGCCTCCCACCGGGTCCGTACCAGCTTCTCGTGCTTGGAACCGGGGAATGCAATATTCATTCCGCAAACAGAGCAGAGGACCTCATGCAGGAAATACTGATCGCCATACTTCGTGAAAACCAGTTTGCCTGCACCCGAACGCCGGTCATCGCTGTGAGCTAGGCTCAGCAGAACCACCTTCCTGTCCTCGCTGCGAATGAAAATTTCCTCAGGATAGGTCGTGTCCGAGGTTATGATGTAGGTCCCTGCAGGGACCCATTTGTCCCCTACGTTGAAATTGAAGGGGACCGTTGCTCTGGCAGCATGATCTTGTGCCGAGGCAGTGCCGGCGATGGCAAAGCCCGCAAGAAGGCACACTGCGATTGCGAACACTATGATGTGCTTCATTGGTGACTCTCCTTTTGTGGACGGGTGTTACTTCTGTTGATATCGCTTTTTCAATGATCTTGAAAAGGCGCTGACAACGCCTTTCCTAAGCACATTTCCAGATTCCATTACTTACGATGTACTCGGTACTTGGCTGTGGGGAACCCTTCATCTAGTTATGTGTTCGGTGGAAAAATATTTCACAGAATTCGCGTGGGTCCCGACTCGCGAGGTCCGCTTTGCCTATATAGCGTGTGCGGAACATATAGATCGATGGACCGGGGTGCCGGTTATCAACGATAGTCTGGAGCGACGTAAAATGCTCTACTGAATCTTTGAGATAGAGAAGCGATAAGATGTGGTGCCGTCCCCAAATGGCGTTAGCACAAGCTCGCCGGTACCGTGAGGAATGACATCCGCAGGGGTAATCGGGTTCTGAGATTTCGCCACTCGGAACGGAAGTAGCATCGACTGCGTCCAGAGACCTTACCGCATTTCCCGCACGTCGCACATGGATCGATACCTCGCGGGTGCATAGGACAAGAGCACAAATTCGACGAGGAGGCGGCGGTGACGAAGCCCGGTCTGATGGTGCGGCTCGGGTAATGCTGAACAAAAAAGTAAGAGCAAAGGCTGGAGGCGGGACCGCCTCCAGGGTTAGACCGTTATGGGCAGTGAAACGGGGATTTTGTTCTCGTTGGGCGGTGTCCTTAAGCGGCTTTGAGGCCGACGGCATGGAAGAGTTTGTCGAGGTCGTTGATGACCCGTTGATATAAGCGGTCGAGTTGGGTTCGCTTGTTCTGTTGCAGTCTGTGATCGCCGGAAAGAGGGCATAGCAGCCCGGCGGTGAGTGGCGCATAGATACGCTCGAACAGCTTGAGGAAGATGAGGCACACCGAGTAGCCACTGGGCGGCAATCGGTAGCGCCGGGAGTGAGGCAGCTTTTCAACCAGGTTCTTGGCCCGGAGTTTGGACAGATCGTAACGCAAGGATGCCAGGCTGTAGGTGGAGGTGGAACCGCCGAGCGCTTCGGTCACATAGGGATGGATTTCCGCTGTGGTGAACGATGATCCGGCGGCCACATGCGCGAAGCGGACCAGGGCGTGCATGAGCGCCAGTTGGCGCGGGTGATCCAACTTCAGACATGGTATGCGCTTGCCGGTGGGCAGGACGGTGGGCGCGGCGAGTTTGCGCAACTGTCCGCGGTCCACGAAGGTTTCCAGAATATCCTGCTGGATGTTCTGATAGTTATCGTTAATGGCGGAGAGCTTGCGGCGCAGTTGGGGCAGGTTCTCCACCGATTTCTTCACTCCATAATCGTTGACGTTGTTGGTCGCCGCTTCCGTGCGCAGCATCAGATGGTCGCGAACGTACTGCTTGATGAAGCCGTTGCCGTAGTTGCTGCGGATCACCGGATTGGGCAGATGCATGTCTTCGATTTCCGTCTGCAGCTTTCCCCGGTATCGACTTGTGACCTTGCGACCGAAAATGACGGTGATCTTATCCGGCTGGCCGATGGTTCGGTTGGCATCCAGTAGCCGCTCGCCCAGCGCATCCAGGGCCGCCCGGCGGCGGAAGATCAGGTTGTCGCAGTATTCGACCTGAGCGAAGAAAAGCCGGTGCTGGCATCCGGCTTGTTTGCGTTCTTGTTCCTTGAAGAAAGGCGTGAATGCGGCCAGCCACTTCCGCCCGCAGGTCAGCAGATCGCGGGCGGTGAGCGAATCGGCCAGTTCCTGCAGGCGGGCGAAGTTGCCACACTTCAAAAAGGCGTTGGAGGTCTTGCCGAAGTCGATCTTTTCTTCCCGCAGACGGTTGGCCAGCCAGTGATGCTGATTCAGGCATACCCGGGCAGAGAAGGGCAGGTACGGACACATGCGCACAAACATCCGGCCCCAGCGGGAGTCGTTCACGTAGAAGTTGTACTGAACCACCCATCGTGGCGCGATCTGCAAGTGCCATCGGTTATCCTTCGCCGTGCCGATGGCGGTCATAATTCTTGCCGGTTCCCGTGCCTTGATGATGGCAACCACCTGATCAGGCTTGGCCCCGCGGAAGTAGGGTTCGACGAACTCGTCCCGCCTCCCGGCCGGAGCCTCGAGGATTGGCGCACCCCACTTCTGTGACTTGTCCTTTACCCAGTTCTGAAACCGGTCCGCGATATCGGTCAGAACCTTGCGTGTCACAGGAAATAGCTTTCGGTAGAAGCTGAAGAAACCGATCACCCGCTCGGGTTGCTGGAAGGGCTGGATCAGCCCGTTCAGGAGAATGCGATCGAAGCAGCGATATCCAGCACGAATGCTATGCTCGTGGTGCTCGTAGAAGGCGTTCATGGCGGCCTCCAGAGAGGTGAGATACTCCGAAGGTTATTCCACCTGCGCCTTCCACGGGCGAGGAGGGGATATCAAGGGCGAAGCCCTTGGCTAGTTAGTGGCAATAGGGTTAGAAGTCGAAGCGCAGCGCAAACTGCATGCGGCGCGGAACCGAAAGCGTCGCGCTGGACACCCCGAGGTTGCCGCCGGTCAATCCCCGACCCAGGTTTGCAGGCCCAACATCAAATCGTACGCTGTTGGTTACGTTGTACACTTCCCACTCGAAATGAATGGCGCCGAAATCGCGTACCTTCCAGGTCTTGGTCAGGCCGGAGTCGATGTCGAAGTAACCATCACCACGGAAGTTGTTCCGCGGGCCCGCTTCGCCGGGATAGGGCAAGCGGATGGGGCTGCCGGTAGCGACGCCGGCGTTGATGGCGTCGGGATTACCGAAGAACTGCGGGTTGTGGTTCTGGTCATAATGCTTGCGCATCTTGACCGGAGCAGTGACAACGCCAAAGCTACTGATCTGCCAGTCGGTCGTCCAGCCGGGCTCAATGAGCGAGAAGGGCAGGCCGCTAGTCCAGCGATTGATACCGGACCACTGCCATCCGCCGATGAACGCGTCGGCCAGCCCGTTGGCATTTTTCGCTACGGCTTTCCCGCGGCCAAACGGCAGAGCGTAGACCCAGTCGACGGTGACGAGGTGACGGGTATCGAAGTCGGAGCTGGCGCGGTTCAGATACGGTTTCCAGGTATTGAGGATTTCGCTGAAGGAGCCAGTGTTCGTAGGTTGCGTTCCCGTCAGCTCATTGGTTCTCTCCGCGTCAGAACCCATATCGATGGAATGCGACCAGGTGTAACTGACATCGAACAGCAGCCCGTGGCTCGTGGGATGGCGCAGGGTTAGCTGCAATCCGTGGTAGGAGCTCATGCCGATGGAGGACCAGGCGTAGAGCGAGGAGAACTGGTCCTGCCAGAAATGCGGTTGCCATCCGGCGGGGCAACTATACGTGCAGTTGAAGTCAATGTCGGACAGAGAGGTCGTGGCGCCATACCGCGAGCGATACGGAGCCCACTCGTTGTTGTAGATGGCCTGGGTTGCACTTTCCCCCGCGTAGTCGTGGCCCGCCATGAACGGGAAGACATTCTCGAAGTACTGGATCGGCGCAACGATGTACTGCGAGCCGATGGGATTGCCATTGGCGTCGCGATTCAGGCCGAAGTTTCCGCCATTGAGGTCAACATCGCGGGACAGCTGGCTACCGGCGGCGTAGTAGTCTCCTGCGCCCTTGGGATCGACGTAGTCGACCGGTTGAGAGAAATCAAGCTGCTGCAAAAGGTGCCGTCCCAGGCGGCCGACATACGCCGCTTCGAACGACACTCCCCCGTGCAGTTCGCGCTGGACCGAGAGGTCAAAGGTCTCGGCGTAAGGCGACTTGATCTTGCTGTCGAGACCCCACTGGACAGAAAAGTTGTTCTCGGGATACAGGAAGGGGTAGGTGACAGCAGTTGGCGCGGTCCCGACACTGATGGGAGGAAGGGTGCTCCTGCCGACAAAGCGCGGTGCGGCCGGCTTGGTGCCCTGGGGAGCGCATCCGGGGGTTCCGCAGAAGGGCGCCGTACCCTCCAGGGAGTAGTAGCCGCCAGGATTGGAAACGGACGAACTCATTCCGAACGAGCCCATTTGATCGTAGGAGTTGACCAGGGCCTGCCCGAAGTGGTCGTAGTATACGCCGAAACCGGCGCGGAAGGAGGTCTTGGCGTCAGGAGAGTACGCGACCGCCAGCCGGGGAGCGAAGTTGTTCTTGTTCATGGGCCAGAAGCCGGGTTTGTTATAGAACTTGCCGGCCGGCGCGAACTGGAGGTCCTGCTCGTAAATCTGGCCGCTCTTGGCCGTGGCTTCGCGCTGCAGGTACCAGTTGTGTGTGTCGATGGTGGGTGTCACCTGCTGCCCGCTAGTCTCCCAGGGCGTCTGCAGGATGGTGTGGCGAATGCCGAAAGTCAGGGTTAAGTTGGGTTTCACCCGCCAGGCATCCTGCGCGTACCACTCGAATTCGTTGGCGGAGAAGTGGCGCTGGATGGATGTTCCCTCAGCCAGAGCCGAACCTCCTGTCGGACTGGTGATCTTGTAATTGAACACGTCGGTGATCTGGGGAACGGCGCCCAGCATGTTGGCAAAGGCGATCTGGTATGAGAGCCCGAAACCGTTCGGCACCTTGTTTCCCGCCGCGCATGAATTGTCGAGCTGGCAAGGATCGGGTGTACTGCCTCCGAGCCAAGAGGGATTGGTCGTGGCGCTGTTAAACGAAATGGCGTCTGTGGAGTTGTTTTGGTGAATGAGGCGCCAATTGGCGCCGAACTGCAAAGTGTGATTGCCCTTGTTCCAGCTGAGATTGTCGATGATGTTGTTTACAGGGACACTGACAATGCGGTTGCGGGTCTCTGCGGTAGGCGGATCGAGGAACCGGAAGTCTACATATTCTCCCTTGCCCACCCCGGAGTTACCAAAGCCTTGGCGGACGTATCCGTACCGGAGGTCGTTGATAAGGATATGGGAGATGGTCCAAGTGTGGCCGGCGGTAATGCCTTTGCTGTTGTCGGCGAGGGTCTGTCCCGGCGGCTGTCCCGGAAACTGTTCCGCGTAGGCTGTTGTGTCGTCCTGAAGATTACCGCGGACAAAAAAACGGTGCCGGCCTGAAGCTGTGTAGTCGAGCTTGACGATGGTCGTATTCAGGTGAATGGGAGCCGGGGACGAAAACGTATAGGAACCGGTATTGAAGCCGTCACCCAGGTTGGTTCCATTCGCCGCAGGCATGCTTTCGAAATAGCCTAGAGAATTTGGGTTGTCGCCGGCGGGATTGGGGTAAATCGAGGTGTTGCAAACAAGACATGCGGAGTCGAGTTGAGCCATTTGCCCGGACGTGATAGCGACGGGATTGCCAGTGGCGTCGGGATAGACGACTTGGCCGGCTTGGTAGCTGGCGGTGGGGGCAGTGCGGCTTACCTGCTGGTTCTCGGCCTGCCGCACGCCCTCGTAATTGCCGAAAAAGAAGAGCTTGTCCCTCTTGATAGGACCGCCCAGATCGCTGCCGAAGATATTGCGGATCAACTTGCCTGGAACATTGGGCAGGCCGGCGGCTGTCTGGGCCTGCTTGTTGAACCAGTCGTTGGCAACCGTAAAGGTGGGGCGGTGGTACTCGTACACCGCGCCGTGGAACTTATTCGTACCCGACTTGGTCACCATGCTGACCTGTGCACCCGAGGAACGGCCGGCGTCAGCGTTGGAATTGCCCGTCACCACGCGAAACTCTTCGATGGAGTCCTGTGTGGCGCGGAGGACGCCCGTGAATGCAAAGCCACCTACCTGGTCGTTGTCATCAATGCCATCTAGAGTCACGTTGCCCTGATCGGAACGGCTGCCGTTGACGGAGCCGCTGCGGCTATCGCCCGCCCCATAACCCGGCGAGGGCAGATACAGCGCGCCGGGCTGCAATGAGAGCAGATCGGGCACGTTGCGCGTTTCGCTGGGAAGCGCCTGGATCTTAGCGTTAGCGGTGGCGTTTCCGAGAGAGGCGTCGCTGGTGTTGAGGGTCTGCGCGACGGCGGAAACATCAACGGTGACCGCAGTGGTTTGAATGGTGAGATTGAAATCGATAGTGGCAGGCTGATTTACCAGGAGCTCGGCCACCTTGACCAAGTCTCCAAATCCAGGAGAGGAGACCCTAATGGAGTATGTCGCCGGGGGAATCTGGGGGAACTGGTAGGCACCGGCTGCATTCGAGGTCGTAGTAATGGAATTGCCGTTGGTGTTGTCGGTGATGGTGATCTTGGCACCGGCGATGAGGGCGCCGCCAGGGTCCTTGATGACGCCACGAAGCGTGGTGTTAGCAGACTGAGCAAATACGAGGAGAGCGCAAGAAAAGATACAACATAGTATCCCTCCCCATATGGGCCTCTTCACGTCTTTCCCTCCTAAAGCAGGTACTTCACGCCGTTAGTCGCCGTTTCTGGTTTTGATGGACTTCAGGATGTAGCCAAAAGGGAGCGATTGCGTGTCGAAAGGGGACTCTGCGAAAAGGACTTGCTGAATGCAATCGTTCCCTCACCTTCGATTACGTGTCGCGTGGTCCAATCCGACAAGAACAAGATATTGGCTTGCGAAGTAAGAGCACCGGGAGGGCCGGTAAGGTCGGCCGGTTTTACTTGATTGCTCATTTTGGTGATTTCGTCCCTGATAGCGACGAATTTCTCACTGATAAATGCTGTTTCGTTTTCAGTGATGGTAAGAAATGCTCTAACACAGCATTCCTCAAACTAAGTTCTGGACCTCCTGGTTGCTGACCTCGGTATCTTGGCGATTGGGGACCCTCACTTAGAGATGCTTCGGGTGGAAAAACATTTCACAGAAAATCACGCGGGTTCACAAGGCAAGGTCCGTCTTTCATTAAGAAGGGGAGAATGCCCATTCAAAGAGACGGCTCGGAGCCGATTCAAGGGCGCTTTGGAGCTTCAACACCGAGAACAAATAAGAAATAGGATCCCCTCCCGAAGGTATTACCGAAAGCTCGTATTTACCCTGAAGAAGGATCTCAGCAGGAATATCTACTCGCAAGACTGCGCCACCTGAAACCCCTGTCACATCGACGTCGTCCCGAGACCACACCGTCCTCTCCGCGTGTCGGAGTTCGACGCGATACTTGCCCGGCGCCCAGGATGAGAGCGCAACTTCGACATGCAGCGTCTTTATTCCCGGATTCATTTTCACTTCGGGTATTTCCATTTCCCCCCGCTGACGGCCTGGCCGGATGAGGTTGAGCATCGTGATTGCAGGTTGCAACGAATGTAAGGCGCTCTGCAACTGCTGGTTCGCAGCCGCCGAACGCTCACGCTCCTGGACCAGCTGCTGGTTCATTTGCTTTATCGCGATATCGAGTACGCGGCGTTGATTCCAAATAACTAAGGTCGAAATGACGAACGCCACGGAAGCCGCGATTTCGACACAAGTTCTGAAACTGGGCAACACCTGTCCAATTCGAAAGGCTCTAAATAGACTCCGCGGTCGCGCTGGCTGCTTCGGGGATTCCGCTTTGAAATAGCGGCTGATCAACCGGGCAGTCTTGAGTTTGCGCTGCCGTTCCGGAGGGCGGAGGAAGTGTCTTTCAACGGCTCGCATATCCTCTGCGCTGAGCGAACCCTCAAGGTATTCTTCTATAATCTCATCTTCGATTACGTCTACACTTATCGAGAACTTTGGATCGGTGAGAATCTGCTCGTCGATGCTTTCGACCAGCTCGGAGTCCAAATCCAGGCGACCAAGTAAATACTCGCGAATATTGGCGTCAGTGATCACGCGATTTTCCTTATACTGCTCTTTGAATTCCTTAGTCCAAGGCCGAACGCTGCATGCAGTTATCGATGCAATCGTGAAGTCGAGCGCGAATTCTGCACGCGGTGATCCGCAACTTGTTCAGACCTCCGTATATCTGAGCAAGCTGCTTGCGAGTCTCTATTTTTTGCCGTCCTTGGAACTGGTGGTATTGCGTAATCAACTCACGGTGACGTAACGGAAGCTGGCCCAGACAATGTCTCAAGCATTGCAACTCACGTTCGGTAAATTCATCCTCCGGCTCAGCGTGCTCCGGGATATTATCGTCCTCCAAGGCCTCGGGAATTGGCTCCCGCCTGGACTCGAACCAGATATTTCTCGCTACGCCATAGCAAAGGGAGATGGGATTCGAGTACTTTTTCGGCTCCTTCTGCACAATCAGGACGACCTGTTCGAGCGTGCGGTCCGTTAATTCTTCAGCATGCAAGCAACCCTTCCTTACGAAGAACTTCCTCAGCTTCTCGCTGAGGGCCAGATATTCTCGGGCCGCCTGCCCTGGATCGGGTGATAGCCAAAGAAGAAATGAGGCAAAACCCTCCTGTGTAAGAGATCGTGGCTTTCCCGGGTTTGGCTGAAGATCCATGAGACGTAAACCTTTCACTCTCCTCAACGTGTTCCGTCGCCTTAGTGGTAATCTCCTTCCAATACGAAGCCTGCCCAATAATACGGGTCCGATAATTGCGCATTCTTGAGCATCTCGAGCTGTGCGCCTCGCAGGGCCCGAGCGGGGTCTTCACCTCGCTGCAGCCGGGAATAGAACACTTTCATTAAGGGCACTGTCGCCTCGTCATCGACCTTCCAAAGGCTGACGATAACCCTTCGTGCGCCCGCGTAGAGAAATGCCCGAGGCAAGCCCATGATTCCTTCGGACCCAAGGTCTTTTCCCAATGCTGATTCACATGAACTCAGGACCACGAGATCCGCGGATAGTTTGAGATTGTAGACGTCGCTCAGGCGCAGATACCCGTCCTGGTGTTCTCCTTTCCTGTTGAACATCGAAAGAACCAGGCCGGACATCTCCGGATGACGTATATCCATCATTCCATGAGTTGCGAAGTGGATGATCCGTTCCCGCGCAATTGAGCCATCCATGACTGCCTCACGGTTGGCGTCAAAACCCATGACCAGTCGTGTGCGCGCGGGGCCGGCTATCTGCTGAATAGCGAGAGCTTCATCCCGCGAGCCCGGAAGGTTGGGAATCCACTGTGAGTCCCGCACATCGCGCAATGCTCTCGTCAGTTCGCGTGAACGTGGAACTCCAAGCGAACCGGCGAGAGCCGCAGAAATCGGCTTTGCGGTCGGTTCGAATACCGGGTCGGCGAAGATCGTCAGTTCATCAGCTGGCCGCGGCCTTCTGTCCGCTGCCCGTCGTAAGGCCACAAGAGCTGAAGCGGAGGGCAGCATCACCAGCTCGTGCAACTCCACAAGCGGCACACCGGCACGTCCATTTTCCGCGACAGACAAGGCTGCGAAAGGAAGGTACTGCAAGGGGCCGTCCGGCACAATTACCAATCTCTTTTGCGATGGAAGATGCACCGGTCCGATCAGAAGATTTGCCATCTGTCTTGATTGGCGAGTCAAGGTGCTCTTTGCTGCCGCACGTCTTCGCAAATAATCGATCGGCGCCTCATCGGCCTTGGCCTCGACCGGCAGCAGGGCTTTACGGAACATTCGAACGCCGTTGCTGATGTCCGCCGCAGATCCTATGTCAAAGGCCGTAAGACTATCTCCGTCGAGCACCCAGGCAAAGCTCCGATCCTCACCGAGCGCGTACTCCAGAAGGACGCTATTACCATCTCCGATCTCTGCCTGTATGTCACTCAGGGTCACCGGATGCGTAGCGGGCAGGGATCGTGTATTCGATGGTGCTTGATCCGAGTCAGTCGCAACGGATTTCAAATCGCCCGCCAGCAACCTGTCGCAGGGAAGGATCTGTTGGCTGCTGCTGAGCAGGTCCAGCAAAGAGCGCACCTTGCTTCTTTCTGCCGCCTCAAAAGCAAGTTGTGCATACTTCTGATCAGGCTGGAGCTTATCTAGCGCCATGAGCACCTGGATATACAAGGAATAATATTCGTGGACCGAAGCGAAGTACTGCGCCCGCGAATCGAACTTCGCGATGCGCAGTCTTTGCGACTCAATAACTGCGATGGTCTTCTCAATCTCGGAGCGAGCCTTCTCCAAATCATTCAGCTTGAGATAGATTCGCGCGCGCAAATACTGAATCCTGGCCAGGTCTTCGATTTCGTTCGACTTCTCCCTTAAATCTTGAGCCTCGCCCAACATATCGAGGGCCTGCTGGTATCTGCTTTGTTCGGCCAGGAGGCCGGCCCCCTGCTCCAGTGCAGTGCTTTCTCCTTCTAGATTCCCCGCGACGCGATTCTCTTCCACGCTTCGCTGATAGTTCGCATCAGCTTGCGCATATCGATGTTGCCGCGCGTAAACGCCGGCCAGGTCCAAAAAGGCCTGCGCCAGGAACGCATGGTTGGACGTTGATTGCGCCAGCTGAAGTTTGCGAGCATACAGCGGCGTGAGATCGCCATACTTGTGCTGGCTTAATAGAATGTCCGCTATCTCACTTGTTGAAGCCCACTCGCCCAGATCGTCGTGCACGGACGCAAAGTCATTTCGCGCCCGCCGGTAATCGCTTAACGACTCATCAAGATCTCCGGACTGCCTGGAAAGCATTCCAAGAATCATCAGCACAATCGCTGCGTTATCCTTGTCCGCAATACGCTGGAAAACCGGGAGAGCGCTCGCGCAGTGACACCGCGCTACCTCGAGGTCCCCTTCCGCCCCGGCAAAATAAGCAAGTTTCAAGTGCGCTCGCGCGGCGTCGTATTCATCGCCCGATGCAACGAAGCCCTCCAGGGCGGACCATGCCAACCGGTTTGCCTGTCGAGGGTCGTCATCGTAGATGGCCGCCGAGAGCATCATCGTCGCTGATCCTTCCCCATCCCGATCTTCGGCGGCCGATGCAAGCTCCCGCGCCCGGGTAAAGGAGGCTACCGCATCGGCCATGTTACCCGCCCAGAAGTGCGTCTCGCCTTGGGCTTCGACTGCGCCTGCCTGTGCTTTCTTGTCTGAAATTCCCATGCAAACAGTCACAGCTTCATCGGCGTACCGCTGCGCGTCATGAGGCCGCTGCCCAATGTTGGCGTAAGCGCGGGCTATCTGGCTCAGCGCCGCACATCGCTGATCATCGCGCCCCTCAGACAGAGTGATTGCCTGGCGGTAAGCCGCGAGTGCCTGTGGATAGCGGCTCATCATGAAATACATGTCTCCGGCTTCGAGTTTCGCAGCGGCCGCCTGGCGCAGCCGGCCCGACGAGGCGAATTGCCGCGCGCTGTCCGCGAGCAATTGAACAGCGCGCTGAAAATCACGCTCAGTGAGTCTTCTGCGCAATACCAGCGCCTCTTCGAACTCCGCTTCCGGGCTGGCCATTGTCGCCGGGTGTTCGACATGTCCCTCGGTTGTCCTTTGCGCAACTGTCGCCTGCCGAGGTGCGGTACTTCCCTGGCCTTGTCCGACGCCGGACGCACACACCGCCAGCCCGAATGCAGTGAGGACTCCTGCAAGGAAGGCGATTGGACCAACCGAACCTGTGTTGCTCATTTCATGCCACACTCGTGAGTCGCCCGGCTAAGCGGACGTCTCAGGACAAGGATTCGCAATTGTGACGGGCCCGCCGGTAACATTCATCCAACTTTGCTGGGCCGAGTAATGGTAGTCAAGGTCTGCCGGAACCTTCTTCATCAGGGCCCTGGTCCACACGTCAGTGATGAAGTCATACCAGTGTGTTTCGCGAGCCAACTTCAGATCGGGATAGTAGCTTTCTGTGTCGAGGATCAGGTCACGCCGGACGCACATCAGGTATTCGCTGCCGGCTCCGTTTAAGACATCGGTGAAGCCCTTGCCGCTGTGCGTTCCCGCATTGCCCTTCACCAGCGGCTTTTGCGCCTGGGCGTATTGCGTGTCAGTGAGATACGGCAGATAAATTGAGATCCCGCGGCCTCTGTCATCCTGCGAATTCGCCAGTATGAGGGAATCCGGTTTTCCTTTCTCTAGCGCTTTCTGCACGTTCCCGGACGACTCGAGAATCCTCTTCTTATTTTCCTCATTTAGCCTGCCAAGCCGCCCATTGAGATTCTCGCAAAAGTCATAGAGGTCAACGTACAAACCACCAGCATAGTCTTTCGATTTGCCTCGAGCCTCAATAAGCACATCCGCTAAGCCCCCGTCATCCTTCGCCTTCAAGAGCGCGCATGCAAGGGAGCGCAGCGCCTTCGCCAGCACGCCAGGCTCTTCCGACGTTCCACAATTATTGAGGTCAAGCGCGCAGAGGGTAACCGGATTCATTTCCGTGGTATTGTTGCAGACGCAATTCTGGTATGTGGCGACATATGCTTCTACACCTTCCCTCAGCAGTAAACGCGCATCGCCCCCACAACGCCGGAAGAGCTCGACCAGACTGTCATAGGGGAAACTTAAATCGGGAACTTCGTCCTGGGAAGCGACCATGTAATCGGCCAATCCTTTTAACTCGTCGGCCATCTCGAACATGCTCATGAAGCAGGCATCGAAACCGATGATGTCAAGCTTGGAATCCTTTGTCGGAGGCGTACATTCCTTCAGCACTTCCCGGAGTTCCCCTGGCGTGAGGTAAAGGTTATCGCTGTTGCCTGTTGAATTGGGAGCCGGTGGCCGAAGCAGGAGTTCAGGGCCATGTCCCCAGAGAATCAACGCATAATGGTCGCTCTTCAGACCTTCATTCTTGTACACGCCGTTCACAAATGCTTCGAGCGCCTCCTGCACCGACATTTTTGCCTCGGCCGGCGTTTGGGCTTGAGCCATCCTTTGCGCCACCCTGCCGGTCGGCTTCGATATAGGGGTGGGGTCTGGCAAAGTGCGAACCAGGCCCGAAGCGAAGCTTTTGCTATTGCGCTGCGAAGATTTGCTCTCGGGCGCCGGGAAGGTGTATTCGCTTGTGATCTGGTTGGCGGGTGCTCCCGCGGCTGCGGCCGCCGGATTCGTAGCACCGCCGGGAAAGGAAAAGTATGCGGCGACCTTCACACGTGGCTTGCCGCTAACACCGGCACCTGTGCTGACGGATTTATTCAGTTGCTTGAGGGACTCCACGGCGAAGTTGGTTAAGGTGCCATCCGCCGTGATATACAGCATGATGGTCCAGTCATTATTCGGTGTTGTGGACGGAGCCCCCGCTCCGTGATTCTCCTCAGGACTCATTCGCTTTTCTCCCTTTGGACGCAAAGATCTTTGCGGGGCAATGCCTGGTCGCCTCCTTTTGACGACCTGGGCCTGTTGAACCTCCGGAGAATCGCGCTCGGAGTGGGCGAAAGGGTGTTTCCGAGGCTTCTCCACCGGTGAGGAAAGTGGGGCATACCAACCCCTCCGGGATTGGCAGCCCGGCCGATGCCGCTGCTGCCTCTAATTCAACATGCAGATAATGCCCGAAGTATTTCAGTCAAAAACTGAAGTTCGCCCGTCAGGTATTGAGCAAGCCAAAGCCTGTACTCAATGAGGACATCGGGTGTAAGTAAAATGATGAGCGCATCTCCCGGTCGAGGCAAGCGAAATTACGCTAATTCTCTTTGCGGCTGTCGATTCGCCTGGCCGTCCAACTCAGGAGTTCAACCGGGGATGGTGCGAATCCGACCTGCGCGTCCCTGCACCGAATGATACTCCGCGGGTTCTCATGCACCTGCCCGTACCACCAACGTAGCCCTCGTGCGATCCTGAGGCCCCAACAACGAAGTTGGTCGCGCCGGTCAGGAACGAACGCGGGCAAAGGCTTGCCGCGCTGATAGAGTATCCGCGGAAGCCGGCTGAGCAGCTTTCCGTGGGTCGGAAGTTTGCTTTGCATGGCAGCATTCGCGCCACGCTTTCCTGGACGCAGACGGCCTTGCTTGCGTCGGCGGCCTCGGTCTTGCTCGCCGCTCTTGCAATCCGGTGGCCGTACTCGTCCCCCGAATATACCCCAACATGATTTCCAGGGTTTTGAGGGGCTTCCCCTGCCAATTGGTGCTGATGTAGCTGAACAGTCGGTGCTCGACAGGGTTCCACTTTGAACATCCCGTCGGATAGTGGCAGACCGTCGCTGTTAGACCGAACGTTTCGCAGAGTTTCTCCTGGAGGTTTAGCTTCCATGCTCGTGCTCGACAACCATTACATCCGCCACTATCGGCCAGAATGAGCAACTCACTTCCAATTGGATAAATGTGGCACCCTTCTTCCTTCCACCACTGGGCGATTGAGCAAACCGCAAATTCCGGGGTATCATTTGATATACCCACGTAGACATACCCCTCGTTTTTCGCGACGTTGTAGATGCCAAAAGGAACTGCCCGCCACTTGGCCACTCCAGGAAAGTCGTGCTCATTGACTTCTTCCGCTTGCCTGCGCCATGTACGTCCGTTGTTCCTGAACTGGCCGATCAACTCCTTCTTCTTTGTATCGATACTGATAACTGGCCACCCCGACGTAATGAAACGTTGCTTCTGGGAGGCGATGTACTTGAATTGCTGGTCCCTTTCCGGGCACCCGAGCCTGCCTTGCTTCCTCTTGTTGGCCTTCAGGGAAAAATCCATGTCTTTAAGCAAGCGTGCAACCGTACCGGTGGAAGCTCGATGACCTTCATCTGCAAGCTTCTTGCTCAGGATGCGCAGACTACTCCTGATCCACTTCTGCTCGGTCATTGGGTCGCCTGCTATCTCGTCTGCGAGCAGCTGCTCCAACGCAGTTATGATGCCAGGATCTGTTTCCTCTATCGGCTTCCGTCCCCCACCGGGTCGACGTATTCGGCGCTGTTGCGTGCCGTACGGCCGACGG
>Ga0206906_1005_pt1 | contig 39373 bp, 30 predicted proteins | sample Alteio_BWOrgHeat_79_FD_152935 | JGI IMG/M metagenome (GOLD analysis project Ga0206906, IMG submission 152935) | Enriched cells from forest soil in Barre Woods Harvard Forest LTER site, Petersham, Massachusetts, United States -... | ecosystem: Environmental > Terrestrial > Soil > Temperate forest >...
CATTATGATTTAGTTACAACAAAAATAAAGGGGGATCTGGAAAAGTCTGCTACATGGAGCGAAATCCTCAAGCAAATTCCGAACCTAAAAATTTTTAATTGTGCGATTATTGCGCAATAGAACACGCGTAGTTTACTCTTCAGTTCTAACTATAGGAGTCCTCAGAAGAGGCAAGTTCTTTAATATGGTGCCATTAACGCCCTTTTGTCATTGAAGATAATACTCACCAAACCCAAATACCGGATAATAAAATAAGCATTACGTCTGATACAAGAAATAGACCAAGTGAAAAAGTAGGCCATCTTTTTTGCTGCTGTATCAATTCATTATTTTCGTTAATTTCTTCGCTTGGGCGTATCTGCCTGCCCATGAAAGCGCAAATAACCGCACCCACGGGACAGGCGCAGCCAAATAAAAAGCTTTCCATATCCGAACGGAAGCTTCTAACCGAATACAATCCCTTAATATTTTTTGGAGGCGAAAGGAAAAAAAAGTTAGCCAAAACAACTAATAAAATTATCGTGCCCAGGATGAGAATGATGGTAATCCTCTTTCGCCAGAAATTGATCTGATGAATTGAATCTTCGCGAGTTTCCGGCGGTGCATTGTAGGCTGATTTCGATATTGTAATATCCATATTTATAGAAGTTATGTAATGCAAAAACCCTATTTTTTGATAGTTTGGTTCATCTAAATTTACTTGAACGGATGCGCATTTATCTGAGTATTCTTTAGGAAATTAACGAGAAACTCCCAAAAGATCAAGCGATAGAAAAATAAGAGAGCAGCAAAAATGAAGAGTACCGATACTATTGAGATAGCTCGGTAGAGAATAATATTATCCTGCGGAATCTTCATTATCTGCGGAAGTCCGAGGTAGAGGAGATAGAGTCCGTAGAGTCCGAAGATCAAGCCTAATATACACCGCGCTGAACAAGAGCATCCGTCCCGTAAGTACCGCCGCCTAAGACAATAGTATGTCCGATAGCCGAAACCGCTGCGCCGGCAATGATGAGCGGGAGTGCAAACTTCAGGAAAATCGAATCAGCATTCGGCTCTTCCGATGCGATCACTTCCCATTCCGTTTTCGGAGCAAGGATCATATACATTATTCTATCAATGAAATTCATAGCATTACCCTCCAAGGAAAATTTGATGAAGATTCGCTACTGAAAAGAACCGCTCGCAAATGAGATTGATTTCACTAATATCACAAATCTGGTAAAGGGGCTACCGGACTAATTTTTCTATTCTTCTTTCTCCGCACACTTAGCAATATATCTTCTATCCACGAGCATTCCCAAAAGACCAATTATGAGTACCACATAAATAGTCAGTCCTTCCGCATCTTTTTTGTCGAACGTATAATGAAGTAGCCATACTCCGAAAAGGACAAGCATAAAGAGTAGTCGTATCGCTGTGGTTTTGATCATAACTTTCCTTATTGCACCCGCGACATGCGAAGCGATGCGATAACATTGCCGATCAAGAAAGTAGGGCCACCGATTTGTGCGACAGCGGGGGTGTTATTAACCAAGTAAAGAACATCACCCACATTCAAATTCAGATATGCCATCCCATGAATGGAAGCACCTACCATCGGAGTGTACTGTGTCTCCGGAATTTGAAGCCCATTTTTGAATAGACAGAAGCTGGGAAGAAGAATATTATTTGCAAGCGAGATAGAGAAGTCGACCTGGTAGATACCTGTTTCGTTGATTATTATAGATCCCTGTGCTCCAACTGTGAAAGCAGTTCCGGTATTGGTACCGAGATTAAGCATAGGCACGATACTAACAGGGAGGACAAACAGACCAAAACCTGCTGTATTAGCTGCATATTCATACAAAAAAGAAGGAGTGAAACTGCCTGCAGGTTGGAACGATGTGCCACCCGCTCCGTTGCTTGTCAATACTTGCCCTGCTGTGCCGGTATTGGTCGGAAGCTTGAAAGTAGACGGAGTAGCCGGTGCGATAATTGTCGAAATATGCCCGGCGCCATCATCTATTTGAAGGGCATGCTGGGCATAAGCTGAAGAGAAAATCAGCATCGTAGCAATGACGAGAATCGAAGTAAAGTGGGTCAGTTTCATATAAAGAGTAATTATTAAATGAATAAGTGTCTGATGCGAAACAGAAGCAGCATATATTAGATTCATACTACCGTCAGCGCCTCTTCAATATCCATTGCCATTTGTAATACAACCGGGCGGAGCTGTAATTGCAGAGCGACATTGCGTTGGGCTATCTCAATAATGTGCAGAGCTTTTACGATATTTGCAGGCTTGCCGAATTTCGCCGTGAAGTTTTTGAGGGTATAGAGCTGATCGTTATTGAAAATATATTCATCGGAGCCGGATGAAATTGCAAGGGCATCACGCAGCCAGAGCGTAAGCAGATGCAGAAGCTGCTCAACAGCCTGCCGTTTTTCCAAGAACGAGCCGCCGCCGAAACGCGGAAGGAAATTATCGATCTCTGCGAGCATATTCTTCCGGCTTTTAGTAAGCCCCATCCGCAATAGCTGAACAACTTGCGTTCTAAGCACAGCAACATCTTCATTGATCAAACTGCGGGCCGAGGAATAGCTTCCACCTGCCAGACGCGATAAGAACTCCGCCTGATTTTTCTCAACACCATCACGTTCGATCAATGCTTCGGCAATATCTGCCGGGGCAAGCAGATCGAACCGCACATCCTGACAGCGCGAGAGAATCGTCGCATACAATCGTGAGGGATTCGAGCTTGTGAGAATAAGGATCGTATTCGAATGCGGCTCTTCCAATGTCTTCAGAAATGCATTCTGCGCTTCCTTACGCATGGTATCCGCTTCGCTAATAATAACAACGCGCTTCTTCCCGCCCGTCATCGAGCGCGAAAGAATAAGCCGCAGATCGCGCATCTGCTTAATATTTATTGCAAGAGCTTTCGGAATCTGAATATTATGATAGGGATCGCGTCCCTTCGCAGCAAGTTCATCACGAATCACATCGATCTTCGCAACGCCATCCTCATCTTCGTCATCATCTTTGGCTTTATCCGAATCCTTCGCTAGCGCAGTAACGAAATAGAGAATCGGTGATCCAAGAGCACCGATGGATTTGCAATTAGCGCATTCATCGCAAGCCTCGACACCATTCATTTTCGGATCGAGGCAATTGAGAGTCTTCGCAAGCTCGATCGCCATTGCATCCTTCCCTATTCCTTCGGCGCCCATAAAAAGATAAGCATTCGGCAGTTTCCCGGATTCGAGTGCCTGCTTAATGATTTTCTTTACACGGTCCTGTCCTATGACGTTCTTCCACATAATACAAAAATACGGAAGGAATGCGACATGGATTAATATGTCATTCCGAAGGAGCTGAAATTCGCGCAGCGAATTCAGCGACTGAGGAATCCCCTAAAGATTGGTTGACTGTTACGCGCTAGAAACTATCGGGGATTCCTCACATCGTTTTTTCTGCTTCGCAGAAAAAATCTCCGTTCGGAATGACATCTAATCCCATTGAATGAAACCTTTATCCCATTCTTTTAGTCTGATACGTCAATGAAAACAGCTGTAATCGGCGCAGGAGGCTGGGGCACAACGATCTCGCTTCTCTTACAGGAAGGCGGGCATGACGTGACGCTTTGGGCACGATCGGAAGAACTTGCGCAAGCGATCACGCTTACCCATCAGAACCCCATCTATCTTCAGGGCATTGAAATTCCCGAACAAATTTTAGTAACCCACAAAACCGAATCGCTTCGCGACAAAGAGATGTATGTTTTTGCGGTCCCATCGCAATCATTACGCGAAGTTGCGACCACTCTTCTGCCATTTATTAAGAATGATAAGGCACTATATATCAGCGCATCGAAAGGCATCGAGCGCAATACGCTAAAACGCATGACGGAGATCATGCAAGATGTTCTCGAAATTCAAGCTGGACGAACTATTGCCTTCAGTGGACCGAGTCATGCCGAAGAAGTTGCAAGGAAAATCCCGACCCTCGTAACTGCTGCCGGAAGTAATGCCGAAGCTGTGAAGATCGTTCAACATGCTTTCTTCCTTCCATATTTCCGAGTCTATTCTACAAGCGATGTCATCGGAGTCGAGCTTGCTGCAGCGCTGAAAAATGTTATTGCTATCTGCGCCGGAATTATCGAAGGCGAAGGATATGGCGATAATACGGTTGCAGCACTAATCTCGCGAGGACTGGCAGAAATGCGTAGGCTTGGAATCGCACTCGGCGCAGATGAACAAACATTTGCCGGTATCGCTGGGCTTGGCGACCTTGTGGTAACATGCCTCAGTAAACATTCGCGCAACCGCAAAGTCGGCGAAGAGATAGGCAAGGGAAAAACATTGGCAGAAGTCTTAGCCGGTATGAAAATGGTCGCTGAGGGAGTATGGACTACAGAATCGGCTCTGGCATTAGCAAAGAAGCACAATATTGAAATGCCAATCGTCGAAGAAATATACAAAATTCTCTTCGAAGGCAAAGATCACCGCACTGCAACGCGCGACTTGATGAGAAGAGAAGTGAAAGATGAGCGATGGTAGAGTCTATTTTACAATAATATCCCCACTCAAAATCATTATGCCTTCACTCATTACACGATACACATACACTCCGCTCGAAAGTCCTCTCCTATCGATCAAAACATTTTCGCTTCCTATCGGGATAATTACTTTTTGCATTTGCTCACCAAGCAAATTGTAGAGAAACAACGTCGAGTTAGAATTTATTGGTTGAGCGAAGATAATCGTTGTCTTCTCAGTAAATGGATTTGGATAATTAAAGCTTCTGTTAGGAAGTTTTCCGGAAAAGGCAACCTCATCCTTTGGTGCATAGCCTAACTTCACGATCCAATAATCGGTTTGGAAATTATGACCGATAACATCACCGTCGTCGGATTCTGTTGAACCGGCTACAATGAAACTGCTATCTGAAATCTGGCGGATACATTCACCATAATCATCGCTTGTCCCACCAAGGGTTTTCTGCCACTCAAGATTACCAAGACTATCGAGCTTTACGACCCAATAGTCCAGTGTTGAACCGTTTGGATCATGATTAAGAGAAACATCGCCGTCATTCGATAATGTATTCCCAACGATGATATATCCTCCATCGCTCGTTTGCTTTACAGAGTTTGCAGCATCGCCGTTGCTTCCGCCAAGAGATTTCTGCCACGCCAATTTCCCTGTGCTATCTATTTTTATAACCCAAAAATCATACTGACCATGATTGCCGGAAACATCGCCGTCGACAGAAAATGTAAGACCTACAACTACTAATCCACCATCTTTGGTTAGATCGGAGCTATATGCCCAATCGGTTGATGATCCGCCATATGATTTCTCCCATTTCAGATTTCCAATGCTATCGATCTTAATGATCCAATAATCGTCTTTCCCATGATTGCCGGTTACTTCCCCATCCTGTGACTCCGAATATCCTGTTACGAAATAACCATTATCTTTTGTCTGCCGGATTCCCCACGCAATATCACTTGCCGAACCCCCATACGATTTCTCCCACTCGAGATTCCCATCCTTATCCATTTTTACAACCCAATAATCCGAAAGACCTGTGCTATCACGTTTTATTGTATCCCTATCTATAGAGAAGGAAAATCCTGCAGCAATATAACCGCCATCCGAAGTTAGATCAATGGAATATGCTTCATCATCATCACTACCTCCGAAAGATTTTTGCCAGATGATTTTGCCGTTCGCATCTAATCGTACGATCCAGTAATCCTTGCGTCCGTGGTTGACTGTTACATCGCCATTAAATGAATTGGATGATCCTGCAACAATATAACCGCCATCCGGTGTCTGCTTGATGTTATAGGCAATTTCATCACTATCGCCTCCGAGCGATTTCTCCCATTGCAGGTTGCCAATGCTATCAATTTTTACGATCCAAAAATCTTCGTTATAGTTTGCAGTATCATGATGACCGTTTACATCGCCATCGACTGAATAGGATTCACCTGCGGTAATAAATCCTTTATCGCTCGTTTTTTCGATGCATAATGCCTGATCTTCATCCGTGCCGCCAAAACATTTTGCCCATTCGATATGGGGAGGAACAGATTGGGCAAAGGCTTGTGGAGCCAATACGAGAATGATGATCTTTAAAAATATTTTTTTGAATGGGGTCATGAAAATAATTCGGCATTAGTGGACGGACTGTAGTCTGTCAGCCAAGAAAGACGGACAGACTAAAGTCCGTCCCACTATAAATGCTATCTCTTATTCAACTAAGCCCACTCCAAAATTGTTACTAACGATGAAAAAAAATTCATTTTCCCTGCCTTTTCCACAAATGTGAAACCTTCCTGCAAAAAAGGTGTCTACTATATATATGAGAAAAGTTGTTTTTGTGCTTTTAGCGCTCCTGGCAGGAGCGGGGATGAGTTATGCCCAAAGTACAAATTTCGGGAAAAATAAAGTCCAGTACAAGGAATTCCACTGGCACTACATTCAGTCGGGGCATTTCGATATTTATTATTACGAAGGCGGGTTCGAGCTTGCCCAGTTCTGCGCCGAGATCGCCGAGAGTTCGCTCACAAGCATCGAGAAAACCGTCCGCTATGATATTACCCAGCGCATTGCCATTCTTGTCTATAATTCGCATAATGATTTTCAGCAAACCAATGCCGTCGGCGAATACTTGCCCGAAGGCGTGGGCGGCGTAACCGAGCTTTTCAAGAATCGCGTTGTCGTCCCATTCGAGGGAAATTACGAACTCTTCCGCCATGTCATTCATCATGAACTTGTCCATGCCGTATTGAATGATATGTATGCAGGCGGCTCGTATCAATCGCTGCTCACCGGCGGCGGTATTATGATCCCATCCTGGATGAACGAAGGGCTTGCCGAATACGAATCTCTCGGCGGCTTGGATATCGAAACTGATATGTTCATGCGTGATGCAACGCTTGCTGATGCAGTCCCGCCTCTGGAACGCCTCGGTGGATATGTGCAGTACCGCGTTGGGCAGACAATGTATTGGTATATCTCGGAAAAATATGGACATGAAAAAGTTGCCGAGCTGTTGCAGCGCATACGAACTACCCGGTCTCCGGAACTTGCCTTCCGGAGCACATTCGGAATTGGCATCGGCGAGTTCGGAGAAAAATTTATTGATTATCTCAAGAAACTGTATTATCCTGATATTTCCCGCTTCGAAGATCCTGCAAATTTTTCGGAAGTTCTTGCCGATCATAAGAAGATCGGAAATTTTTATAATTCCTCACCGGAGCTATCTCCGAAAGGCGATTATATTGCCTTCATCAGCGACCGCGATAATTATTACGATATTTTTATTCAGAGCGTTGCCAAACTTTCGGATATTCATAAAGTCGTATCAGGCGGCGGAGCTTCGAGCGGCTTCGAAGAATTGCATCTCCTCAGCCCAGGCTTGACGTGGTCGCCCGATGAAAAGCACCTTGCACTTGCAGCCAAAGCTGGCAAGTACGACATCATACATATTATCGACGTCGAAAGCGGTGATTATGACGTTCATCCACTCCCGCTTTTCGAAATGGATGCTATCCAGCAAGTGAAGTGGTCGCCGGATGGAAAATCTCTTGCACTGATAGCATATAAAAATGGCGCCAGCGATATTTATCTTTATAATTTCGATTCCGCGACACTTACTAATCTCACGCGCGATGCCTTTGCCGATCAGGATGTCGAGTGGTCGCCGGATTCCAAATCAATTTATTTTGCGAGCGATCGGGGTGATCATCTTACGCCGGGACAATTCCCGCCGCTCGGCCTGGAGCAATCGAAGATCGAATTCCGACAAAAGGATTTATATCGCTTTGATCTAGCGGCTAATTCCATCACTCGATTAACAAATACACCTGGCGCCGACGAAACAAAACCTGCGATATCCAAAGATAAAAATACGCTGTTTTTTATTTCGAATAAAAGCGGTATTAATAATATCTTCGCCTCGAATGTTGACGGCTCGAATCCCCGCCCGCTCACAAATTCCGTTGCAAAGATCGATCAGATCACTACCTGCGAAGATGGCTCGAAGCTTGTATTTAGCGCCATCCGCAAGGGTGGATATAATATGTATATGATGCGCAATCCTCTCGACCGTAAACTCGATTCGCTGCCGAGCACGAAATTTCGCGCCGATAGAATGGCAGAGGTTGCCCTGAAAGATTCGGCGATCAAGCGCGCCAATGATCCAAACCACACCGAAACGAGTGGCGCAGATTCGACGGTCGGTTATGGGGACGTCGGAATCGATTTGCATAATTATGTCTATGGAACGACGCCTTATAACGACCGTTCGCGCTATGATTACCGCCCCAAACAAGCCGTTCAGACGATCACGAATTATAGAGACACGAGCGGAAATTATATTTCACGCGATTATAAAGTTATTTTCACGCCCGATATTATCTTAGGCACGGCGGGATATACCGGTTATTATGGATTGCAAGGTTCGGCGCAAATGCTGTTTTCCGATGAGCTCGGGAATCATCAATTATATTTTGCCACGAATTTTTTGCTCGACCTGAAAAATTCGGACTACGTCCTCTCGTATTATAATCTGCAAGATCGCGTGAACTACGGTCTGCAAGGATTTCACAGCGCGCGTTTTCTCTTTACATCACCCGATCCGGGATACGAAAGTTACGGATATTTTATTTCGCGATTCACCGAATACGGACTGACGGGATTAGCCTCCTATCCACTTGATAGGTTTAACCGCATCGACGTCAATCTTTCCGCCCTCGTCCTTGAAAAAGATGTGCTCGATAATGAATTCTCTCTGCCACTCGATATTCCCACAAAAAGAAAATTTGCTATTACTCCCGGCATCGGTTACGTTCATGACGATGTGATCTGGACGTATTTTTATCCGAAAGCCGGAACGCGATACAACGTAAATCTTTCGGTCTCACCGCAGCTTTCATCAAGCATGTTGGGATTTTTCACGCCACAATTCGATTTTCGTCATTATTTCAGAATTATCGGCGATATGTCATTTGTGACAAGGCTTTCCGGAGCGGCAAGCTTCGGTCCGACTCCGCAGAAATTTTTTCTTGGCGGCGTCGATGGCTGGATCAACCGGTATTTCAGCGCAACCACTTACCCACTTACCGAACCGCAGGATTTTGCCTTCTTTACTGCAGGCACGCCACTGCGAGGCTTCCCCTATAATCAGGAGATCGGCACAAAGTATGGCTTGGTGAATCTTGCGCTTCGGTTTCCATTCCCTATCCTTGTCAGCGGCTTGCCTCTGGCTCTCATCTCCGAAGCTTTCGTCGATGCGGGCACTGCATGGGATAATAATGTCTATCTCTTCCAAAAAAATGCAACCGGCGGATGGACGACAAAAGACCTGCTTATGTCAACAGGCATCGGTTTGCGGACCTATCTTTTCGGCATCTACCTTAAAATGGATGTTGCCTGGACAACTACGATAGATTCCTGGGCACGACCGCAATATATTTTCTCGCTCGGCGAGGATTTTTAGGATTGTCTGAACCTTGATTTTAAGAGATTAGAAGATTTTTGAGATAATTCTTTAATCATTCTTAATCTCTCAAATCTCATAAAATCAAGGTTCAGACAATTACCGCACCACCGTAAACCTCCCCGTCAAAACTCTCCCCGCAACATTCACACGAACCAAATACGACCCTCCTGCTAACTGTGAAGTTGGAATTGCAAAATTCTCCACACCGGTTTTTTCAACATTGCCTTCAACCAATGAATGATAAACCTCTTTCCCAAGAACATCGAAAACTGAAACTATCAATTGTCCTCTTTGACCATCGACTATCGACAATCGACAATTGACGCTTCCTCCCGTTACCGGATTCGGGGATACAGCCAAGCCCCATTCCGCGCTAACCTGACCTTCGGCTACCGACGATCTCTCGCCGACTGTTACCTCGCCCAGAAAATCTCCTTCGTAATCATGGCAGAATTTATAATCATTGCCGACGGCATGAATGACCAATTCATCTAAGAAAATATATGTGCCCGATGCAGATGTAGCTTTATAGGTATCGAAGCGCAGCGTGCCCAACCCCAGGGAATCGGTTATAACTCCGCTGCCGGTATTGGTAATGGTAATCCATAGTGTATCCTTCACCATCATTGATGAAGCATACGCCCAACCCGCCGGAGGCGTATATCGCGCCTGTACTTTCGTCGGTGATATATCGATCAGGTCCGAATTATAATTGATAGCGAACGTGATCTTATCGGCGTTGATATTCTGCGTGACGAAGCTATGCGGAATGCGCACTGCCAGCGGAACGGTAGCAATCGTATCAGGTATTTCGTTATAAGCGCCAAGAAAATAGGGAAAAGCGTAGCCGTACGCTACCGATAGCGGACGCTGAATCCGGCGCACGATGCCCGAATCCTGATCGATCACGGCAAGCTCGTTATACTGCACATTCCGTAAAACCTGCCGTCCACCCGGCTGCCAGATCACGACCACAGAATCAATCGCCGAAGAACTCTCGCAACCGGCTGCACCAAAACCGAAGTGAGCCATGAGGGGCGAATAACCTAAGGTACCTTGATTGTAACCGATTTCCCTATATTGAACTTTGCCTTCACTGTACGCAATCACTCTACAGCCAATTCCTTTTGTATTTGCTTTATGACCTTGGAGTGTTACGTTCAACCACCTATTCGCATTCCCATTGTTATGGAATAAATTTGTGAATTCTGGCGTCACAACTAAAAGATCTATAAATCCATCGTTATCATAATCAGTCCATGATAAGACACTCTCAAGTTCAGGCTGGGTATGCAATACAAGAGAGTCCTCTTTATAAACGCCAGAAGGACTTCCGTACCATATTTCCGTTAACCCGGAAAATTCAAAAAGTATTATATCGAGGTAACCGTCATTATCAATATCTTGAATGTAAGAACTTCTGTAAACGCCCGGTGTCAATTGCAATCCGGAAGATGCAGTAATATCCTTAAATGATCTTGCGCTATCGTTCAGTAATAAAAAAAGATGTTGATTTTGTCCATACAATAAATCGGGATAACCATCATTGTTTATGTCTGCGAATGCAGCTGTCATAAATCCATCATTATCTCTGTTTTGGTCAATGAATGAATTATCCATTGGAACGTAGCCATTTTTCGAACTCAAAAAACATTGATCTAAAGAGTGGATATTGCCAATATAAAAATCCGGAATACCATCAAGATTTAAATCCATCGAAAGCATTAAATGCCCTTGACCACTATTTTGAAATAAATTATCTTGCACAAATTGCTTGCCTGCATCATTCCTTATTTCAAATGTTCCAGAACCTGCCTGTGTATTGATAGCCAAATCGACAAAACCATCTGTGTCGAAATCAGTCCACACTGTACCGGTTGAATACCCGCCAGTTGGGAAAGTTATTGAAGACTTATCTGTAAAAGTCAAATTACCTTGATTATGCCAAAGCCTATTGTCTGTGCCATCGAAATGATTCTCATAAAGGTCAATAAACCCATCATTATCATAATCGCCCCATGCAATATGACCATTATAAGCAGGCTGACGGTTACCGAATGCCGTTGAAGATAAATTTTGGAACGTGCCGTCACTCTTGTTACGATATAATTCGGGTTGCAAATGATTATTTGCATTTCCTCTTGCAATATAAAGATCGAGGTAATCATCATTATCGAGATCAATCCATTGAGAATTATAGCTTGGTGCAGAGGTAGGGCTGGCAATTCCGGAAGATTTTGAAACATCGGTAAAGGTTACTTGCGCAAGTGTAGAATTGGCGAAGGAAGCCAAACCTACGAAGAATGATGCGACGATGTATTTCATAGAGGTTTATGCCGTTTTTGTTTTTACGAACGCTAAAACTGCAAGCGGAAATAAAAAGACAACTGCCGGAAAAAAGTACCGGGCTTCCGCGTTAATAGGCAACAAGACAACAATGAAATAAAGTGCCATAAAAGCAAGAGGATAAACGAGCTTAGACCTTTTACGGTATTTCCAAAATCCCCAAATAGCGGCGATTAGCAAAAAAACACCCGAAAGCGCAGAAAATATCTTGATGGCAGCTCTTGCTGGATTATCTTTTAGTTCTTCCATGAATCCTTTTGAAAAATGCTGAGGAAAATCTTCTTTATCTGATGTTCGCGGCAATGGATTATCTTGAACCAAAAGTCCACGCGGGACGAGCAAAAGAGGAATTCTTCTTGGAATCAGCGATAGAAAAAAGAGAGGGTGCTCTTTAATTATTTCTATTGCTTCGCTAAATCTTTTTCTGTCACGTTCAATCCCATTTGGATAGAGAATGCTAGGGTAACCTTCATGATGCGCAATGCGGTAATCACTATAAACTGTGCCAAGAGTATCCCCGAATTGGCTTATTCCCTGCCAAAGGACTGTACCGTTACTATATCCTAAAGGTATAATTTCTTTTGTCAATGCATAATTTCTAATAGTATGCAATCCGATTATGCCATAAAAGATTATGCTCGCGAAAAGAATTATCTTATAAGTTTTTTGGAAGCCGTAAACAAGTCCAAAAAGCACAAATAAGAAAATCGGTAGAAACATAATATCAGGTCTGGATAAAACTCCTATCCCCAGAAATAATCCCGCCAATAATGAATTTTTGAGTAAATATTTTTTCGAAGCATTTGAACGTTCATTTGCTATAGTAATTTTCAATGCTTTCATTATAAAGTAGCAACTGATTATCAGGAGCAATGGCATTATCGCCTCAGGCAAAATAGTTATCTCGAATCGTGCATGATTAGGCCATAACGCTGCAAGCAACGAAGCTCCCAATGCCAATTTATTTGGCAGTTCTAATAATAAAATTATCCTGTAAATGAAAATTACGCCAAGTGAAACCAGCAAGGCTTGAAGAATTTGTGCTGCTATTGGTGAATAACCCGTAACAAAAAAAATAGCCGCTAAAAAAGTAGGATATCCAATAGGCTTGTCAATGAAAGGCTCATAACTATAATGGTCCGGTTGCCCAAACGGAGCGACATTCACATAGAAAACATATCCGCGACCATCTACAACATTTTTAGCAACGTCTAGACATCGTTCGGAAACACCACCAAAATAATTTGTACCGGGAAATATTGCAATGAATGAAAACCTTACCAGAACGGCAATCACATAGCACAAAAAAAGGTGCTTGGTATCAATTTTCCATTGTGAGATTGGATTGATTGTCATTAGGGGCCTTACAACCCTATCCCCCCTTTCATAAGTTTCTTGTGGTTACTTTTTGAATCCGACAATATAATTATGGAGTTCTGTCGTTCTTTGAATGTCCTGAAGCTGTCCAAGGATATAGAGTTCTTTATTGGCGTCTTCGCGATTTCCGGATTCGATGAACGCCATTCCGAGACCTTCATGGAGCATTCCGCTCATGGGCGCCAATTCAATGGCATGTTTCAAAATCTTAATGGCTTCTTCGGTTCGTTTGTCCTCGCGGTAATAATCGCCGAGCGCACCCATAACCTGAACATCGTTCGGCGAATGCCTGAGCGCCGCTTCGAGATATGCCGTTCCTTCTTTGATCTCGTGCAATTGCATATCGCATGCTGCTAATTGCTGCGGGCCGTCTCTGTAATAGGGATTTATAGAAAGTGCGGCTTTAACTGCTCTTCGGGCTTCGGACATGTTTCCGAGTTTGTAGTAACATTCGCTGAGTTCTTCGAAGAGTCCGGTATCGACAATGTTCAATTCCGCCGATCGTGTGAAGGCATCGACGGCTTTTTCGCATCGCGTCTGGTGATAATATATTTGTCCGAGCGCAAACCACGCGAATGCCGCAGTTGATCCGTCTTTCGTGGCAACGGTCAGGGCATCCTCGGCTTTCCCGGCGTCTCCACTATTGGCAAGAGCTTTTCCGAGATAGAGCCATGCGCGGGAAAATTTTGGGCGGAGCTTCACTGCATGATCGAGCGCATCAGCCGCTTCGGCGTATTTTTCTAACGAACCAAGTGCATGCCCAAGCCCGAACCATGCGTCGGCGTTATCGGACTGCTGGTTAACGGCAGTGGCGTACATATTTGCCGCCTCGGCAAATTTTTTTTCCTTCATATAGTCTTCGCCGCGACCATACGCATATTCGCCGAGGAATGCATTCTTATCGAAAGGATCAGCCTGCGGAGTTTTTAATTTGGATTCGGAAGCGACGCTTTGTGTTCCATCATTTTTATGCAGCCATTGCGGAAACGTCATGAGCGCTTTCGGTCTCAAATTTCTTGCGCTCGAAGCGACGGCTGCAAAATTTATATTCTCGGCATTATTCATGAGCAGGGAAACGATTCCGACCACTTCGCCTTTTGGATTCAGCACCGGGCTTCCGCTCGATCCGAAGGAAACGGCTGCGGTAAACTGAATCGCCGTTCCGACCGGACTGTTCTGCCGTATCGAAGAAACGATTCCCTGCGATACCGAATGACCGAAATCCAAAGGCGAGCCGATAACAATAATTTCCTCGCCTTCTTCGGGCAATTGTTTGGCAAGTTTGAGCGGATGAAAATGGCCCGATGCTGCTTTCTTACATTCGAGGATGACAAGATCAGCCGCCGAATCTTCGGCAACGATTCCGTCTATTACCATTTCGACGCTATCGGAGAATATGCATCGTGCTTCGGATGCCTCTGCAATAACATGACGGTCAGTCACCAATTGTGTTGTGGTAATGAAAAACCCGGTGCCGGTTCCGTATTCTTCGTGCTTGCTGTTATAACAATGAATTGTGACGACAGCGGGTTTAGCGCTTTTGACAAGTGACTTTGCATTGATCTGGCAATAAGAACATGATACCGTGAAAGCCGACAGAATAATGAGCGCGCTCATGCTCATCGTCCAAATATGTATGGTATATTTTGTAATACGCATTATATTGGAAACAGGAATGGAAAACATAAAGTGCAATTACCTGAACCAAGGATTAAGGAAGATTATTCGGACTTTGGACTTTGCATTCCGCGCATGATTCCTTTAATCGAAACGGGTAATTCTTTCCGCATGGCAATGAAGGCGAAGACGCCGGTGGCGAACTGCGATGCCAGGACTGCAAGCGCCATGCCGGTAGCGTTTATTTGGGGCGTCAGAAGGCGACCAAGTCCGTAGAAAATAATCGTACCACCGAGGACGGAAAGAAATAAACTTCTGACATGCCCAGTGCCGATGAGCACATTAACTGCTACAAGAGAGAGCGGCAGCGTCACGCCCGTTAGAATCAAAATTTGAAATACGCTAGTGATGCCGGGAAATTTTCCGTGATAGAAAATACTCATGAGCAAATCGGAACCAAGCGCAAGGAGAAGTGAAATCGGAACGAGAACGGCAAATCCGAGAAACAGCAATTTCTCAATAAGGGCAGAAAGGTTTTTGCCATCGCCGGATGTATGCATCCGTGAAGTAACCGGAACGATGAGAAGCGTGGCGCCCTCTTTAATGGCATCGAAAAATCTGTACAATGTTTTTGCCGCAGAATAAAGCGCAACATACGCCGGAGCATAAACTCCGACGATCAGCACATCAGCCCATTGCTGAACCGTCAGCAGCGCCGATGTGCCTGCCTGATATTTCGCAAAGGATAGCAGCTTGCCGTATTCATTGCGCGGCACAGTGAGGAGCGGCATTGCGCGGAATGCTCTGCGGGAATAGATGATCGCTACAAAACTCGAAAGCACTCCACCAAAAATATTGATGACGACAAAATCCATTGCTGTATGAAAATATCCTAGTGCATTTGCTAAGAAGGTGACGAGCGTAACGAGGCCATAATAGGCAAGATCAACGAAAAAAATATCGGAGATCCGGTAACTGATCTGTAAATAGCGAATTCCGACATTACGGAAAATATTCAAGGCAAGCATCAACGGCAGCCACGGGAGCATCGCACCAAGCTGCGGACTCGCAAAAAGTTTTGCGCAATCATCGGCAAAGATCGCAAAGCCTACGCCGATAACGAGCATGACAAGCGAGTAAAGATTAAAACTCGCGGCAAGAACTTCTTCGACCTCAGCTTTATGCTCACTGGCGAACTTCACCATCGGCTGCAAGAAAATAGAATCGGCAAGGACGCAAATGATTAAGAAAATAGATTGGAAAAGCGAAAATGCTGCCCATTCGGACGACGGCAACCCGACGATGACGATAAGCAGAATCGTAAACCCATTAAGGAATATGAGCGCCTTATCGGCGATAGCCCAGATTCCGGTTGAAAGATGTTGGCGAAGTTGCAATGGGTAGTTGTTAGTCGTTAGTCGTTACCATGTCATTTCGAACGGAGTATCGCTCGACCAAAGGGAGAGCGATACCGAGAGAGAAATCTTAAATTAAATAGATCCCTATTCTTCCTGTTTAACAAGGTTTTTCTTTTATTTAAAGATTTCTCACATTCGTTCGAAAAGACAATGTTAAATTTTTCGCAAAGTAAACCTTACTTTCAATTCGTCTCTTGCTCGGATTGAATATCTCATCCGAATTTTCCATGCCTTCGATTTTTGCCGGTAGGCAGGATAAAATTCGTATGGGAGCACCTCTAACTCTCCGTCTATACCGGAAAGTTCAAATTCAAAGTGATTATCTCTAAAATCAGAAAGGGCAAATTTCGATGCACCGATTTTTTGCAGCCGCCAGCGCGGATGAAAATGGAAATTCCATTCGAGGGATTTATCGGAATTGAAATGCAGATGATCTTCGATGATAAAAGAGTCCCGAGTAAGAGTGAAGGCTCGTTCATGCTCTCCGATTGTTTCACCGTACGTTACCTGAGCAAAGACCTTATTTTCGCTCATCTCAAATTCCTCGATCAATGCTGCCGGCCGTGTTTTTATCCAACCGAAACTGGGTTTTAGTCGTGGTTCGTGGTTGGCAGATCCGGATTCACCTTCTTTTATGATTAAGCCGTTATGAGAATAGGCTGTACGTTCTGGATCACGGGTTTCGGGCGAGCCATTATAAGCAAATGTTCCAGGATCGACGAGAATATTCGCACCATCCATAGCTAATATCGGTGAAAGAAAGTCATCATGTGCATGAGAGGAAAATCCATCGCCACCCCATCCGAAATCCCCTGCTCTGGCAAAGAGATAATTTTTGCCGAGCATAGCAGTAATATGACCGGTAGTATCAAAATAATTTTTTCTTTCTTTGGAAAGAAACGTATTCTCACCGAATACCAAGTCCTTCCATTTTGCCGGAAGATTGATAGCTTTCCCGAAATCAATGTCGCCGAATTTTACTGCATCGCCATCAGGTAATATAATTGAATTACGATAGATCGACATTTCATGAAATCTCTCGGTAAATTTATCATCGAATGAATCACCCGTCAAATTTGCAGTGCGTAATGCAAGATCAGCGAAATCGGCAATGAAAGTATGATACCAACCGGATGATTCGCGCGTTCCGCCATCAGGATAGGTTTGGTTTAATATTGAATCCGTTAGAATTCTCTTGGCTCGTAATTTATAGAATACCGCTTCGGGAAAGTCGAAGAATGATGAAAGGATATAAAGCCCGGCTGTCTCGCCGATAAGATGATTCGAGCGGACGATCTTATCTGTCGAAAGTTCGGCATTAAGATATGCTACATGTTGCCAGATACATTGCAAGATTTTTTCATTATGTGAAATATCAAATCCGGCAAGAGCAAGGATACGAAGTGAAGCAGCCCAGCTTATCCCTCGAATCGCAATTTCGAGAGGGCTTGACCAATTAATGCTTCCGGCAAAAGGATTATCATCTATCCATGATACGATCCTTGATTCGATTTCATCAATATATTTTTTATCTTTCGTTACGTAAGCAGCTTGTGCAAGAAGAGGAAGATATTGAAAACGATTGATCTCCCAAACTATTTTTACATCGCTCGGTGTATCTGCCGAGTCTACTTTCGTTTCTTCATACCGTTTTTTCTGCCAGTATTTTTTTTCTAATGGATCGTAATTCCAGACATCGGGAATATTTTTCAGATGATGCAAAAATGTGAAGACATAATTTTCATCCTGAAGCATTTCATCGGCACGTTCGATGATCGTGGCAATTTCTTCATCAGTAGGACGAACATCAATAGTAGGACGGGCAAGGTTAGTGGGACGGACATTCCTGTCCGTCCTCGGGGCTAGCCCACTGTCGGACAGGAATGTCCGACCTACTACCCGCAATAGTTTTGTCAACCGCCTCTTCTTCGCCTTCTTTTCTGCAAGTAATCGAAATGTCCCGGCAATGCCGAGTTTTTTTAGTGCAAGTTGCAGATTTTGTAATGTCGTCATTAAAAATTCGATTCATCGCGCCAGCGGATCGCTTGCCAGGGATCATTCTTTGTAGGACGGTCGAGCGTAAAAATAGCTCTGCCATCTACTTGTAAAATATTATCCGGATTGAATGTCACCACAAGCGAGAAGGCGCGGGTAATGTCATACACGGTATCATTGCCGGTGGAATCAAGCACGTCGCCCCATAAGAGATCGAGTGATTGGCTCGCCGCGAAAAGTGCGCCGGTCGTCTGCATATCCTCATCACGCCCCCATTCAAGATCAAGTCCTCGGTCATAGTCGCGATAACTGAAAATAAAATCGGGTGCAAGCAGTTTGCCATAAATTACCGTATCCTGCAATTGATATGATTCGCGGAATATCTCGAAAAAACCGCCGATGGAATCGGCGCTCACTACTTCCTGAGAAAGCGAATAATCAATTGCGGGTGAAAAGGGATTGCATGAAACAATACTCAGTCCCACAATAATAAAAATTAACGCAGTAGGACAAGCAACTTTTGCTTGTCCCGCGCTGAATCGCGGGTGGGTATGCTGCCCCGTGCGGAAGCAAGAGTTGCTTGCTCTACTGATTCGTTTCACGAGCTTAATTGAACCTTAAGATCGGTAAATGTTTTTGCTGTCCCGGATGACGGTGCAAAATCCTGCCAGTTCACGATGCGCCATTCTTTCGTCGCTTGCTCCGTCGTTACAAGAACGCAATGCAGGATCATCGTGCCGCTGATCTGTGATGGAATCGAGGAATTCGCTTGTACCGGAAGCGAAACAACATAACTGATATTCAGATCAGCCGTGTTTGAGTTCGATTGGTTGATACTCGTAACACCGAGTGAATCGCCAAGACGCGGATTTGCAACCAACGATGATTGCAGACGGGTCATAAAATTCTGTTCAGATTGAATATTCCACAGAGTGAAGATACTTTGTGATGAAGCCGGAAGACCTGCTCGCGGAGTAAACGTGAATGACAACTTATCGCCGCTTACGGCAGTATCTGCCGGACTGATAAAACACTTCGTGTAATTTGTCGCATCCAGGACTTGCATTGTGCCCTGAAAATTTTCAAGCAGCAAATTTGGCGTCGAAGCGGGCGTCCAGATAAATGTTGAGCCGAGATCGGGCGGATCAGGGGTGCGGGTAGTGAAAAGGTCGCACGAATTCAGAAAGAACAGAATGGCTAAAATTCCTGTCATTCTGAGCGAAGCGAAGAATCTGAACTTTCGGAATACCGTACTTTCAGATTCTTCGCTTCGCTCAGAATGACATGATATGATATTAGTCTTCCCCATCCTTCTGTGCAACGAGAAAGAGCCTCGGAGAACTCCCGCTATCGAATGGCGCGCCGGAATAATCGCCGAATTTCTCTATAATCGAAAGTCCGGCTTTGACAAACATTTTTTTAAAATCCTCCAAATCAAACAGCCGGACAGATTCATGAAATTCTTTCGAGCCTTTCTCGGAATGAATGACAATTCTCTTATCGACTCTTCCATTACGGATTTCGCGAAATTGTTCGATACGTTCACCGCTTGAAAGTATTTTCTCATCATGAGCAACAACCGTATCCCGAAGCAATTCTGCATTAAGGAAATCTATGACAAAGAAACCATTCCTATTCAAATGCTTGCCGGAATGGATGATGACTTCTTCATTTTCATGATCATGTTCGAAATATCCAAAACTGGTAAAGAGGTTAACAATGAGATCATATTTCCCCGTGAAACTTCTCATATCTTCTTTATGGAAAGTTATTGCCAATCCTTCTGCTTTTGCATTTTTTTCAGCTTCGGTGAGAAGTGTCGGCGAGAGATCAATGCCGGTAATATTTTTGAATCCACGTTTTGCAAGACCTATAGAATGCCTCCCGGCACCACAGGCTAGATCAAGAATGGCACTATCTTTTAATACATGCGTGCTCATCTCAATGAGGTCAAGAGCTTGGGATGCTTCCTCCATACTACGATGCTTATAAAGAGCAAGATAATGCTCATCGGCAAACCAATCTTCATACCAGCAATGATAATCCATCATACAAGCAGCCTTCCTTCCAGCGCTTTGGCAAGAGTGGCATCATCGACAAATTCGAGATCGCTGCCAATGGGAATGCCACGAGCGATGCGCGTGATCTTTGGTACGATCGGATGCAAAAGTCTGGAGAGATACAACAGTGTTGCTTCGCCTTCGACATTCGGATCGAGAGCGAGAATGACTTCTTTCACTCCTTTTTCTTCGCTCAATCGTAGAAGTAATTCTCGTATTTTTAATTCATCCGGTCCTATTCCATCGAGCGGCGAAAGCGAGCCGCCAAGAACGTGATAGAGCCCGCGAAACTCATTGGTACGTTCGATGACAAGCACATCATTTGGTTCTTCAACAACACAGATCATGCTCTGATCGCGCTGCTTATCGCGACAGATGGGACAAGGATCCTCTTCTGTTATATTACCGCAAATGCTACAAGTCCGAACTCGTTCTTTTAAGTGATACAGAGCTTCGGCAAGCGATTTCAATTCGGCATCGGGTTGCTTTAGCAAATAAATTGCAAGACGCGCAGCAGTTTTTCTTCCAATGGTAGGAAGCGAGGATAGGCGTTCGATGAGGGTTTCTAATGCGGGAGATGTATAGAGCATTTCTAATGATTACTTCATTGTCAAGCCAGGAATATCGGGCATAAAGTTACTTCTGACCTTATCCATTTTTTCATCGGCGATCTCCCTGGCTTTATTCAGTGCACGATTGGTTGCGGCAACGATCAGATCTTCGAGCATTTCCTGTTCTTCGGGATTGATAACTTCTTTTTCGAGTTTGATGGCGATGACCTCGCCATGCCCATTAGCAATAACTTTTACCATTCCTCCGCCGGATTCTGCAGAGGCAGTAACGGCGCCCAGCGATTGTTCGGTTTTCGCAACCTCTTCCTGCATTTTTCGCACTTGTTCAAGCGCCTTCATTATTTCAGCTTTCATATCCCGATTATTTTTGGTGAGTTAGGAAAACGAGGAAAGAAGAAGATTAGTTGAAGGATCAGAAATGAGGGATATACAATTTGAAATTGTCATTCCCACGAAAGTGCGAATCCAGGTCGAAGGACCTTCTGGATTTCCGTTTTCACGGAAATGACAGGAACGCGGTACCACGACCAGAAAATCGGCAAATAAACTTTTTTAAAAAACAGAACCTGTAAAATCTAACCGGGTTCCCCTAAGGAAATGTCGGAATGATTTTACAGTGATCTGTTCTCCCCACTAAATATTACGGAATCTTTTTCAAATCGGATTTCTTTTGATGGTATGGATTTTCGTATGAAAGAATGAGTCTAACAAAATATAAGCAAAAGCGCAATTTTCAGGAAACCTCCGAGCCGGTCGGAAAAGAAAAAGGATCTGCCGGAAAATTAATTTTTGTCGTTCAGGAGCATTGGGCAACGAACTTGCATTACGATTTCCGTCTTGAGATGGAGGGCGTCCTAAAAAGCTGGGCTGTGCCGAAAGGACCATCCATGAATCCACAAGACCGCCCGCTTGCCGTACAAGTTGAAGATCACCCTTACGACTATAAGGATTTCGAAGGTACAATTCCCAAAGGAAATTACGGGGCCGGGAATGTTATTGTTTGGGATAATGGTACTTATCACTCCTGGCATTTTCGAGACAAAAAAAATAGCGAGAAGGAATTGCTCGAAGGGCTAAAAAAGGGACACATCACCTTCATTCTCGAAGGGAAAAAATTGAAGGGCGAGTTTGCCCTCATTCAGATGAAAGGCAGAGGAGATAAGAATTGGTTGCTTATCAAGAAAGGTGATCAATATGCATCCGAAAAAAATATTCTCGAAAAGAAGCGATCGGTACTGACAGGGAAGATCTTAAAGGCACGAGAAAAGAGTACAAAAGCAGAGCCAAAAGTAAAACCCGCAAAAGCCGAACCTAAAAAAAAAGAACAGCTCGAACGGATAAAGCCAATGCTCGCCGAGTTAGTTGAAGAGCCGTTCGATCACGAGAATTGGGTCTTTGAAGTAAAATACGATGGCTACCGCGCACTTGCGGGAATCGATGATAATGGGGTCGATCTTTACAGTCGTAATTTTCTTTCTTTCAATGAACGCTACGGTCCTATTGTCCAGGAATTAAAAAAGATCCATCATCAGGCATTACTCGATGGCGAGATCGTCATCGAAGATGAAAAAGGTGTTTCTCGTTTTCAACTCTTGCAGAATTATCTAAGCTCAGGCAAAGGGACTCTAAAGTATTATGTGTTCGATCTTCTCGATCTAGATGGAAATAATACTCGCGATCTTCCGCTGAAAGACAGGAAAGAATTGCTACAGATGCTTCTGAAAAAGAGCAAGCTCAAAAATATTGTCTATTCCGAACATATTGAAACGAATGGAAAGAAATTTTTCGAGCTTGCAGAAAAACGAAAGCTTGAAGGTATTATCGCAAAGGATCTGCACAGTATCTATCATCCAGGCAAGCGAAGCAGCGATTGGAAAAAGATTAAAATTACACAAGAGCAGGAAGCAGTCATAGCCGGAATTAGTGCTCCACAAGGTGGACGAAAACATTTCGGAGCGCTTATTCTTGGCGCTTATAATAAAAATACATTCGAATATATCGGCAACGCCGGAACAGGCTTTTCTGATACGGCGCTCAAAGATTTATATGCTAAGTTCGAGCCATACTTTACCGCCGAATCCCCTTTTACCGAAAAGATCACAGCGAAAGGAAAGATACAATGGATGAAACCGCATTTTGTGTGTCAAGTAAAATTCAGCGAGTGGACGGAAGATCATCACATGCGGCATCCGGTGTATTTGGGTTTGCGCGAAGATAAAAAATCAAAAGAAGTCATTCCGGAAATACCTATGAAATCATCCGAGGAAGAAAAATCAGGAAAGAAAGATAAAAGTCTAAAGGTAGGCAACGTGAATTTGATACTCACCAATCAGGAAAAGATCTATTGGAAGGATGAGGGTTACACGAAAGGAGATCTTGTCCAATATTACACAGAGATTTCCTCTATCATGCTTCCCTATCTGAAAGACCGTCCCGAATCCATGCGGCGTTTTCCGAACGGCATTAGCGGTCCCAATTTTTTTCAAAAAGATGTTGACCGCTCAAAAGTCCCGCAATGGCTTCACACGGAAAAAGTATTTTCCGAATCGAATAATGATTATATCGAATACCTGATCTGCAATGATAAAGCCACACTCATCTATATGGCGAATCTTGGCTGCATCGAGATCAATCCCTGGAATTCACGTCTCGAGAAGCCCGATAATCCGGATTGGATAGTCATCGATCTCGATCCGGAAGCAATCGCATTTTCCAAAGTTGTCAAGACTGCGAATGCCGTTCGAAAAGTGTTAGAGGAATTGGACATCAATAGTTATCCCAAAACTTCCGGTTCGCGGGGTATGCATATTTATATTCCGCTCGGAGCAAAATATACCTATGATATTGGGCGAACTTTTGCACAGCTTATCGCCGAGCGTGTACACCGGCTAGTGCCTGATATCACCAGCATCGTCAGATCCCCGAGTAAACGTCAGAAGCGCGTCTATCTCGATTATCTCCAAAACTCAAAAGGTCAGACTCTTGCGGCTCCCTATTCGGTCCGCCCAAAACCCGGCGCAACAGTTTCGACGCCGCTCCAGTGGAGTGAAGTAAATGCGAAACTTGATCCTTCGGCATTTACTATGAAAACAATATTCAAACGGCTTGATAAAAAAGGAGATCTCTGGAAGCCGGTCATAGGAAAAGGCGCAGCAAGTATCGAAAAGACATTGAAGAAATTATCGGAAGGCAACTAAAGCCTCATTTTAAAAGACGTTATTGCGAGAAGTTGAGTTGCTTATAGTGTCATTCTGAACGGAGCCTTTATAATCGCGCAGCGATTATAAAGGCGGAGTGAAGAATCTCGTTAATGGTGCCAAAACATAATGTTCTACAATCTATTATGGGATTCTTCACTGCGCAAATAATTGCTTCACAATTATTTGCGCCATTCAGAATGACCTTATTTTTTTTTAATCTTTAATTTCTTCAATCTTTAGTACCTACACAGTACCTGAAAAACTTACACGGAAAATCCTTCAAAACCGAAATGCTTTTTCCCTTAATTCTCCGTATTTTTGTAGGACATTTTCCTCACACCCCCACACCCCGCAATCAATTATATCTACTGCCAATATTTTATGAATACAAAATCAAAAACTCATCGCGAAAGCAAGAAAGAAAAATCTTCGCGCTCCGCTACTCGAAACAATTTCGAGAATAAAAAAACTACTAATAGCCATGAGAATACACGGAAGAAATCTCATCAACCCGGATTCTACGACTCCGATAATTCGCACAGCGCACGACCGATCGGTTTCGATACCGATCTGACAACGCCGGGCGTTCTTTAATATGGAATAAGCTAAATTTTGTGCACTACGCCTGCCTAATGTGGGCAGGCTAATTAACAACTATTTATGTAATACGAATATGGATAACTATAATGAAAACATCGATAATGACAAGAATCAGTCAGCAAAATCAGGATCCGACGCCTCGAAGCAAGGACAAAGCGGCGCAACAACCACTCCGAAACAAGGACAAAGCAGTTCATCTACCAGCGCGGACAAAAGCCAATCCGGCTCCAGCGACATGGATAAGAGGAACGCTGATCAAGGGCAATCCGCAGGGAAATCAACTTCCAGGAATGCCTGAGATCACATACCAACGATCAGGTCAGACAATGTTCTAAAAAGCCACGTGTCACGGAAAAATGAAAATGCGAAGAAATGTATTACATCTCTTCGCATTTTTCTTCTTACCAATTATTTATGCCGCTTTCTTTCTCGCCACTTTCTTCTCGCCTAAGCTAGCTTTCAGGATTGCCATGAGATCATCGGATTTTTGGTGGACGATCTTCGGCTTCGGAACGGATTTCGAGGGCTTCTTGCCTTTGGCTTTTTCGTGAATGATCTTCAGCAGTTTATCGGTATAGGTGTCCTTATATGCTGATATGTCGAATTTATCCGAAAGATGATCGATAAGCTGGATTGCCATCTGTGCTTCTTTCGGCTTTGTCTTTGATATTTCCGGAAGGTTCAGTTCGGCAGTGCTTTTGATCTCCTCGGCAAAGCGAATGCGGTTTAGGATCAGCGCTTTCCCCGAAGGCTTAATAACGGCAAGAGCTTCTTTATTGCGCATCACAAATTCTGCAAGTCCGACTTTGCCAACCTGGTTGAGTGCTTCACGCAGAAGTGCATAGGCTTTCTCGCCGCCTTTATCCGGCTCCAGATAATAGGGCTGCTCGTAGTAGATGCTATCAATATCTTTTTCATTGACGAAATTTACGATCTCGACCGTCTTGGTTTTCTTCGCATCGGCGGCAAGAAAATCATCAGGCTCCAAGATCACATAATCACCGTTATAATTATATCCTTTGACGATCTTCTCGAACGGGACTTCCTTCCCCGTACTTTCATTGACGCGTTTGAATTTTATGCGCGAATGATCCTGCGAATCGAGCATGTCAAGATCGAGCGTGCTTTCCTTTGTAGCAGTAAAAATCTTGACCGGTATATTTACCAGTCCAAAACTAATGGCACCTGTCCAGATCGGTCTCATACTAATGGTTTTTCGTTAGTTAAAAAATCTTTTAGGCGATTTGTTAACAACTTTAATTCAATTTTTATGCCATCCATTATCGACCATTTTTCACCACAATTTATTTATAGCGACGGATATAAGTTATTTTACCTTCATAAAACTTTGTGTGACCGTTGTATTCTCCGATGTCAAGCGGACATAATATGTCCCTTCGGGTAAATTCTGGATGGGTATCTGAATTTGAGATGTGCCCAACGATATTTCCCGTTTATATACTTCCCTGCCGAGCACATCGAAGACCACTATAGTGGGACGGACTCTTAGTCCGTCCGAGCCACCCTCAACGGACTGAGAGTCCGTTCCACTAATCGTTACGATCACATAATTCCCATTCGCAGGATTCGGACGAATCGTAAATGAATTTTCTTCCGTAACTGATTTCACTCCCGCTTTCTGAATACCCTGCCCAGATAATATGGAATGATCTTTCAATGAATGCTTAAACGCTGCTTCAAGATCGGTATTCCAAAGAACGCTATCGGAATACGTCTGCGCTGCCTGCGGATGAAAGCAAACATTAAGAACTACGTAACTGCCGGGATTTATTGTTGCAGGAAGTTTCGATCCATCGACAGTAAAATTCAGTGTATCGCTTACAAGAAATGAATTCGTTAACGAAAACGGCGCCGAACCAACATTTTTAATCTGAATAAGTTTGCATAATGTGTCGCCAACATAAACAGTTTTGAAATCAAGATCGCCTGAACTTATCAATCCCGTCGAGCCATGTGCATCGAGCGAAATAGGAATGCTGAAACAATCGGATTTCAGGATGAGCGTATCCTGATGACGGGATGAATCTGCCGGAGTGTAGCAAACTTGAAATGAAACTGAATCTCCCGCTGAAATCGAATGAGGAAAAGTTAAATTCGATGTATTTGTCTTATATGATGTGTCGCTATTACTTAATTGCACCGAATTCAAATTTATTGCAGTTCCGTTTTTGGGAGCAGTGTTTTTCAAGACGAATGACGTGCATATCTTTGTGCCGATCTGCTTTACCGGAAAGACGATGCTATCGGCTCGCGTTGATGTTTGCGGATTCGTCGTCAGCTTTACCGTAGGTGCAGTGCGATTTAATTGAAGAATGATGGCATTACCAAGATTATCGACGATTGCAAGCGGAGCCGATGCTGCAATAAGTGGATTTATAAAATTTACATCGAAGCAATACGCCGAATTCGTATGCCAATGCGGATGCAATTCGCCATCGGCATAATCAGTGGAAGTAGAATCGAAATTTACATTGCTATATTTTGCAGGAGTCTGCCAATAGACACCATCGGGATCGTCAATCAAGATTGCCGCTTTTATTCCGGGGTCATTTAATCCCGTATCTCGAACACAGACATGCCAGCCGGAGCATCTTGCTTGAGTATCGACGATGAAAGAGGGTGTAACGCCTGTATTGAGCTGTGTCCCAGCGGGGGCAGCATATTCACTATATTGATTAATCTCCCCTGAAATCCCAACGGCATCATTATAATTTCCATAAAAATAGACCATAAATGGATCATTTGATAAAAGATGATACATGTGTGGGAAGCCGACGTATGTATCGGCTTCTAATCTATATTGTCCTGCTCTCGATGAAAGAAACTGCCGCGAGAAATTACTAAAGTTGCCGATATGCGAAACACTTGATAAAGTTGCAGGCAAAGCACCATCAACGGATATACTAACGGTACTCAAATCCTGTGCAAGTATATTAATATATGCATTCGATATGCCATTAGGTATTTCATCAATGGAAAAAGAGTACGATCGCTTCCATCGTGAAACCGGAATAATACTCATCATGCTCGGAGCAGGCCAGGGTGCATTAGAAGTAACGCTTCGTTCATCATATTGCATTAGGAATATTTTTTTGCCTTTTGTCGAATACGCTTCAACCGGAGTTGTAACATCAAATTGCTGTGGCGGATGCACAAGTCGTGTTGTTGACATATCAAATCCTCCGCTTATTCCTTGTACGTCAAGATGAGCATTGACCGCGCCGGAATCGAATGCATAGACTCTGTACATATCACCCACACCTTCATTGCCGGGAGGATTTGATTCGGCAAGCGGAACAGAAGCATATCCAATGCTATCCCAATATTCGACGGGAAGCATTTGCTCGATCATAAAGTCCCTGCCTTCAATTTTATACGGATCAGTCCCACCGAGAAATGCATTCTCGTTTCCACTAATAACGGCAACTGGTTTGGTGGCTTCAATAAGTGATCCCGACATATCATTATCTTCGCTTTGCCCTGTCGAACGGGCAAGGTAACATTGTCCCCGATTCAAAGCAATCGTATAAGGATGCGGAGATCCTGTATTAGATCCTGCGTGTCCGGATATGGTTGTTGTTGTCGGAGTAATTGTTACTATTGTTTGATTTTCTGTTGCTATGACTTCAAATTCACCGGCAGCGTAATCTAATGAAGTTGGACCTACATATTGTCCTATTAATGCCCCAGAGCCGGGATTATCATTATATGATGCCGCGACATATTTTCTCCCAAGCCCGAGCACAGGAAGAGCAAGGTAGCTTCCTCCGGCACAAACTCCGATACTAATGTACATAACAGAAATCGGATATGTAGATTTAATATGACAAGCTTTATATGCCGGTGCGTCGGAAGCCGTATCCATTTTCATTGAATAAATATCCAATGGCAATGAATAAGAATGACCTGCAAGAACATGATTTTTTTGCGGTGGGGTCTCAATACCGGACGCATCAAAATATGAAACAGTTATATCCGTTTCATAATATGATGAAATAACGGCAGAAACACTAAAAAATTTGAGGTCTGCAGCTGGCTGTACATTATAATAACTTGGAAAAAGCATTCCAAGATAAAATTCTCGTCCATCGTTCGATATTCCAAATTTTTGGAAAGTTGTAGTAAATGATCCTGTCATTCCAAGAGATACATAAAGATTATTCTGATAGGCATAATCTCCGGGAATTTTTACTACATAGAAGAAAGTATCCCCTGAAGTTACAGGACCAAACGATGCAGCGCCGGCCGGTACAACAGTTGATTGCATGGAATAGGTACTAAAATCGCCGATCCATTGAATAGTATCACCAACAAATACATTGATCGGATTCGGAAAGTACGTAAATCCATGAATCCCTCCGAACTCGATGGTATGGATCCTTGCCGAAGCGGAAGAAAATGATATGACGAGAAAAATCAATAAACTAACCTTCGCTATCGGAATACCGGAAGATGTCGTTTCAAAATTATTTGATACCATAGTCAAAGTTATTTATTAAAAAAGATGAAAACACCCCACCATTTTTTTGATGGAGTGTTCCCAAAAAACTCTCCCTCGATAAGTTTTAATTATTTTTCGGCCTGCCTACTACAATGAACATAAAGTCTGAATCTTCTTCAGTACAAACGAATTGAAAGTTACTATCTTGCAGATTTTCAAGTGTCAAAGGAACTGGGGGCACGAAATGAACACTTTGCGAATATGTGATAATCTTAAAGGTAGTTTGCGTATTACCATTGTTTTGTAAACTATCTATGCGAGCATTCTTGCATGGGTTATAAAGCGTTACTACAATGGCTGCGTCTTGATTACCCAGGCAAGTGTCACGGCCAGTATGGGGATCTTTTAATATCACTGCTACCTTAAATTCCCCTGGGTGTGGGTGGGAAATAGCACAACCGAAACTACTAATTGTTGCTCCTCCGTCCCAATACCCCCAAGCATAAACTATATTATCCTTATAAGTCCCCCCCCATAACTGGGCTTTTAGTGGACCCGTTAGTGCTATGAACAACTGATGTCCCATTATTATAAACTTGGAATGCATCACTTCTATTACCAGATGTTCCATTTCCAATCGTAAAGATATCATCAGTATCATTTACAATTGCCGACGTAGACGAACCTTCTGCTATATTATAATGACCGAGAATCGTTTGCCCATAGCTTTGAGCTGTAAGGCTATTCCCTATTAATGCAGTGTTCGTAGTTCCGCCGGAGACACCATTGCTATCACCTGCCATAAATGTGTTGTGGCAACTATCGTTGATTCCATTATTATTTCCGCCGGCAATTATACTATAATCAGAATTGGTATCGATAAAATTTTTCATACCACCGTCAATTACAGTATAGTTACTCCGAGTCTGGTTCGTATCTGTATAGGCTCCCCCTCCGGTAATAACCGAGCCTACCTTTCCAGTTAGTACTTTATTGCCCTGAAATCCTCCGATAATATTCGCACTTGTTGCATTCGGTTCGAAGCGCATGACGCGTTTGCTTCCCCGACTTGCAGTTGCATCATTGTTATAGACGTGCAATTCGAGAGCAACACTATCTGTAGTCCCAAGGAAATTACTTCCGCCAAGACCTGAATTTCCAACCACAGACCAAAGTCCGCTTAACGTATTTACACCCGTTCCGCCATTTGCAACTGGCAAGATATTACTGACATCGGATGTAAGGTTAACAGAGCCGTATGAGGGCGACCCAGAGGCATTACCATGCAAGTTGTCCCTTGCGTACCAGGTCCAAAGTTTGTTCCTCCAGCATCGCTTAATGCGATTCTATCAGGTACTCCTTGCGGTGTCGGGTTCTTGATGCTTCCGATTGAAGATATGACTTCCGGCGAGAGTTTCGCCATCGTCACCGATTGATCGGGAATGTTCAGTGCATAGGGTACTCCGGCAAGCTGCGCGAATGGTTTCATCTCCTCTTGGTTATCCACGCTGACACCGACCCACATCGGGCGGTTCATTGCAAAAACATCCGGCAGCGGCGAATTGCCAGAGCCGAGAAGGATAGTGAAAACGCCATTCACCACTTCTGCGCTATAACTTCCGCGCCACACAGTATTTTTTCCATGCGAATCGGAATAAAGTGACGCAGTGATGGTATGCGTTCCGTTCATTGGTGTTCCGTCGGTTTGTTTGACTTGTCCCTGATAGCTCAGCAAGCGAGGTACATCGGTATTGCTACCGGAAACCTGCGCTCGCGAACTTTGATAAAACATTGCTGCGATCAGAGACATCGCGGCAATGAGTTTGAATCGATTTGACATTGTATGTTTTATGGTTTTGTGAATTATTGCCTCCACGAAACCGTTTACATACTTGTACAGCTAATACTTGTATGTTCGGTTTCGCTTCGGCAAAAATCGGGCGTACGAATAGTACGAGGGCAGGCGCAAGCCAGCCCTTTTTTATTTTAAAGCTTTGGATTAGGTATAAGAATAAATGCAAGCGGGAAGCTTGGGTGTGAAACAGCCTATGGAATTCGATAACACTCATAAAACACGGGATACAGGTTAAAATGAGCACTTCGAACCTTCCGGGGAGTTGGCAAATCTATTGTGAAGGGAAATAGGGAAACTTCACTACAGCATGTCAGTCTCAGGTGGTCATACTAAGTAATGCAAATATACGGCAAGAAATTCCCTTCGGACAAAAATCAGGAATTATACCTTCGTTGTCTTCCTATTTTTTTTTTTTTCAAGGAGTTATAGTTTTTTTAGAGAAATCAGATAGGCACCTTGCAAAATAGATTTTCATTCCGTATATTAATCGGCAAGATGATAGGCACCTGGGGCAGTCGTTAGTTATTAGTCGGTAGTCCTTAGTGAGAATGAGAATGTGCACAGTGATATTGTTGATTTATAATGAGTTTCAGGGGCTTCTTTCAGATTTTAGTGCTTAGTTATTGATTCTTAGTTTTGAGGAAGAGTGTTCATGGTAAATTTATCCTGGGTTAATAGGATTTTAAGGGTTAAAGCCGGATTTTGAGTTGTGCCATTTTGTTGACAATTCCTTGAAAAACAGGACTTTTCGGTAGTGTTTTTTTGTTATAAATACCTGAATTTTTTCACCGTTTTACATTCCTACTTTTTTCTTTCTGAATGGCGACTTTTACCGAGAAGATCCTGCCCCGGCAGCTTGAAGATGAGATGCGCGAAAGTTACATCGATTACTCGATGTCTGTTATCGTCAGCCGCGCACTACCTGATGTCAGGGACGGTTTAAAACCTGTTCATCGCCGCGTCCTTTATGGCATGAACGAGCTTGGAATGGCTCCGAACCGCCCTTATAAAAAGAGCGCACGTATTGTCGGCGAAGTTCTCGGAAAGTATCATCCACATGGTGATGTTGCCGTTTATGATTCTATCGTCCGTATGGCGCAGGATTTCTCAATGCGCGGCATCTTGGTCGACGGTCAAGGAAATTTCGGCTCTATGGATGGCGATAGCCCTGCGGCTATGCGTTATACGGAAGTCCGCCTGACATCATTAGCTACCGAACTTCTTCGCGATCTCGATAAAAATACCGTTGACTTCGTTCCGAATTTTGACGATACGCTTCAGCAGCCAGCAGTTCTTCCGGCAGCGTTTCCTAATCTGTTGGTTAATGGAGCAACCGGTATTGCCGTCGGAATGGCCACGAACATTCCTCCGCACAATCTTGGTGAAGTTATTGAAGGATGTTTGGCATATATCAAAAATCCTCAGATCACCAGCGAAGAGCTTGCAAAGCTTATTACCGCACCCGACTTTCCTACCGGCGGATTGATCTATGGCTATGACGGAGTTCGCGATGCATACGCAACAGGCAGAGGCAGAGTTATTGTTCGCGCCAGAGCGACAGTAGAAGTTTCGAAAAATGACCGCGAATCTATCATCGTCACGGAGATTCCCTACATGGTCAATAAGGCGACCTTGCAGGAGAAGATCGCTGATATGATTCGCGATAAGAAGATCGAAGGCATTGCCGATATGCGTGATGAATCCGATAAAGATGGTGTCAGAATCGTCTTCGATCTGAAGCGCGATGCAGTTGCGAAGGTGGTACTGAATAATCTCTACAAGCATTCACAGATGCAGACGACGTTCGGCGTCATTATGCTTGCATTAGTGAGAGGCGTACCGAAAGTTCTTCCGCTTCGCGACATCATTAAGTATTATATCGAACATCGCAATGAAGTCATTCGCCGCAGAACGCAATTCGATCTTACTGCTGCAGAAAAGAGAGCGCATATCTTAGAAGGCTATGTTATTGCCCTCGACAATATTGACGAAGTTATTCAGGTTATTAAAAAGTCCAAGGATACTGATACGGCGCAGAAAAATTTGATCAAACGTTTCGGACTTTCGGAGATTCAGGCAAAATCCATCCTCGAAATGCGCTTGCAGCGTTTGACGGGATTAGAGCGCGCCAAAATTGAAGCAGAGTATCGCGAAGTTATTCAATTAATCGAGCAGCTCAAAGCTATTCTTGCATCAAATACGCTGCAACTCAAGATCATCGCCGATGATCTTGCAACCATTAAGGAAAAATTTGCTGATAAGCGCCGCACGGAAATCATATTCGATACGAAGGACTTCACTATCGAAGATATGATAGCCGAAGAAGACGTCGTCGTTACGATCTCGCACGGCGGATTTATTAAGCGCATTCCGGTTTCCGGCTATCGCCGTCAAGGCAGAGGCGGCAAGGGTATTACAGGTGCCTTGACAAAAGAGGATGATTTCATCGAGCATATGTTCATTGCCTCTACGCATCACTATATTATGTTCTTTACGAACAAAGGCAGATGCTACTGGCTGAAAGTGCATGAAATCCCGGAAGGCAGTAGAATTGCAAAAGGAAGATCAATTGCAAATCTTCTCGAAAAACCAGCCGAAGAGCATATTACTGCATTCATTACGGTAAAAGAATTTGATGAGAATCACTATGTAACGATGGTGACTGAGCATGGTACGATCAAGAAAACCGTACTTTCAGCGTTCGGCAATATTCGCCGCACCGGAATTCAGGCGATCACGCTTGATGAGAAGGACATGCTTAAAGATGTCCGACTCACCGATGGAAAGCAGGAAATCATCATTGGTACCCGTGAAGGTATGGCATGCCGTTTCAACGAGCGCGATGTTCGTATGATGGGCAGAACTGCAGGCGGTGTGCGAGGTATAACGCTTGAGAAGGGCGATGTCGTTATAGGAATGATTGCTCCGAAGCGAACCGATACGACCGTTTTAGTTTGCTCGGAACAAGGGTATGGCAAACGTAGTGATGTGAATGATTATCGCCTGACCCGCCGTGGCGGAAAAGGCGTTATTACCATGAAGGCAACGGAGAAAACCGGAAAGCTCCTCGCAATCAAAGAAGTCGTCGATAACGACGATCTCATTGCTGTAACTAAAGATGGATTGGTAATTCGTCAGCATGTCTCGGATATTCGTGTCATGGGGCGCAATACTCAAGGCGTACGACTTGTCCGCTTGAACGAAGGCGATCTCGTTGCAGGAATTGCCAATGTTCCAGCCGATGAAGATGAAGAAATCGAAAAATTAGAAGGCGAAAGTGCTAAGCCAAAGACTCCTCCCGAAGCAAAGCAAGGAGACATATTTAAGTCTTAAGTTCATAAAAATCACCATGGGGCACATTGAAAAAAATGTGCCCCGTCCCCTCCGAAAATATAACTACAATATAACTAAAGGTCATTCGTCTAACTTCTTATCAAATAATCAGATAGAAAATTTAAGCAATGCCAAAAAGCCGAAAAATTATATTCTTCGTAGTCTTCTATATTCTTAATGCCGGAATCAATTTTTATATATTCCTTCGTGGATTCGAGGCGATGGAATTACATCCAGGACTAAGGGTTATCTATGGAATCGTGTTTCTTATTATCTCGAATACCTTTATCGCGGGCAGGATCCTTGAGAAAAGATTTATCTCCATAATCAGTGATGTTTTCATCTGGATCGGCTCCTTCTGGTTTGCTTTTATCCTCTACTTTTTCCTTTCGGCTGTGCTCTTTGATCTTGCAAGGCTCGTGGACCTATTTATCCATTTTCTTCCGGAGGGTGATGGCTACAGCAAGTTGAAATTTTATCTTATGGTTGCCGATATAGGACTTATAGGAATTATCTGTCTTTTTGGATTTTTGAATGCGCAGAAGATTCGGGTAAAGAAGCTCGAATTTTTGATTGATAAAAAGAATTCCATTGCCAATGAATTAACCATTGCCGTTGCTTCGGATATTCATCTTGGGACGATCAATGGCAGAGGCTTTTCAAAGAAAATTGTCGAGACCATCAATTCGCTCAACCCCGATATTATCTTACTGCCAGGTGATATTCTCGATGGCGATGTAGAACCGGTCATAAAATTAAATTTAGGCGAAGTTCTGCGTCAGCTGAAGTCAAAATATGGGGTCTATGCCATTACTGGGAATCACGAATATATCGGCGGCGTCGAGCCTTCCGTGAATTATATCTCCGATCATGGCATTCAAGTTCTGCGCGATGAGACTATCGATGTTGCAGGGATGACGATCATCGGCAGAGAGGACAGGTCGATCAATACTTTTGCCCACCACAATAGAAAAACGATAGAAGAGCTTGCCATCGGAATTGATTCATCAAAGCCTATACTCGTCATGGATCATCAGCCATTCCATCTTGAAGAAGCTGTGAGCATTGGCGCCGATGTACAACTTTCCGGTCATACGCATAATGGGCAGTTATGGCCATTGAATTTCATTACAAGTAAAGTATATGAATTAAGTTGGGGGTATTTGAAAAAAGGAAATACTCATATTTATGTTTCCTGCGGAGCAGGGACATGGGGACCGCCAATGAAGATCGGGAATGTTGCCGAGATATTGGAAATCAGGATGAAGTTTCTTGCATAGGCACAACGTAACCATTTCCCCTTCCCATCCGTTTAAACACCCGCTTTAATTTTCAATTTTTACCAGTATTATTTAATGAAGAAATTTGTCTTTTTATTCTTTATCTCGTCCATCACTACTGTTTCGTTCGCACAGGATACGACCAAGAAATCGCCCTACGAAATAAAAAACCCTTCGATTAGTGTCGTCTTCCCTTCTCAGTCGAACGATAATGCCGGCATTAATTTTGCCACCCAATTTCGTGGTGCTACTCTACTCCCCGATTCAGCAATCGATACGCGCGAGAAACATCTCAAAAATATCCGCCAACTAACATTTGAAGGAGAGAATGCCGAGGCATATTTCAGTCCGGATGAAAAGCATCTCTCTTTCCAAGCCCGTGGCAAGGGAAATGGGGTGTGCGATCAAATCTATACGATGACATTGGACGGAAAAAATGTGAAGCGAATTTCGACCGGATTCGGCAGAACAACATGCTCGTACTATTATCCCGATGGCGATAAAATTCTTTTCTCATCAACACATGAAATGTATGATGGCAAATGTCCACCGGAGCCGGATAAATCCAAAGGCTATGTATGGCCGCTTTACAAAGGGTATGATATTTACATTGCCGATACAAATGGAGCAATCCTCAGCAGGCTCACACAAGATACATTGTATTATGACGCCGAAGCAACTATTTCCCCTAAGGGTGATAGAATGGTCGTCACAAGCACTCGAAAAGGAGATATCGAACTATTCACCTGCAATCTCAATGGCACTGATGCAAAACAACTAACACACGATGAAGGCTATAATGGCGGCGCATATTATTCTGCCGATGGGACAAAGATCGTTTATCGTGCATCACATCCGAAAGATAGTGCTTTAAAGCAGTTTAGGGATCTATTAAAACAAGGCTTAATAAAGCCCACTTCACTTGATATTATGGTGATCGATACGAGTGGTGAGAATAAAAAGCAAGTCACTGATAACGGCAAAGCCAATTTTTGCCCCTTCTTCTTTCCGAGCGGAAAGAGAATTATTTTCGCTTCGAATATGGATGATCCGAAAGGACGCGAATTCGATCTTTATGCGATCGATGTTACTGGTAAAAATTTAGAACGCATTACCTACAAAGAAGGCTTCGACGGTTTTCCCATGTTCACAAAAGATGGCAAGCATCTAGTTTGGTGCTCTAACCGCAACGGATCTTATCCCGGCAACACGAATATTTTTCTTGCCGATTGGGTGGAATAAGAAGTAATCATCTCATTTTTCACGATCATTTGTTCCTTTAGTCGCTGTTCCTTGATAATCGAATTTGATTTCTTCGATATACATCTCGAACTTCACCCTCCTAATACGATCATTGGAAGATTCAACCTTTTCCGGAGTGATTTTGAAAATATTGAGATTATGGAATGTGAGAGTAAAAAGCGGACTACCGCTTTCGTCTAAGTAGTCAAGCGTTCCATTTTTCAGCGAGCTTTGCTTATTCTTCCCCTTTATCTCATCATTCCATTTATAGAAACCCTCTGTATTAGATTCGGGTAAAGTGATAATAAGTTGCGGGAATTCAATTTTACCTGCATCAGCATTATTTTGCTTGATGACGATCGGTTCTACTCTGTTTACTTTCGAACAAGGCTCTTCCAATCCATCGATCTTCAACCGAAAATTCGATGGCAGCCATGCTTTTTGTTTTGTAGCATCAAAAGAATCCGGTGTTTTTTTTGCCGAATCCGATTTTACTTGTTTCACCTGCTCAGGAGAAATCTTTATCGTCATCTTCGCGGCATCTTTTGAAGCTGCATCAAGCGCAGGAAAACCTATTTCAGTTATCAGTCCATTATAAAAATTCAACCGGCTTAATTCTTTATAATTATAATCCGCAGCAATGATAGCGCCATCTTTGCGTGTATGTTTCTGATCCATCGAACTTTTGATCCAATCGTACATCGACTTGCCTAATCCAATACCACCGCTAAGAGTTATATCATCCCCAGGGTGGTGCCGTTTCGGATCATTGTCGTCACCGGCGACATCGCTTGTTGCATATCCTCCTTCGACCGATTGCACGAGTCCTGAATTTACTCCATCAAGTTCCAGAGCAAAATGCCCGGCAGTGTAACTGCGTTTATCTGCAGCTGATTTCTCTCCGCCATTTCCGCTAGCATCGCCCAAATCACTTCCGGAATTATCAGTAACATAAGCCTGCCATTTCCATCCGGATAGATCTGCGTTTACGTTTGATTTGTCAGTGGTATTTGGCGGTAACGGCGAAGCACTTTGCGGCGGCATAAGCAGACCGATAAGCATGACCTCGCCTTTTATTCCTCCAACCGTTGTGGGCAAGAGCAAAGTCATTTGCTGCGCCGATTGAGACATTGCACCAGTCGCAGTTTTCAGATCACCTGTATAATGAACAACCGTAGGTTGAACATCCATACTCTCATAAGATATTTTAATTGTCTCAGTTGCATGTCCGCTATTTCTCTCATCAGGTGAAGGCTCCACATATTCAGTCGGGAAGCAATCATATAAATTATAGCTTCTGTCTTCCTCACCTGCATCATTATGGAAAATGATGCTGATACTTTTGCGTTCGGTTTTTCCGTTTACAACAGATTGCCGCCAATTGTACCATTCTTTCGTGCTGGTAAAATCTCTGGTGATCTTAATCACTCCGGGTTTTTGTCTGCCGGGGCGGGTGTGTGAAGTCATATCGTCTCCGTCTTGATATTCGATGACTCCATTCACATGTTCAAGACCTTCGACACTATGTACACCCGGGACAAATACGCCTTCAATTTCGACAGATAAATTATTCGCGGGATTGGAATTAACCACAGCAGTTTTATTATTCGGGTCCCATCCACGTACCACAACATCATTAAGACGGTGGGATTTATCTAATCCACGAACGACGAGACTGGAGGCATTCTGCTTAAGCGCAGTACGAAGTTCACGTTCACGATCGGCAAATACAGGATCAGACAAGAGAGCCCCATCAAATTGATTGCCTTGAATAAACTGTAATGTTTCGGGACCAATATCTGTATTAAAAAATATAGGGGTGTCACTTGTTTTGCTCGGAGAATTCAGTAAAGCATTATCAGACTTGTCATGGAATTTACCTCTGAATGAACATGTAGCACGACAGGGGCTGCCATCAGTCAAAAACATCGTGAATTTTACCCTGCCGGTGTTTACATCGACATCCATTCTTTTACCATCTCTATCCCAGAAAAATTGAACTTTTACACGTGAATTTTTATCGCCCTGCATTCCAAGCCATTGTAATAACGTGTGTATTTCGGGTTTGACGGATTTTTTATCCTCATAAGTATCGAAAAATAATTCAAACTCAACGGCATTTCCGCTTCCGGGAGTAATTTCAATTTTATTAGCAGAAATTGGATCGCCGCCGCCGTGAATCGGCATGATCTTAACTCTTAAATTTTCCCCGCCAGTCTGGTCGTTGGCATGATGAGTGCCCGGCGTCATATGTGAATCCCAATGACTGAATGATTCCGCATTGGCAAAATCCGAGTTATCCGGATATATAATTGATGCATTGACCGATCCATTAGTAGGGTCGTTATGAGTAAATGTTCCTTTCCCCGGAGTTGTTAATTCAAGATCCGATTCCCCGTATTGCACGACATACTCCTTATTACTCGAGTTACCAGCGCCCTTTTCCGGCATTGCAATCACAATCCCCTCACCTTTATTTGAAGAAGATTGATCGATCAAATCCGGCGGAATGTCCAT
>Ga0206906_1006_pt1 | contig 37062 bp, 35 predicted proteins | sample Alteio_BWOrgHeat_79_FD_152935 | JGI IMG/M metagenome (GOLD analysis project Ga0206906, IMG submission 152935) | Enriched cells from forest soil in Barre Woods Harvard Forest LTER site, Petersham, Massachusetts, United States -... | ecosystem: Environmental > Terrestrial > Soil > Temperate forest >...
ACCCAAAGCCAGGTAAAGAGAGTAAGGAAAACAACAGGTAAAATAGCAATATCAACAATCGGACGAATTGCAAAATATCCGCCGAGTGGACCTAGAGCCAGCGAAAGCCCCACGCCGAAATGTGCAAGAACAGTATAGCGTTTTAGAAATGGATAGATACAAAATACTCCAAGAGGAATAGGGGATAGCGCAAGGCAAAGAGTATTGAGCTGCAAAGCAGCAAATAAATAGAGCGCAGTTCCGGTGATCAAAACACCGTAAGCCTGCCGAAGGCTCATTCTCCCTGTCGGAAGATCTCGGATAGCAGTACGAGGATTTTTTGCATCGATATGTCGATCGACAATGCGATTCATTGCAAATCCGACTGTTCGTGCTCCGGTTGCTGCAAGTAATATCCATGCGCCTATTTTCCAAAGTAATAACGCAGAAGGAGCAGGTTCTGAATTCCTTATGATTGCAAGATAGCCAAGGGCCATTCCGGCATATATTACCGGAAGCGAGAAAAGCGTATGTTCGATCTTTACGAATGAAAAATATTTTTTCATATTCTTTTTCTTCGGGTAGGCACAGGGCTTTAGCCCGAAATGCGCTCGCGGGCTAAAGCCCTGCGCCTGCCAAGTTTGCTAATGCCTCATAATATCCGTCGGCTCCTTTACCCATTATTCTCTGAACATTCAGCAATCCATCGAGAACAGAATGTTTGCGGAATTCCTCACGCTTCGATAGGTCGCTAAGATGAACTTCAATGACAGGTTTTGCGAAAGCTGAGATCATATCACGAATAGCATACGAGTAATGCGTAAAAGCACCGGGATTGATAATAAGAGCATCTGCCCATTTTCTATTCTCTTGAATTTGATCGATCAAGACTCCTTCATGATTCGATTGAAAAAATCTAATCTCGCTACGAAATTCTGTCGCCCGTTTCTTCAATTCGTGATTGATTTCATCAAGTGTCGTACGGCCATAAATTTCCGGCTCTCGTTCGCCGAGAAGATTGAGGTTGGGTCCATGTAATATGAGAATATTCATAGCTTAAATAACTGAGAGAACAAAATCGATAGCTTTCCTGATTGCCTTCTCATCAACTTTTTCCTGGATAATCGCTTTTCCAATTCCCTCAAGTAAAACAAGCCGGTGATTTTCCGCCTGATGTTTTTTGTCTTTACGCATTGCAGTGATAATGGCATCAGCACTAAACTCCGGTGTGACCGGAATAGGCAATCTGCCCAGGACAATTTCGATCTGCCGCCATTCATCTTCGTCCAGCAATCCCAATTCCATGGAAAGCCAGGATGCAGCTCTCATGCCAAGAGCAACTGCCTCACCATGCAGAAGTTGATCGTAATTTGTAGTCGTTTCAAAAGCATGAGCAAAAGTATGCCCAAAGTTCAGCAATTCGCGGACGCCTTTTTTCTGCTCGAACTCATCATCCTTAATATAGCGAAGTTTTTCCTGTACTGCATCGCGAATAATAATTTCTATTCCTATATCATATCCGCGCAATAGTCTTCGTAACGATTTAGAGATTTTTGTCCATAATACAGGTGATCCGATAAGAGCATATTTTACTATTTCTGCAAGCCCCGCATTCAATTCTCGCTTCGGAAGTGATTTTAAAAATAACGGATCTATAAGCACTGCTTTCGGAGCATAAAAGGATCCGATATAATTCTTATGCCCGGAATAATCCATTGCCGTCTTGCCGCCAATAGCAGCGTCGCACTGTCCAATGAGAGTAGTGGGAACATGAATAAGCGGCAGACCTCTTTTATAGAGGCTTGCAGCGAGTCCGCCAATATCGCTGACGACACCGCCGCCGAGCGTAATAACGACATCTGTTTTTCGCGAAAGATCGAGATTTATAAAAGAATCAAGAATGTCAAAAAGAGTATCGTGATCTTTCGAAGATTCGCCTGGAGCCAGAACGATCTGGCTTATTTGCAATGCTCCTTTATAGTCCGCAGTAATACGTTGAAAGAATTTTTGAGCGTAGATCTTTGATATATTCTCATCAGTGATAGCAACTGCGCGCTGGACATTCATGTCGCGGATGGTTGCACCGAGTTCACTTGCAGCAATACCGCTTCCTATCGAAACGGGGTAATTGCCCATACCCGAATGCGCGATAAAAGTCTCGAAACGCGGACGGAGGCGAATACTTCGGGACATTTGCTCTAATGCATTCAAGAGCTGTTGGGCTAATTCAGGTGGAGTCCGTTCATCTCCGTGCGGACTTCGGGTCACAAAATGCATTGTTGCCTGCTCATAAAAATGAAGGCGTTCTTCCAATAATTTGCGAAGTTTCTCGGTGAGTTCTTCAACATTAGATGAACGCAATAGCGGGCGCGTTTCTCCGCCGAGAAGGCTTGCCATGACATTCTTCGCTGCCTGGCGGACAGTAACATCTACCCAAACGATTATCCCCGAACCGCGCATGATCGAGCGATTGATAGCGCGAAGGGGAGTGCCGCCGCCGGTTGCAATCACAAGAGGTTGCTGATCGAAATGTTTCTGTGAGAACTGAAGAAGTTGATTCGTCTCTATTTCTCGGAATCGCTCTTCACCTTCTGAAGTAAAAATATCGGCTATTGTTTTGCCGGATGATCTTACGATCTCTTCATCCAGATCGACAAATTCATAACCGCTTTTTTGTAGCAGGGCAGCAATCCCCCTTCCAATTGAGGATTTTCCTGCCCCCGGAAGACCAATAAGGTAAATATGTCTGCCGCGCCAGGTCATGAGGTAAGGTTTTTTAGTTTACTTTGTTCATATCGAATTGCTACTCGCTCTTTTGCCTCGTTCATCGTGTCGCCGCCGAATGTATCGAGAAGTGCAGATGCAATAGTGAAGGCAATGACATTTTCTACAATAACAGAGAGAGAAGGGACTGCGCACACATCACTTCGCTCAATATGTGACGGAGTAGATTCTCCGGTTGACAGATCAATAGAGGATAATGGGCGCATTAGTGTTGAAATCGGTTTCATAGCTGCGCGAACGATAATTGGCATGCCGTCCGTCATGCCGCCTTCAATGCCGCCTGCGTTATTTGTTGAACGTACAAGTTCGCCCTCTTCTATTTCAATTGGATCATGACATTCTGAGCCGTGAATTTCGGCAAGAGATATTCCCCCGCCGATCTCAACTGCCTTCACTGCCTGAATGCTCATTACAGCTTGCGCAATAAGGCCATCGAGTTTTCTATCCCATTGCACATGACTTCCAATACCTATTGGTAGTCCGATAAAATGTACTTCGACAATTCCACCGAGTGTATCCCCCTCTTTCTTGGCTTTATCTATGAGATGTTTTGCCTTTGTTTCTGCCGAATGATCGAACATTCGCAGTTCGGATTCAGCAAGAATTTTACGAAGAAGATGCAGTTCGCTTGGTTTTTCAGAATCTGAAACTAATATAGTCCCGATAGACCTTACGAATGATACCGATGTAATACCTAATTCATTCAAAAATTTAGATGCAACGGCTCCGATCGCAACGCGCATTGCTGTTTCGCGTGCGCTGGCACGCTCTAAGATATTGCGGATATCTTTCTGCTGATATTTTATTGCGCCTGCAAGATCGGCATGACCGGGGCGTGGAATTGTAACGCGTTTGGATTCGATATCTGATGGAACGACTGACATTTCCTCAGTCCAGTTTTCCCAATCATTATTATTTATCTTTATCGAGATAGGTGCGCCCGTCGTAATTCCAAAACGGACGCCGGAAAGAATTTCTGCACTATCATTTTCGATCTTTTGTCGATGCGATCTGCCATACCCTCGCTGCCGCTCTTGGAGGATCGGATTGATATCGCGCTCGGCTTCGAGAGAAAGCCCAGCTGGAATTCCATCGATGATCCCGGTAAGCGATTTGCCGTGTGATTCTCCGGCAGTAAGATAGCGAAGTTGCGGCATTATAATGTTAATAATTGCGCGAGATGATACTCAAGAGATTCATATTCGCTTTGCGAAAGCGGCGAAGAATCAGGCAGCAATCCAGTAAGCCAGAATATCTGTGAAAGTGCAGCTTGCTCAATAAGCATTCCCGCTCCGTTCATTGTTTTTGCTCCGCCTTGAGATGCTTCGTGCAGAAAATCCGTTTTTGTCGGATTATAGACAAGATCGATTGCAAAATCGGTTTCGTGCCAGGTAAATCCGGATAATAAATTTCCCGGGTTATTTATCTGTCCTATGGGAGTGCACTGCAGAATAAGCCGGTGCTTTTCATCGGGGGCAGAATGAAAAAAATCATTGATGCCCATAAATTTTACTGTCGGTCCCGGAGCTTGAGCAATACAAAACTCTGCAAGTTCTTCGGCACGGGTAATGGAGCGATTGACAATCGTAAGTGAATGTGGCATCCAACGAGTGCATAGTGAATATGCTACTGCTTTGGCTGATTCACCTGCGCCGATCAGAACTAAATTGTATCTTCCAAGATCGAATGATGGGTATTTTCGTAAGATAGAAAAGAGCAAGCCCTCTCCATCGGTAGAGGCGCATTCGACTTCATCATTGTAAAAACGTACACTATTAGCCGAGTCAATGAAAGAAGAAACGCCTATATGACGATCTGATAAATTGAATGATTGCGATTTAAAAGGATAGGTAATGTTGGCTCCGGTATATCCATTCGTCGGAGCGGTTTTTATCCATTGAGCAAGATCGCACTCTTCAGCAAGTTCGACAAGATCGTACGAGCAATCAGTGAATGCACTCCCGATTTTTTTTCGCAACAGTAGGAATAATTCGCGATGCAACTGCGGCGAAATTGAATGTGAAAGCTCTTTTCCTAGTAAAGCAAGTTTAAGAACTGACATCTTATGAAATTCTAATTCTTTCTTTTCCAACGATCATTGCCAAATCTTTATAAAAATTTGGATAGGAGACAGAAACAATTTCAGCATCAGAAATGGTCACCGCCTCTTCTGCCCGGAGAGCAAGAATAGAGAGTGCCATAGCAATGCGATGATCGCCGAAATGCTCTATTATGCCGCCAGCCGGGATAAAATCTTCATTGCCATGTACAATAAACCCATCTTCTGTTTCTTCTAGGGAAGCTCCGAATGCCTTAAGATTTTTTGTTATCGAAGAAATTCTATCGCTCTCCTTTTTTCTAAGTTCTCTGAGATTCTTGAACTCAGTTGTTCCATTGCAAAATGCCGCAATTGCAGCGAGGATTGGAATCTCATCTATAATGATCGGAGCTTCATCATCAAAAAAAATAAATGGTTTCACCGGAGAAGTTTGAGAAGCAAAGAGATCAATATTGCCGAATTTCTCATCCCAGGGGTCATACCTAATATCCCACACTTCAACTGTAAGAATATAATGTGTCGGTTTTTGCGAAGGCTCCGAGTTTGGATTCTTAACCCGTGTCGCGCTGCTTGCTTCAAGAATAGGAAGCATCCGCGCACGGGTATTATTTAAGCCTACTTCCATAAGTAACAGATCTCTCTTTATCAATACTGCGGCACCGATAAGAAAAGCCGCCGAAGAGAAATCGCCGGGAATTTTATAAGTAAATTCAGGCGGAGTAGAAAAATGGTAATCATAAATACTATTTTTCAGTCCCTGCTTTGTAAAACCCTTGCCAAAAGCTTTAAGCATTCTCTCAGTGTGGTCGCGGCTTTGTAATGGTTCTGTAACGGACACTTCTCCATCAGCATAGAATCCTGCTATCAAAAGAGCAGATTTCATTTGAGCAGAAGCCACCTGAAGTTCAATATTTGCGCTATGAAGTTTTTGGCCATTAATTAGGATCGGCAGAGTACCATCGTCGGATGTACTGATATCCGCGCCAAGGTCATTATTTAATATATCGGCAAGGCGTTTCATGGGGCGACGCGAAAGATATGTATCGCCAATGAGAGTGGAAGAAAAATTCTGTCCGGCAAGAAGTCCCATCATGAGACGCGCAGTTGTGCCGGAGTTAGCGCAATTAATCTGATGTTTTGGCGCATGAAAGCCATTAATACCAACTCCCTGCACGATGATTTTGCTTCGATAAATTTCTATAGGAACGCCAAGCGATTCGAGCGCCAAAATCGTTGCGAAAACATCTGAAGGAATTTCTTCGATGGAAGAAATGGGAATCGTAATTTTTGATTCCGACATAGAGCCGATAATAAGCAGGCGATGGAAGATAGATTTATCCGGCGGCAATGCATCAATCCGCACAGAAGTATTCCATCTTGCTACATGACTGGGAAGAATCTCGACTCTCATCAGAAGAGATTAATCTGCAACAAGTTCGGCATAATCTTCGATCGGAGGACAAGCGCAAACAAGATTCCTGTCCCCATAGGCGCTATTGACTCTCCCGACCGGCGACCAGAATTTATTGAACTTCGTCCACGGTGCAGGATACCCGGCTTTCGTACGAGTATAGGAATGTTCCCAATCATCAGCTGTTAACGAGGCAATTGTGTGCGGAGAATTTTTTAATACGTTGTCTTCTTTATCAGCCGTCCCATTTTCGATCTCTTTGATCTCTTCGCCTATTGCAATGAGCGCATCGCAGAATCTATCGATCTCATGCAAGGATTCGCTTTCCGTTGGTTCGATCATGAGCGTTCCTGCAACAGGGAAGGAGACAGTAGGTGCATGGAAACCATAGTCAATTAGTCGTTTTGCAATATCTTCGACTTCGATTCCGGCTGTATGTTTAAAATGTCGCATATCAACGATCATTTCGTGGGCAACTCGTCCGTATTTTCCTTCATAGAGAATAGGGAAATGCTTTTCGAGGCGGGATTTGATATAGTTAGCGTTAAGAATTGCAATCTTTGTCGCATCGGTCAATCCATCCGATCCCATCATAGAAATATATGCCCACGAAATAAGCAGAATGCTTGCGCTGCCCCACGGCGCGGCTGAAACTGCGTGAACGCTATGCTTCCCGCCAATTGGTATAACCGAATGGCTTGGCAGAAATTGCACGAGATGATGTGCAACGCCGATCGGTCCCATTCCGGGACCTCCGCCGCCATGCGGAATGCAGAATGTTTTATGCAAATTCAAATGGCATACATCTGCGCCGATATTTTTCGGGCTTGTTAGCCCAACTTGCGCATTCATATTGGCACCATCCATATAGACTTGCCCACCATGTGAATGTACGATCTCACAAACTTCAGTAATTGTTTCTTCAAACACTCCGTGTGTTGAAGGATATGTTACCATCAGTGCAGCAAGATCATTTTTGTGCTGCTCGGCCTTTTCTTTCAGATCATTAAGATCAATATTGCCATTCTCATCAGTCTTGGAAACAACAACTTTCATTCCAGCCATAACAGCGCTTGCGGGATTTGTCCCATGCGCTGATGCTGGAATAATAACCACATTGCGATGACTCTCGTCTCGTGATTTATGATATTCTCGGATAACAAGCAGTCCGGCATATTCGCCTTGTGCTCCGGAATTGGGTTGCAAACTTACCGCATCAAAGCCGGTTATTTCACAAAGCGATTCCTCTAGTAGCTTAAAAACTTTTTGATAGCCAAGCGTCTGATCGAGCGGTGCAAATGGATGTATCCGTCCAAATTCCTGCCACGTAACCGGAATCATCTCGCTTGTTGCGTTCAACTTCATTGTACAAGAGCCGAGGGCAATCATCGAATGAGTAAGAGATAAATCGCGATTCTCCAGATACTTCAAATACCGAAGCATCTCTGTTTCCGAGTGATGGGTATTAAAGACCGGATGCATCAAGTAGCTAGTTGCTCTTTTTGCATCGGTTGGAATTGCAACGGAGATTTTTATATCAACATGATTCGTAGGTTTTATTCCAGTTGTTTTGGCAAATACTTCAACGATATCGTTTACATCTTCAATAGTTGTAGTTTCATCGAGTGATATGCCGACTCCATCGCTGAAATAGCGGAAGTTCATTTTCGCTTCTTCAGCAAACTTTTGAATAGAGGCAAGTTTCTCATCGCTTAAAACTACTTTTAGTGTATCGAAGAAATGTGAGTGTGCAAGTTTGAAATCATTCTTCTCTAAATGTTTTGCAAGTAGGGAGGTAAGCCCATGCACTCGCTCTGCGATCACTTTCAACCCATTCGGTCCATGATAGACTGCATACATCGCCGACATGTTCGCCAGCAACGCTTGAGCAGTACAGATATTACTTGTCGCTTTATCGCGGCGGATATGCTGCTCACGAGTTTGCAATGCCATCCGATATGCCGGATTATTATGCGAATCAACGGAAACACCAATAATCCGTCCCGGCATTTGCCTCTTAAAAACTTCCTTCGCAGCGAAGAAAGCTGCATGTGGACCGCCATAGCCCAACGGAACACCAAATCTTTGTGCAGAACCAAAGACAATATCTGCTCCAAATTCGCCGGGTGATTTTAAAAGAATAAGCGAAAGCAAGTCAGCAGCAACAGCAACTTTTGTATGATTGTGATGCGCCATTTCACAGAAATCCTGATAATTGACGACTTCGCCATTTCCATTCGGATATTGTAGGACAACACCAAAAATTTTATCATTCCAATCTTTCTGAATTTTAGATGGATCACCGATCAATAGCTTTATACCGAGCGGCTCTGACCTAGTGATAAGCACATCGATCGTCTGCGGGAAAACGTCTTGGGAGACAAAAAGAATATTCGCGCCTTTATCGAGCATCTGCTGACTGCGATGGGCATACATTAAATGCATCGCCTCTGCTGCCGCTGTTCCTTCATCGAGCAATGAAGCATTAGCGATTTCCATTCCGGTAAGGTCCATTACCATAGTCTGGAAATTCAGAAGCGATTCAAGTCTGCCTTGCGCTATTTCTGCCTGATAGGGAGTATACTGTGTGTACCAACCCGGATTCTCCATCAAATTACGCAGGATCACCGGAGGCGTAACGCAATCGTAGTAGCCCATCCCAATATAAGATCTATAAATCTTATTGTGGGAAGCAATCTGTTTAAATTCTTTGAGAAATTCAGTTTCGGTTTTTGCCTTAACTCCTTTAAGAGGGTGTTTTAAGCGAATAGAGAGGGGGATAGTCTGGTCGATCAGATCATCAAGCGTTGCGGCTCCGATGACAGAGAGCATCCCTTGTTGTTCTTCTAAATCCGGTCCGATATGGCGATCTTGGAACTTGTCGTAGCGATGTAAAACGGTATTCATTATTTCTTGTTTCTAAAATTTGTTGGGCTTAAACAGAGTTTTTATGAGAAAAATTTGTTTGTAGAAAGTAAGTCTCATCATCATATAAGTCCTATACGACTTATATGACCTATAATTTTCGTAAATTTGCAGAAAGATATGGCAACACAATTTTCATTCGACGTCGTCAGCACCTTTGATTCACAAGAGATGGATAATGCCGTTAATCAGGCGAAAAAGGAGGTCGAGCAGCGTTATGACTTCAAAGGCTCGAATACCGTTATCGATCTTAACTTAAAAGAGAAAACGATCACGCTTCATACCAGCGATGATATGAAGCTTCGCGCCTTGCACGAAATTCTCAATGGCAAGATGATCAAGCGGGGGATATCATTGAAGACTCTTGATTATGGTACTGCCGAACAAGCAACGGGGGGTACACTTCGTCAAGTCGTAAAACTCAAAAGTGGACTGGAAACCGAGCAGGCGAAGCAGATCACAAAAATGGTGAAAGATTTAAAGCTGAAAGTTCAGGCTCAGATACAGGGCGAGGAAGTGCGAATAGTTGGTAAAAGCAAGGACGATTTACAAACGGCAATTGCAGCTTTGAAAGGGCAGAGTTTTGATTTTCCGATTCAATTTACAAATTACCGGTAAGATGAATGTTCAAAATCCCCATAGTTATTCTTTGCTTTTCTTTCCTTTCATTTTCCGCTCCTATAAAAATATCCTCCCTTTCACAGAGTGATACGACTGCTGTTAAAAAGAAGCCGCAGAAAAAGCATCCAAAATTAGACGTCATCGTCCTCGATGCCGGTCATGGCGGCAAAGACCCCGGAGCTATTGGCACAAAAGGGTATAAAGAGAAGCAGGCAACGCTTGCAATCGTGGAAAAATTGGGTGCTCTTATTGAAAAAGAGATGCCTGAGGTTAAAGTAGTATATACCAGAAAATCAGATAAATTCATTGAGCTTTACCGGCGAGGAGAAATTGCTAATGAGCATAAAGGCAAGCTCTTCATTAGCATTCATTGTAACTCCACTCCAGAAAAACCGACAAAAGCCGGAGGCATGGCTACGTATATTCTGCGTCCTGGAAAAACCGATGCAGCCATAAAAGTAGCTTCGAGAGAGAATGCCGTGATCGAATACGAAAAAAACAAAAAGCGATATGATGCGCTTTCCGATATTGACTTTATCTTAACTTCTATGTCGCGTTCTCAGGATGTAAAATTCTCCGAGAAATTTGCCGGGCTTGTCCAAAAGGAGTTAGTAAAATCGGTCGGCTTCAAAAATCACGGAGTCTCGCAAGCGGGCTTCTTTGTGTTAATTGGCGCATCAATGCCGAATGTGCTTATTGAGACAGGCTATATTTCTAATCTGAAGGAAGAAGCCTATCTCAAAAGTTCTGCAGGACAGGCAAAGTACGCAAAGGGGATCTTGGAAGCAATCCAGAAGTATAAGGGAGTCTATGAAGGATCATAGTAATTCTTTTATTCCTTCCAATATCTTTATGGTTGCCCCTTGAGAAGAATAGACATAATTCTTTGATGCCACAGAAGCCAATGTTCTCGACATGTCATTATCAAGCCACTGGAGAAGCGCATCTTCGAATTGATCTCCTGTTCGGATTTCGATAGCCCCACCGATACCAATCAATGCGCCTATCTCTTTCGAATGCTTGTGATTTGGACCCACGATTGAGGGTGCCCCCCAGACTGCCGGCTCCAAAATATTATGTGTTCCGCTGCCAAACCCACCACCGATATAAGCAAAAGATGCATATTGATATACGTTAAAGAGTTTGCCAATGCTATCAATAATAATTATTTTTTCATCTTTATAATTTTCGATCTCGGATAATTGAATTGCCAACCCGCTGAATTGCATCATTAAGTCGGAAACATGAGATGACGGTATCTCATGCGGCGCAATGAAGGTAAGAAGCTTGTCGTTCTTTTCAATTAATTCTTTTACTACAGGGATAATAAACTTTTCATCATTTTCCCAGGTGCTCCCGGCAACGAAGATTTTCAGATTTTCTGACGATTTTTTTTGTAGAAAGTTTACTGGCAACAGGTTTTCGGAGCTTTCTTCAATTAGTTTCTTCCGTGCAATTACCTGATCGCAACGCGTATCTCCAGCAGCAATATTTTTTTTTGCATGAACGGCAAATTGTTCTAATCTGGTTTTATCCGCCTCGCTTATGGTATATATCGTGTTGACAAAGGAATACGTTTTCCGGTAAAGACCTCGAATCAAAGGGAAATACTTTCGCAACGTCGGATCGAACGTTGCACTGAAAAGCAGCATTGGGATATTCCGGTCGTGAATTTCATGGACGAAATTATGCCAGAGATCATAACGTACAAAAAGGACAAGATCAGGTTTGGCTATATCAAGGAAATGCTCCACGTTACTTCGGGAATCGAACGGAAGATAGGTAATAATATCAGGCTCTCGATAGGTATTTATGGCATTATCATATCCGCTCGGAGAAAAGAAAGTAAGATGAATATGAACGTCAGGGTATTGTCCTTTTAATGCGGCGATAACCGGCTTTGCTTGCTCCAACTCGCCAAATGAGGAAACATGAATCAGAACGCGCTTGCGAAGAGGGCTGATCGTTAAATAATATTTCTCAATCTCTAAAAAAAGCGTTTTTCGACCTTCAATTCCGCGCTTGACTTTCGGATCGAAGATCGCCAATCCGCCGTATGCTAAACGAAGGAAAAAGAGGAAAACGGAATACAGCGTATACATCTTCGTTAGATGTGCTGCTCAGCATGGTAGGAACTGCGCACCAGAGGACCGGATTCGACATTACGGAAACCCATATCCATTCCTATATCACGCAACTCTTTGAATTCGTCGGGATGCAGAAACCGCTCGACGGGAAGATGATGCGGCGTCGGCTGTAAGTATTGCCCGAGTGTGAGAATATCAACTTTGATTTCAACAAGATCTGCCATAACTCTTATTAATTCTTCGCGCGATTCACCGAGGCCTAGCATAATTCCGGTCTTCGAAATAAATCCTTCTTCTTTTGCACGTCGCAAAACTTTCAGCGACCACTGGTATTTTGCTTGCGGTCGAACGAGTCGATACATTGATGGCACCGTTTCGGTATTATGATTCAAGATATCGGGCTTCGCGTCGAAAATTAATTTTAATGATTCGTCTTTGCCTTTGAAATCGGGGATAAGGACTTCGATTCTTGTTTTTGGATTTGCTTTGCGTGTTGCGCGGATAGTTTCTGCAAATACGCTTGCGCCGCCATCAGGAAGTTCATCTCGATTAACGCTGGTTATTACAACGTGCCGCAAATCCATTAGCCTTGCAGCATCGGCAACACGTTCCGGTTCTTCTGTATCAAGAAATGTTGGTCTCCCTGTTTTTACTGCGCAGAAACCGCAGGAGCGAGTGCAAGTATCTCCTAAGATCATGAATGTTGCTGTTCCGGAATTCCAGCACTCGGAAACATTGGGGCAGCGCGCTTCTTCGCAGACCGTATGCAGATCATGCTCGCGCATAATATTTATAAGACGCGAATAATTTTCGCCTGAAGGTATACGAACTTTTAGCCATTCCGGTCGCGGCTGGCGTGCTTTTGATTCTATAACTGGCAGATCGAGTAACATGTGATTCTGTAAACGTATGAATTGCTTAGAGAGTTTTGATTCAGTGATTTTGGGAACTTCCCTTCATCATTTATTCTTTTAGTCTCGCTCATACGGTGCCGTAGCCAAGTGGTAAGGCAGAGCTCTGCAAAAGCTCTATTCATCAGTTCGAGTCTGATCGGCACCTCTCGAAGCCAGTTGTTAGTCTTTAGGCTTTAGCCGTTTATTAGTCGTTAGCAAAAAATAGCAGCATTGCGAAAATTTCTTTTCTTTGCACTTTTATTTTATTATCTGCCGGCCAGCTCCTTTGCTCAGGAAAAGAAAATTCATAAGAAGCAGAATCTCGGTCACCTTATCAACTCTCAATATTCCGAACTTGCACCGATAATTGCGCCTAATGGGAAACTGTTGTTTTTCACCATGGGAATCGGGAATCCTTCAAATCTCGGAGATGAGCATTTGCAGGATTGCTATGTTTCCAGGTTACAAAATGGAGTCTGGGGCAAGCCAAAAAATCTTGGTCTTCCGATAAACTCGGATGGAAACGATGCAATAAGCGGAGTTTCTCCGGATGGGAAAGTGCTCTTTATAAAAAATTTCAATTATAACCATGTTAGTGGGCTGTGCTTTGCGCAGCGAGATACAGTAGGGAAGTGGCATATTGACCCGATCACAATTGAAAGTTATTCGAATTCCAACCAGTTCTCTTCGCAATGCATCAGTTCCAACGGAGAATTTATTATTATCTCGGCTGAGACGCCCGATAGCTATGGCGGTCTTGATCTTTATGTTTGCAAATTAAAAGACCGAAAGAAAAATCTTTACAGTCCGCCTCAAAATCTCGGTCCTGTAATCAATACAAAAGAAAATGATTTCGCTCCGTTTCTTGCTTCGGATGGTAAGACACTATATTATTCTACAAGCGGAAAGGGCGGTTATGGTGATGCAGATGTATTTATCACGAAGCGCCTCGATGATTCGTGGGTAAATTGGACTGCTCCGCAAAATATGGGACCGCAGATTAACACTCCAGGTATGGACGCGTATTACAGTATCCCTGCTTCTGGTGATGTTTCATATTTTTCTTCGTCGAATGGTGCGAATGGACTTGATCTATATAAAATCGAGCTTTCGGATGAACAGCAGCCCGAACCAGTTACACTACTAAGCGGCAGGGTTACTGACCGGCATGGGAATATTCTGAATGCGCAAATCATTTGCTCCGATATTTCTAATAATAAAGAAGTAGCTCGTTCATCTACTTCAGAGGAATCTGAAAATTTCTCGATGGTTCTTCCGGCAGGCGAGCATTACCGGTTCAGTGTAACTTCTCCGGGATTTTTGCCATTCAGCGACGAAATAGATCTCTCGGCGCAATCCGGATTTTCGGAGCCCACAATCGAAATTGTTCTTGATAGTATTGCCATCGGAAGCGTTACTACAATCGGCGATATTTTCTTCGATTTTAATAAAGCAACACTAAAGCCTGAGTCATTTTATTCTTTGGATAGACTTGTTGAATTCCTGAAAACAAATTCGAAAATGAGCGTCGAAATTCAAGGTCATACCGATAGTATCGGAACTGTGGAGTTCAATACTAAACTTTCACTCGAACGCGCACAATCCGTTGTTGCATATTTGCAAGGAAAGGGCGTATCGGAATCACGATTACGTGCTGAAGGTTTTGGAGCATTAAGTCCAGTTTCGGAAAATGCAACCGAGGAAGGAAGACGAAAAAACCGGCGAGTGGCTTTTCGCATCGTAGGTTTGCAGTAAATATATACACATTGGTAGGCGCAGGGCTTTAGCCCGCGAGCGCACTGAATTTATAAACACTCTCGCGGACTAAGTCCTCCTCGTAATGACACAATAAAAAAAATGGAATCAGTCTCTAAAAAAAATATCGACCGACTCAATGAAATCGCTGCGAAAGCTGCCGAAGAATTAGACTTGGTTATCTTGCGAATTACGGCGCGTGGCGTTCCTTCACGCGCAATTATCGAATGCACGCTCGACGGACCAAAGCTCGTTTCCATAGGAGATTGCGAAATCGTCAGCAAAAAATTGAACGATGCGATCGAAGCTGAATCGCTGCTCTCAGGCAATTTCCGCCTCGATGTACTTTCGCCCGGGCTTGATGAGCCAGTTGTGCATGATTATCAATTCCAGAGGACGAGAGGGCATCTTGTGGAAGCAACTTATGACGATGACGGAAAGAAAGCTTCGGTTTTAGGAATATTGGGAGAATATACTCCTGATGAGATAGTTATTTTGAAACGACAATCCAAAAGGGGGACTGCTCCAACAGAGATAAGAATTCTGCGGACTCAAATTCTGAGCATTTACCAACGACCTGATTTTGGCTAATTATGGCTTAATCATTCAATTTAGACTTTCTCGTGAATTAAATCGCCCCTCCTTCTGTTACCACTAAGCTATAATGCAGTTCCGGTTTGCAGACTTTCAGCGAAAGTCTGTTTTTGTTTAGGAGCGGGCATTCGGCATAAATTTTAATAATGAATCCAGTAATAGTAGAATCATTCGCGGATATGGTCCGCGAGAAAGGCATAGATCGCGATATCCTGATGTCCGTCATCGAGGAGACGTTCGCCATGATGGTACGCAAAAAGTACGGTCTTGAGGCGAAATTCGACATCGTCATGAATATGGATAAGGGCGATATTGAGCTATATCTCGAAAAGACAGTCGTCGAGAAAGTCGAAGATCCTTCCACGCAGATAACGGTCGAAGACGCTTTGAAAAAATCCGGTGAAGAACTCGAGCCCGGCGATGAATATGTAGAGGTTATCAATACCGGAAAAGATTTCGGCAGAAGGCTGATCATTACAGCTAAACAGAACCTCAACCAAAAGATCAGGGAAATCGAGAAAGACAATCTTTTTAATGAATATAACGGTCTTGTCGGCGATGTTTTAGTGGGTGAAGTTTATCAGATTCGCCAGGGTGATCTCTTTATATTGCATAACCGTCGTGAGCTGTTGCTTCCGAAATCCGAACAAATCCAGCGTGAAAGATGGCGCAAAGGAGATACGATTCGCGCATTGTGCAAAGAAGTACGCCGTAGCACGGTAAATTCAACTCCGGTCGTAGTACTTTCCCGCACCGATCCCCGTTTCCTTGCAAAACTGATGGAAGCGGAAGTACCCGAAATTTTTGACGGATTCATCACAATCAAAGGGGTAGCTCGCGAACCCGGTGAACGTGCTAAAGTTGCTGTCGAATCAAACGATGATCGTATCGATCCAGTAGGCGCATGTGTCGGCATGAAAGGCGTCCGTATTCACTCGATCGTACGCGAACTTGCCAATGAGAGCATTGATGTTATTCCATGGTCGGACGATCCGGATGTTTTCTTAGCTCGCGCTTTATCGCCGGCAAAGCTTATTTCTGTTGAACTTGATGATACGACAAAGACTGCCACGGTGCTCGTCTCTGACGATCAGGTTTCGCTTGCTATTGGCAAGCAGGGGCAGAATGTCCGCCTTGCGTCGAAGCTGACGGGCTTCCAGATCAATCTTGTCAAGGAAGCTCGTGATGAAGAAGATATCGAGCTTATCGAATTCCGCGATGAGATCGGACTCGATCTTTATACTGAGTTGATTCGTGCGAGAATTGACACTGCAAAAGAATTTTTGAATACGCCTGAAGAGGCACTGTTGCAAATTCCTGGTTTGACACAAGAACGAATCGGTCAGATTCGCGATGTGCTCGACCGCGAATTCCAGCAAGCTGATCAGGCGCTCGAAGACGTGGCTGAAAAAGCAGGATTTAAACTCACGACGCTTCGTCCGGATGGGCGCGAAGCGGCTGAGAGTGTTGAGAGTACCGGAGTTGCCGAAGCGGCGCGGGCTACAGAAGAGAAGGATGCCAATGCTGAAGCGAAATAACATCGTTATGCACACGCATTATTTATTGTATTTGTGGATTGCCCATAAACTTACTACATGGCGGCTGATACGACAGAGACAACGACAACGAAAAAAACTACCGTTCGCAACCTTGCAACGGAGATTAATATTAGTCATGATACACTAATAGAATTTCTCCAGAAAAAAGGTTTTACGAACGTAAAGAGCATTATGTCCAAAATCGAGGACGATGCTCTCGAACTGGTGATGAAACAGTTCGGCAAAGAAAAAGATGTGTCCGATAAGCGCCAGAAAAAGGTCGCCGCGTTCAAAGAAAAGCAAGCCATAGCTAAGACCTCAGTCGAAGAACCTCCGAAGACTGGAAAGAAATCATCTGCTAAAAAAGAAAAAGTTACAGAAAAACCTGTACCGGAAATTCCTGCCCCTCAGGAAATTCCTGCTGAAATGCCTCAGGCAGAAGTTGGAGAGCAGGAAGCTGCCCCTTCAACCGAAATCGCCGTGCCAATTGAAACTACCGAGCAAATTTCACATGAGATAGGCGAGGAAGACCATCATGAAGATGGTATCGGTAAAAGAAAACGCCGTAAGAAAAAAACAACGACGGTTATTTCAACCGGCGGAGGCGAGCCGCAAGGATTAAAGATCAAAGGCAAGATCGATCTCGAAGCGCTCAAACCAAAGAAGAAAGAACCAGGCGCTCGCCTTAATCTGAAAAAAGCTCCTACTCCCGGAGGCGGAAGAGTTGATGGGAGACGCACAGGTACATTCGAGCTCAAATCAAAAAAAGCTCTCGAAGAGGAAGATCGCTCCGGAAAGAAAAAACGCGGGCGTGAAAAATCTACGATCAATGCGAAGGAAGTTCAGGATGCGGTAAAGCGTACGATGTTCGGTCTCGAAGAGACGACTGCCGCTTCCGGTCGTGCAAAAATGCGCAAACAGCGGCGCCGCACCCGCGCCGAATCCGAAGAGCAGCGTCAGATAGAGGAAGAATCACGCGGGAAAGTCATTCAGGCTACGGAATTCCTGACTGCGAATGAGCTTGCTAATCTCATGCACGTAGATGTAGGTCAGATCATTTCCAAGTGTATCGAACTTGGACTGATGGTTTCGATCAATCAACGCCTGGAAAAAGATACAATTCAATTAGTCGCCGATGAATTCGGATACACGATTGAATTCCAGGAAGAATATACTACAGATGTTCTCGAAGATATCATCGATGATCCATCGACGTTGAAAACTCGTCCGCCTGTTGTCACTATCATGGGACACGTCGATCATGGCAAAACCTCACTGCTTGATTATATCAGAAAATCGCGCGTCGTTGCAGGTGAGTCCGGCGGAATTACGCAGCATATCGGAGCGTATGAAGTATCGCTTGAGAACGGCAGGCAGATCAGCTTTTTAGATACACCCGGTCACGAAGCATTTACTGCTATGCGTGCACGCGGCGCTCAGGTGACAGATATTGTTATTCTTGTCGTTGCCGCCGATGATAGCGTCATGCCACAAACATGGGAAGCTATTTCACACGCCACTGCTGCGGGAGTGCCAATCGTTATTGCGCTCAATAAAATAGACCGTCCCGAAGCGAATCCCGAAAGAATTCGTCAACAGCTTTCCGATAAAAATATTCTTGTCGAAGAATGGGGTGGCAAATATGGCTCCGTAGAAATTTCTGCAAAGACCGGGAAGAATGTCGATAAACTTTTGGAGCGCGTATTGCTCGAGGCGGATATTCTTGAGCTTAAAGCAAACCCAGATCGTGTAGCTCGCGGCGTCATTGTTGAAGCAGAAGTAGATAAAGGTCGCGGTATACAAGCTACGGTTCTCGTCCAAAAAGGTACGCTCCGATTGGGCGATCCGTTTATTGCCGGAGTCTATTCCGGCAAAGTACGCGCTATGTTCGATGAGCGCGGCAAACGTTTGGAAGAAGCTCCGCCTTCACGTCCGGTGCAGCTTCTTGGTTTCGATGGTATTCCACAAGCAGGCGATCAATTTATCGTCGTCGAATCCGATAGCGCGGCAAAAGAAATTTCTCTTACACGCCAGCAGCTTAAACGCGAGCAAAGCTTCAAACAGATGAGGAGTGTTATCAGTCTTGATGACATTAGTGAGCAGATCAAAGAAGGAAAAGTCCGGAATCTGCGCATTATCTTAAAAGGCGATGTGGATGGCTCGGTCGAAGCGCTTGCCGATTCATTGCAGCGTCTTGCTACGAGCGAAGTGAAAGTCGAAATTGTCCATCGGGCAGTCGGGGCAATTTCAGAAAATGATGTGCGCCTTGCAGCTGCCAGCAATGCTATCGTTATTGGTTTCCATGTTCGCCCCAACATCGATGCCAGAAGAATCGCTGCTGCGGAACATGTAGACATTCGCCTCTATAGCGTTATTTACGATTGTATCAATGAAGTCCGCGCTGCACTTGAAGGCTTGCTTGCTCCCGAAGAGAAAGAAGAAATACTCGGCACAGTTACTGTGCGCGAGATATTCAAGGTACCGAAGATCGGTACTGTTGCCGGAAGCTATGTTTTGGATGGCAAGATCACACGTAATAATAAAGTGCGCGTTGTCCGCGACGGCGTAGAAGTCTTTGCCGGTAATCTTACGTCGCTCAGGCGTTTCAAAGATGACGTACGGGAAGTGGATGCCGGATATGAATGTGGTATAGGCTTAGAAAACTTCAATGATGTAAAAGTCGGCGATACGATCGAAGCATTCAAAATGGTCGAAGTAAAGCGCAAATTAGAGATTCCGGTACCGGTGCGATAAAAAAGTTATGTCAATAAGAACCGAACGCGTTGCTGGGGAAATACAAAAAATCCTGTCGAATCTTTTCCAGCGTGATTTTTCACATTTTACCGACGGTCTTCTGACGGTAACTGTAGTGCGCATGTCGCCCGATCTCAGGAGCTGCCGAGTCTATCTCAGCATCATCGGCGGAAAAAAAATGCATGAAGATACTTTGAAAGCTATAAAGATCGAAACACCACATATCCGCTCGGCAATGGGTCGTTCGCTCCGTCTTCGTCATACTCCTGAGCTTTTCTTTTATCTTGATGATACCCAAGCTGAAGTATCTCATATAGAAGAACTGTTCAAAAAAATTCACGAGCAGGAAAACCCTAATGCCTGATGAAATTGCATCCCCGCCAGTTCTGACACTATCCGATTTCAAGACCAACCCTTCCCTGATACTTCCGACACTCAATAACGAAAACGGAGCATTAATTCTCGTTGATAAGCCATACGGGTTTACGTCGTTCAGCATGGTGCATAAATTAAAGCATTTGTTGCAGAATTATTCAGGCGATAAGTGGGTGAAAGTCGGACATGGAGGAACACTCGATCCTCTTGCAACGGGTTTGCTGATACTTGCCACAAGACGCGCAACGAAATCTCTTACTCAATTACTCGGACTCGAAAAAAATTATTGGTGCGAATTACGATTAGGGATTACGACTCCTAGTTTTGATCTTGAAACGCCAATAAAGATCATCGGCGGAGTTGAAAACCTCAGAACCGATCACGTCGAATCAACTCTTCGTAATTTTGTAGGCGAACAATTGCAGAAACCGCCGATCTTTAGCGCAGTAAAGCTCAGAGGCAAGCCAATGTATAAACATGCGCGGAAGGGAAGGGATATGGAAATGATCGCAAAAAATATTACTATTCATTCTATCGATGATATAGATATCTCGCTGCCTTTTGTACGGTTTCGGGCAGAGTGTTCGAAGGGCACTTATATTCGCAGTCTTGTATCCGATTTCGGCACAATTCTGGGCACAGGGGCAGTATTAACTAATCTGCGAAGAGAGAAAGTGGGGAAGTGGGAAGTGAAGGATGCGATTACAGTCGATATTCTGGAAAAATTAGTATAGATTATTATTTAAATTGAAAATTATCTGGGGGCTTGAAAATGCCTCATATGATCCCAAAACAATTACGACGCTCGGCAGTTATGACGGAATGCATCGCGGCCATATCGAGATTTTAAATCGGCTTATCAAAAAAAAGAATGGGCTGAATCTCAATCGTTCCCTTGTCATCACATTCGATCCGCATCCACAGGAAGTACTCCGTAGAAATAATACAAATGTCGATCTGTTGACTACAATAGATGAGCGTCTTGCTTTGCTTGAAAAAACCGGAGTTCATGAAGTTCTGGTGATCAGGTTCTCATTAGAATTTGCAAAAACGCCGTATAGCGATTTTTTCCAAAATATTCTTATCGAAAAGATCGGAACAAAGGCAATGGTTGTGGGCTTTAATCATGCTTTTGGTAAAAATAGGGAAGGGGATATTCATCATCTTGAAGCGCTTGCATCCAAAAGTGGGCTCGTCGTTGAAGAAGTACCGCCGCTAGTAGTAGATGGGATCAGTATCAGTTCTACTAAAATTCGCCATGCGCTCTTGGAAGGCAATCTCGCTATAGCAAATGAATATCTTGGAAGACCCTATGAGCTATCCGGTGTCGTCGAGCATGGAGATAAACTCGGAACAAAACTTGGTTTTGCGACCGCTAATCTGAAAATCCCGGAACATAGACTTATTCCTTGCGATGGAGTTTATGTAGGGAGAGCAATTTTTGAAAATAATTATTTTCCGGCAGCGATCAGTATTGGCAACCGTCCGACAGTAGAACCAGATGGCGAAAGAAAGATCGAGGCATTCATTCTTGATTTTGATCAGGAAATTTATGGAAAATTACTTACGCTCGAGTTTCTCTCGTATATTCGTGAGCAAAAAAAGTTTGATTCATACGAAGAACTGACTAAGCAAATTGAAGAGGATGTCTTGAAAGTGCGTGTTGCAACATCCAAGTGACCGTTTCTGTCGTATATTTGTAGTCTTAATGTTAACAAATCCTAATTGTTATGAAAAAATACATCCTGCTTTTTACTCTCCTTTGCAGCTCGCTGTTTATCTCTTCCCAGCTTTATGCACTGCCGCGCTTTGCGCTGATGCGCGGTGAAGCCAATTGCTTAGGCTGCCATGTGAATCCGACCGGGGGACAGCTCCGCAGCGGGGGTGGGATTTCTTATGCGATTAATGATCTGCCAATGTGGAGACGAGGGGATAGCCTGAAATATACCGGACAGATTTCCGATGCAGTCCGCCTGGGCGGTGATTTCCGCAGTCAGGTTCTCGCCTTTTCTCAAAAAGGACCGTTCGCACAAAACCGCGCTGATACGACTTTAAGCATTCTTGCTTTTCATGCAATGAGCCTTGCATTTAATATTGATGTCCAAGCCACCAATACTCTTCACGGTTTTTTTCGATATGACCCCCTGAACAATCTTAATTCCACCGAGGGTTGGGCGATGCTTCATTTTGTTCATTCATCAGGTGAAATTTTCCAAAGTACGGATGCGGTTACGAACGCCTATGTAAAAATCGGTTCATTCTTACCCGCTTTTGGAATCAGATTTGATGATCATACGACGTATATTAAAGGCGGGAATGCAAGCCTATCAGGGTTCTCTCCCGATGGTTTTTTCTGGGCACCCGGTTATCGCGACGTAGGGGCTGAAATAGGCGGACTCTTTTTTGACCATATTGGCGTAACGGCGGGAATATTCAATGGGTCTGAATCAATTGGGAACTCTACATTCAGTCAGAGCAACTCCAAAGCGTTATGTTTTCGCCTCAACTATGCAGGCGAAATCATCGAGGATATGCTGTCTGGCGAAATAGGCGGGTCTTATTATATGCACGGTAATGACCCGAATGTCAGTAATGCAAATCTCACATTAACCGGAGTGCATTTTAGCTTGCGAGCAGGTCCAGTAACAACACTTAATGAGTTTGATTTTGGCTCGAACATTCCTGTAGCTCGTCTTCCAATGGCAAAAGCTCAAGCGCTCTGCAGTGAAACTGCCTTGAGGATAACAAAAGGTTTGGATATTCTTTTCAGATTTGAAACATTTAAAGATGAAAATCCGGCCGGGGTTACAAACAGCGAAGTCAAAAGCCGCATCATGATCGGTGCGCAATGGTTTCCTTTGCGTTTTGTGGAGATCAGACCCGAGTTCAGAATTGCTCATGTCACAGCACCGGATCAGATTGATGCTACTCTCATGGATGACATAACCGAAAATACATTTCTCATACAAACCCATGTCTTTTTCTAAACAAGGCAAAGAAATCATCGGCGAAATTGACGGCAGCCAAGTGTATTCTAAAACACTTTCGAAGATTACCGAGCTGAATCCGCAGCACTTTATAGTCGAAACTGACCATAAGCAAACAGAAATTTTTGTAACCGATACCGGTCTTCTCAGCGATGGAAATACATTAGATGGAATCGAGGTCAGCATTCAATCCGAGCGGGAAAGAATTATTGGCAGGAATTTCAAAGAGGGAATTGATGGCAGCCGCTCTCCAAGCACAAAAGGAATGATCCTCAAAGCCCCAATGCCGGGCATGGTAAAAACAATATCGGTTTCGGTCGGCGATGAAGTGCAAAAGAATACACAGGTCTTGGTTCTGGAAGCAATGAAAATGGAGAATTCGATCATGGCAGGATTTGCAGGCACCGTATCGAAGATTCATATACAAGCAGGGGTATCGGTCGAAAAAAATATGCCGATGATAGAATTTCGATAGAATGAGCATGTTTTTAGTTGCGGTGAGAAAGTATGCGTAAGTTTGCAACAAGAAGCCCGAACTAAATAATGAGAATATATTTACTATCTTTTCTCCTACTTGCTTCGGCGAGCAGTATCGTCGAAGGGCAATGGACACAAATCTATCAGACGGATTCCTACGATTGTCCGAAGGGAGTCCATTATGAAATCGTCGGAATGTCTTTTTTCGGAAAGGATAGTGGAATAGTTTGCTCCGAGAAATTTTATTCAGATAGTACGATAATCAATTTGATTGCAGGTTTGATCGTAGCAACAACTATTGATGGAGGTAAAACCTGGGATAAGCGTCCTCTTGATACTATCCTCATAGTTGACATCATCGGTGAAAGATTTTCATTCATTGATATTAATCGTATCTGGATAGTTAGCTGGCCAGGTATTTATTATACTTCAGATGCCGGTAGAACCTGGCAAATGAAGACTTCTCTTCTGGATACGTTATCTCCATTATCATATTGCCTTTATTTTCAGGATTCGCTCCTCGGTTTCGCCGGCGAAGGAGGATTAGCAGTATCAAGAACTTCAGACGGCAGCAAAAATTGGAATCGAGTTCATAAGGTCGAAGTGAATGACGGCAATTATGATCTTCACAATATCGCTTTCTCCAATACAAAAAATGGCATTGCAATAGGAGCAGAATTTCAAACAATGGCTTTACGTACTAATGATGGTGGTATGACTTGGTCAAGGGATAGTGGAGATCAATCAATGTATCATGCTGTCGCACCAGAAACGCCATTTAGTCTTTCATATCCTGATCCGGCACATGCTTTTCTCAGCATATCATTTGGTGAATTTTACAGTTCTTCCGATAGTGGAAAAACATGGGAGCAAATTGGCGGTTATAGTCCTTTAGGAGCAACGATGCGATCGATTTCTTTCTTTGATTCAGTCCGTGGGATTGCAGTCGCGCCCGACACTTCAACTATGATTGGCTACACATCGGATGGCGGCAAGAGCTGGCAACAATTTTCGTTAAATTCTGGGGATAATGATCTTATGTGACTATCTTCATTTCCTGACTCATCAGTCGCCTACGTAAGTGCCGGCAATAGAGTATTCAAACTGAATACGAAAAGTTTATCAGTTGGTACTAATCAGCCGGTTGATGGTCTTAGTCCATTGCTGAAGATTGATGGCGCCCGACTTGCGGTGTCTATTCCGGGTGGATCATCAGGGGAGGCACTTATCATAGATATATTAGGGCGCATCATTGATAAGAAAAATATTCCGGCAGGAGGTGAAGCAATTTTTTCAATTCAAGATTTTTCCCGGATACTATTCGTTCAAGCTCGTTCGCAAAATCAGCTCAAGGTCTTCAAGGTTTTGCATTGAACAGAAGTGATGCTGCACTTTACATAATGTATCTATTAGCAGGAATAGATTAGGTGGGAATTTACGGCTGATTTTTTAGCAGTTTGAGTTTTTTGTCGATTTCTGCTTCGATTTTCTTCAAGGAGTCTATTCGGTCCTGGATTTTCTTTTCTTCAGCTGAGGCATCCCAATATCCGCGATCTTCAAAATAACCTTTTACGAGAAAATTATGCTTGAATGCCTCGGTTACTTCTGCGGCATTTCCAGAAGCTGTCGAGATCTTTGTCATAGCGTCATGAAGCTCTGCAACCGTGCCGCTTATCGATTCCGAAAGACCAATCAATCGGGTATACATTTCGGTATCGTTCAGGAGCCTTCCAATACTGCCTTTGCCGCTATTGAGCGAATGCCCAAGGTTCTTGAATTCTGTAGAAGTTGATGCAAAGTTCGTTAAAGCCGAGTCAATTGTAGTCTCAAGTTGCTGTGCTGTTCGTGTAATAGCCGCGATACTCTTATCGGAATTGGTAACGATCGCTCTGATATCCTTATAAAGTCCTTCGTCTGTCAATAATTTGCCCATAGTCCCTTTTCCGTTGCGGATATCGGTAAAAAGGCTATTTGCTTGCTCTGTTAGGTCCCTAATAGAATTAATCGCTGCGGTAACGGTATCAACAACTCCCATAAGTTCGCGCTGGGATTCGCCAATAATCATTCCGTTTGGATGTATTAGTGGGCTAGCCGGAGTACCGACAGTTATTGCAACTATCTTATCTCCAACTAAACCTACGGTGGTAACTGAGGCTTTAGAATCGGTATGGATCAGATTACTGGCGTCTTTAACAACATGGACTTCAACCCGTACGGAATCACCGGATTTTTTTGGCAGCTCGATCGAGCTAACACTTCCGACATTAATTCCGGAGATCATAACAACAGCTCCTTTTTTTAAGTCATTAACTTCCCTAAACTTAACAAAGTACGTAGATGTATTGCTGAATAGCTTCTGTTTATCGCCTATAAGAAACAAGGCGATAATCAGCAAACTGAAGCAAATGATGACAAAAATGCCGGTACGAGAAGATGGTATTTTTGTTATTTTCATGTAGTTATAAGTTTTACTTAATTTTCTCCGCTTCGACTTTGCGTATTATCTTACCTCTTCGAGTTCTATCTAAGCCGGCAGCTTGTAAAAATTCGTCCAGGTGGTCGTGATGGGCGTCAGAAAGTCCTTCGACTTCCCCGTCGTAGATCTTCTTGCCGCCTTCAAGCATAATTGCTCTATCGCTAATAGTGAACGCTGTCGGCAAATCATGTGTCACAACAATAGAGGCTACTTTAAGCTCCGTCTGAAGCGTTAATATAAGCTCGGCAATGGTGCCTGCAGTTATTGGGTCAAGCCCGGTCGTCGGTTCGTCATAAAGAATAAGCTTGGGTTGCAGAACGATCGAGCGAGCTAAACCGGCACGTTTACGCTGCCCGCCGGATAACGACGATGGCATCTCGTCGAGTTTATCGCTCAAGCTTACAAGTTCCAAAGAATGGCGGATTCTCTTCTCCCGTTCTTCGAACGGAAGATCGGTGTGCTTATGCAAGATCATATTCAAGTTCTCGCCAACAGTCATCGAATCGAATAGAGCGCCGCCCTGAAAAAGAAAGCCAATATTTTTCCGTACAGCATTCAAATCCTTTTCTTTGGCGTTCGTGATGGATTTACCTTCATAGAAGACTTCTCCGGCATCAGGCGGCATCAGGGCAACAATAATTTTCAGCAAGACGCTCTTCCCTGCTCCGCTTTTGCCTAATACCGTAAGCGTTTCGCCTTCGCCAATTGAAAGAGAGATATCCTGAAGAACTTTATTCTCTCCGAATGCCTTCGAGACGTTCACGACCTCGATTAATTTTTTATGTGTCGAATCGGTCTTCTCGGGCATTAGCTTTCAAAAAAGAAGACAGTTAATTTTACGGCAAGCACATCCACTAAAATGATAAGGAGAGAACTGACTACCACGGCATTCGTTGCCGATCGCCCTACACCTTCCGTGCCGCCTTCTGAGTTATATCCTTCGTAACATCCGACAATACCCATGATAAAACCGAAGAAGATCGTCTTGAATACTCCCGGAGCAAAATCAACGAACGTAATACTCGAAATGACGGTATGATAAAAAAGTGAGCCGCTCATTCCCGCCTCGATATTTTGCACAAGAAACGAGCCGAATAAGGCAAGAAAATCGGCATACACTGTGAGCAACGGCAAGGCAATCATACAGGCAAGGACGCGGGTAACAACAAGATAATTGAAAGGATTGAGCGCGGCAACTTCCATTGCGTCAATTTGCTCGGTTACGCGCATCGAACCAAGTTCTGCGCCGATACCTGCCGAAACCCTGCCGGCTACGATAACAGAAATAAGCACGGGCGAGAGTTCGCGCAATACGCTCGTTGCAACCATCGCAGGAATGAATGCTTCAGCTCCGAATTTAATCATCGTAGGGCGGCTCTGCATGGTAAGAACTGCGCCGATGACAATTCCTACGATTGCAACCAGCCCGAACGAGCGAACGCCGACCTCATACGTTTGCTTTATCAGTTCTTTCGTTTCGAACGGCGGACGTAAGACCGCGGCGAAAAATCGGGCGGAGAAAATCGACAGTTTTCCGATCTTATCGAAAATGTGGCGTACGGTTAATCGCGATAAAACATTCATTGGTGGTATAGTTACAGATGTAAAAACGCAAGGCACGTCAATGACGTGCCTTTATATATTTTACGGCTGTTTTTTTAAGAATATTACTTGCAAATCTGTTTTAAATAATCCAGCCCTTTTTTTGCATTTTCCTCATCAGGATTTAACTCAAGCACCTTTTTATAATATTCCTGAGCTTTTTTGCAGTTCTTCAATTGCAGATAGGCTGTTCCAAGGACATTATATGCATTGATAAGGTACTTCGATTGAGGGGCAAGGTATTGTAATGCTTTATCCTCGAGAACTGTAGCCGTAGTTTCATAATCTTTTGCAGTATAATACTGAATCCCGAGACGAACATATCCATCGCCTACTAAATCCTTATCTTCCGCAGTAGTTGTCATGCGTGCAGCAGAGTCGAGCATTTTGCCTGCATCGGATAGGCTCTCAGGATTTTTCCCCAGTACATCGGCAATACCAATATACGCTTTGAAAAATTTAGGGTTAATTTTGATCGCTGATTCAAAAACGCCTCGAGCATCATTCGGCATATTCGCCGCTAAATAGAACTGTCCCGCATCAGTGTAATCATTGGGCGAGTTACTTTGCTTTGCGGCTTCGAGATATAGCGGTGCAATTTCTGAATATCGCTTCTGAATATTTAAGTAGCTCGAGATTTGTCCACGTATGTTTAATTTTTCCTGAGCTTTATGACTGGTATCAGAAGCAAGTGACTGTTTCCACTTCTCTATAGCACCGGCTGTATCATTTACGGAAACCAAAGAAAACCCGTAATAATAGAGATCGTACGTACCTAAATTTTTGCACGTAGCATAAATCTGATTCGCTTTCGAATAATCCTTTGAAAAGAAATAACTGCGCGCAAGGTAGAGATCGACGAAGTTTTTTGTACTGTCGATCTTCGATAATTTTTCGAGGTACGGAAGGGCCTTCTGATATTGATTACTTTCGGAAAGAGATCGGGCAAGTAGAAGCAGTCCCCGAGTATTAGCGGGTTCATGGTTCACATATTTTTCCGCATATTTTGCAGCATTCGCATGATCGTCGGAAATATCATAGATGTGTGCAATTTCATAATAGGCTCGAGAATAATTAGAATCGATCTTTGTAACATTATCCCATTCGCGTATTGCGTCATTATATTTCCCCGCACGGAAATAGAGTTGGGCAAGTTTGGCAGTCACAGTTATATCATTCGGATCGATCTTTTTGGCTTCCTGGTATTGCTCTATAGCCAAATCAGGAATATGTTGCTTCTCATATAATTCTGCTAATCCAAGAAAAGGGCGAACATCATTTCCATTCACCGATTGTGCGCGATACAGTATAACTTCAGCAGATTTTAGTGAGTCGATAGAAATATAATAATGGGCAAGAGCAAGAAAACTTGCAATTTCTTTTTCGTTAATTTTGATAGCCTTATTGAATTCTTCAACAGCATCTTCACGCTTTCCTTTTTTTCCATAGAGCGTTCCCCGCGCTATACGAACGAGAATATTTTTATGCTCCTGGTCATAAGCAGTTACTACTTCTTTATCTGCTCCAACCAAATCACCGGTTTCGATCATGGCAAGGGCAAGCCCGGCATGTGCCTCCGGGTTTTTAGGGCTCGTTACAGCAATATCTTGGAAATAGGAGACGGCTTCTTTCGCGCTTCCAAGATCGATCATTTGCAGTCCTTTTTTGATCTTAGGATCGGAAGTCTGAGAAATGGCGATTTTTGACGAAAATATGAGAAATAGGGCGAAAACGATGGGTAGGCTTTTATAAAAACGCATTTTTCTGGTCGGGCTAATATACGATAATTCTTATAATTAAAAACACGGGTATCAAACAAGGAATTTCTGTTTTAGCTCCACAAAATCATTAATAATTAATCATTGATTCTCGGGAGGGACGAGCTTCAGAATCTGTGTTGCCGGCAATAGATCGTAGTTCAGGAAGACACGCTGGCCTTCGGCAGACATTGCATAGCCCAAAAAACCACGAGGAAGCGTATTCGGAACCTCTGTTGTATAGGCGCAGATCCTCGAGGTAAGTGGATATAGTTTTTGAAGCATGTATGCAAGATGGAGCATGATCGGTCTATTGGATGTGCCCGAAATTTTCAGGACTCTGATAGAGCTATCCCCGGAAATAGATAATTTCTTCAGCCATGAAGCATTTACAAAACCTATCGAATGGTCGTCGTTTCTTATCCTCTCTATAACGCTGTCGCTTGTTTGGTAACGAGCAATCCTTCCCTCTTGATATTTTTGCAATCCAAAAATTGAATCTAAAGCGAATTCAGTACTCGATAGGTAAGAAGTGGAAACACGAATAATGTTTTTATCTTTATCTTCTATGATTGCCCGAAGCGAATCCATGCTGATAGTTTGCAACTGGTTTTGTGAATTCACGATACACCCTATTGCATTTCCGGCAACATCAGCATCAGTTAATTCTATTTTCTGAGAACTCAGAAGTTCGCGCTCTTTCGAACTTAGTGGGCGGGCTATCAACACAAGACGTGCTTTTCCTTGAATTAGCTCGTCAAGTGCCTCAGTTGCGTTTTTATATCTAACTGACACTTTAGCATTCGGAGTCTCACTATTGAATCCGATAACAAGACTATCTATTACCGGCTTTATAGTTTCATCGGCGATAAGTTCAAATGTTCCGGAAGTCGCGGAATCAGGAGGAGTCTCGCCTTGCTTATTTTTTTCACAGGCAGCAAGCAAAAACAATAGGCAGAAAACTCCGAATAGTCGAGGCATGGTACTAATTATTGCACAGTTTTTTTAGCGTCTGAGGTTCGCTTTAGCGCACTTGCAAAAGTCCAGATCCGGTAAATCCCATATCCGAATAGCATGCCAATAAAAATTCCGCGAACAGTATCGCTGAATTGGTTGAGCAAGGTTTTATCCATCAGCATCGCAATAGCAAGGCCAAATGCGAGAACTCCGAAAAGCAGAAATAAAAATGCTACAATTTTCATAGGTGTTATATTTTCTTCAAAAATACGAAGAAAATGTCCGCCCAGATGTAGAAGTGCTTTGCCCTAATGAAGTCTGAAGCTGATCGTCCCACTATAATATACTTCAACAGGATTTTGATCTACTCTTGCAGGAGTAAATCGTGCCTTCATCAGCGCGTCTATTACCGGCTGTCGGAAAACATCGTAATCGGATTTATCGATGATCACATCCTTTACTCGGCCATCAATTCCTATGAGCGCAGAATAAGTAACTTTACCTTCGAGATTTGATCTTTTAGCCTGTTCGGGATATTGGATAAGCGACTGAATATCCTGAATAGGTTTGGGATCCTCATCGACAGCTATAAAAATTGTACGGTCAGGCTTATTAGGAATAGCTACTTTAACAGGCGGCAATATAATGTTAGTGAGGGTACTTTCAGGAATTCCTACTATACTGCCCGGCACAGAATTCTGATCACGGGAATAGAAATATTATTATCCGGAATAACCTGATTAGGTGCTTGAATATCTGGTACTGGAACAGGTATGCCCAATTTTGGCATTGCAGCGGTTACTGCTGCTGATGCCGGAGGCGGCAATGCAATATCATGGGAAGTTGAAGGTGGTGGAGCAATATCAATCAGAGCAATCGACTTCCCGTAAAAAGGAATCCTGTTTTTATCTTCCGAGCTGATCCATGTCCAGCCGACATAGAGCAGGATCAAAAGCGCGTGAAGAGCGACAGAATAAATGAAGCCTATGTAAGTATTCTTTCGAGCATTCTGCTTGATTTCTACTCCGCCGTAGGTTTGGGATTTAAAAATATTGTCTGGCATATTATACTCCTTTAAAGTATAATACACAGAATCAAATCAGAAGTTCTGATAAAAGGAGGCTTTTCCTAATGAATAATTCTTAATGAAGTTTAAAACTCACTGTCTGGGTATACCAAACTTTTACCGGCGTTTGATTCTGACGCGCGGGAGTGAAGCGGACTTTTGAAACGGCATCGATTACCGGCTGGCGGAATACATCGTAATCAGCTTTATCGATCGTAACTCTTATGACACGACCGTCTGTGCCAATAAGAGCTGAGAATGTGACCTTGCCTTCAAGATTCGACCTTTTTGCCTGTTCGGGATATTGCACCAAGCCCTGAATATTTTGTGTAGGTTTTGGTTCTTCGGTATACTCGACAAAATCATCTTGTGATGGCTCTTTTTCAACTTCTTTTACTGGAGGCGGAGCACTACCAACAGCATCTGATGGAGGTCCGCCATTACCGGCAGGTCCTGCATTCTGATCGCCTGACGGCATCGGAATATCATTCGTAGGCATAGTCTGGTTCGGAGCTTGAATATCCGGCACCGGAACAGGAATACCGAATGTCGGCTTTGCAACATCCATCTGCGGTGCTGCAGGAGGCGGTGCTGCCATATCCTGGGAAGTCGAAGGCGGCGGAGCAAGTTCGGCAAGGCTCGAAATTTTGCGACGGAAATGTGGGATTTTGCTATCGTCTTCTGAGCTGATCCATGTCCAGCCGACATAGACCAGAATTATCAATGCATGCAGTGCAACAGAATAGATAAAGCCCATATAGGTATTTTTCTGGGCATTCTTCTTGATATCTATTCCGCCGTATTGCTCCATTCCCTGGAGCGTCAAATCGCTAAGTGACATATTCTTCCTTTATAATTTATTTACTGAGAATTTGTCTATAAGTTTCCGATGAGTGCATCATCATCTTTATCCATGGTCACAATACTGAATCGTTTTTCAGTCTGTCCGAGTTTTGCCTGAATCAAATTTAATTCATCGATCAGATCTACAAGCTTCTGATATTTTGATTCTCTATCGATCTTAATAAGCGTTGCGATCTTTGGATTCTCGCGAAGTCTTTGCTCTAGTACTTTCGGAACTTCGGCTGCAGTTATTTTTGCGGGGGCATCTTTTCCTTTGTTCCAGAAAACGGCATCGTCTTTACGAACTCTGATCGTCAACAAATTTGATTCGGCAACTTCTACATTTACCTTGCTATCGGGTGGAAGTGAAATCTCCATCACTTGTGGAGTTGCAAGCGTTGTAGAAAGCATAAAAAAAGTAAGTAATAAAAAAGCGACATCCACCATAGGCGTCATGTCCATTCTTACCCCTACTCGTTTTTTCGATTTCTTTCCTTTTTTGCCGCGTCCACCGGCTTCTACCATTTCAGCCATAAATTTCTCCTATAATCCTTGGGTTACCGTCACCAGATTAAATCTTGTCGCTCCGTTTTTTTGCAGTGTTCGCATAACGTCATCGATGTAGCCGTAACTAATTCGCTTATCGGCATTGATTGCGTAGCGTAAGCTTTGGTTTTGCCAGCGCGCCGCTTTCACTACTGCATCCAATTGATTTTTCTTAACCGTTACTTGCTGGATCTTCATCGCCTCAAGATCATCTAGGGGCGCACCGGATTTCGGATCGGTCAATGTAAGTGGTTTATAAATCGCCGCACGGTCTTTATCAGTGGCAACACTGAAATATATTGTCGTGTCAGGATTCTCCGATGCGCCTGAAAGCCCAATAGTTACGACAACGATATTGACATCGGGCAACTTTGCAGTATCCGCTTGCGCCACCGGCAGTTTAATCTCCACATTATCCTTTTGCGATTTGAATTTCGCAGTCAGCATGAAGAACGTCAGCAACAAGAAACCGACGTCAACCATCGGAGTCATATCGATGCGAAAACCGTGACGTTTTATTTTTGCTTTTGACATATTGGTTTGTCTTTAGTCGTTCGTATTTAGTCGTCAGATGTCTCAAGTCAAAACGACTAAAGACTAACGACTAATAACTGCTCAAGCAGCCGTTTTACCTAAGAAACGCACTTTAATCGTTTCGAGCAAATTGAGCGATGCCTCATCAATGAGATACGTAAACTTATCGACTTTGTTCGTAAAGAAGTTATAGAAAACAATAGCAATAATAGCGCCGCCGATTCCTAATGCCGTATTCCAGAGTGCTTCCGAAATACCAACCGACAGAGCTGTTGCACTTGCACCTGCTCCACCTTCACCCAGTGCGCGGAAAGAACGAATCATTCCGAGAACCGTACCAAGCAATCCGACCATCGTCGAGATCGAAGCAATCGTCGAAAGAATAACAAGGTTCTGCTCTAAAAGCGGAGTTTCGAGCATCGTTACTTCTTCGATGGTCTTCTTCACTTCATCCGATTTCTGCTCCGGAGACATAGAGCTGTTATTCTGGACATCTTTGAATCGTGCAATTCCGGCACGAATGATATTTGCCACTGTTCCCTTCTGCTCGTTGCAAAGTTTTGTTACTCCGTCGAGATCTCCACTATTAAGCATTTTCTCGATCTGCGGAAGAAGGACTGTCAGATCTTTCTTGCCCTTTGCCTTTTTCAGGCTTAAGAAACGCTCTCCAATAAAGGAAAATACCATTAGAGAAAGACCTAAGAGAACGGGTACAAGGAATCCGCCTACATACATCAATCCGAGTATACTATCTTTGAGCGGTTTTTCACGCGTCAGAGGATCGGCAAAATTACTTGGGTTCCCAAGGATGAATTGCCAGATCACAAAGCCGATCACAAATGCTCCAATGATGACGATTGCCACAAAGGCGGAGTTCTTTTTCATAAAATATTAATAAATAATAGAAAAATGGAAAAACAGAGTAAATAAAATTTTGAGCCTACGTAAAACACAAAAATCGGCGTCGGGTTTCATTTTTTTTAAGCAATTTCAGGCTCTTGTAATTTATTTTATAAAAAAACCGTTTGTATGTGGCTATGTCAAAACAAAAAATATCAACGAACGGACATTCAAAAATCAGCGCTGAGAAGAAGATCGGTACCGATATTATCAAGCGCGCCCTGCCTGCAATGCTCAAAGGGGGCGTCATTATGGATGTTGTCAATGTCGAGCAAGCAAGGATTGCCGAGAATGCCGGAGCTTGCGCGGTAATGGCATTGGAACGTGTACCCTCGGATATCCGCAAAGATGGCGGCGTTGCACGTATGTCCGATCCGCAATTAATTATTGAAATTATCGAGGGCGTCTCTATTCCCGTTATGGCAAAAGCCAGGATCGGACATTTTGTCGAAGCACAGATTCTTGAAGAACTCGGAGTAGATTGCGTTGACGAAAGCGAAGTCCTGACAATGGCCGATGAAGAAAATCATATTGATAAGCGGAAATTTACAATTCCATTTGTTTGCGGAGCGCGTAATCTGGGTGAAGCTTTACGCCGAATTTCTGAAGGCGCGGCAATGATCCGAACTAAAGGCGAAGCCGGAACCGGCGATGTCGTTGAAGCTGTCCGCCATGCGAGGGCGATTTTCGGAGCTATTCGAAAACTCCAATCTCTCTCTGCTGATGAACGATATTCGTTCGCAAAAGAAATTGGCGCACCTATTGACCTTGTTAATGAAGTTGCCGAAGCTGGAAAACTACCTGTTGTGAATTTCGCCGCAGGGGGCATTGCAACACCAGCAGATGCAGCCCTTATGATGCAGCTCGGCGTTGATGGAGTATTTGTAGGAAGCGGAATCTTCAAATCGTCCGATCCTGCAAAACGGGCTGCGGCTATTGTCAAAGCTACTACGTATTATAATGATCCGGCAATCCTTGCTGAAGTCAGCCGCGGCTTGGGTGATCCGATGGTCGGAAGGTCGGCAAAGTCTCTGCTTGAGAATGAGTTGCTTGCCGTCAGAGGAATTTAAGTTTGAAAAAAAATCCTCACATTGGAGTTCTCGCCTTGCAGGGTGATTTCGCCGAACACATTCAAAAGCTCGAGGAACTTGGAGCTAAGACATACGAAGTACGCCGTTCAAGTGATTTAGAGGAACTCGATGGTCTCATTATCCCCGGCGGGGAATCAACAACTAATGCCAAACTCGAAGCGGCGGCCTCTAAATTTCATTCCGCTAAACCCGACAGACTTCCTATCTTCGATGCAATAAAAGCTAGAGCCGTGAAAGGTCTACCGATCTGGGGAACGTGCATGGGCAGCATAGTTCTCGCAAAAGATATTGAAGGCTCAAAGCAAGGTCGCATAGGACTAATGGATATATCTCTTCGAAGAAATGCCTTCGGGCCTCAGCGAGAGAGCGCCGAGATTTCTCTTGACATACCAGAATTAGGCAATAAACCCTTCCCAGGAATTTTCATCCGCGCCCCGTTATTTTTGAAAGCGGGTAATAAAGTAAAAATCCTCTCGAAACTCGGCGAAGGTTTTGTTATGGCACGCGAAGAAAGCCTGCTAGCAACAGCCTTTCACCCGGAGATTACGGATGATGACAGAGTGCATAGGTATTTTTTGGGGATGATCAATGCTTAAAATAAAAAGGTCAGACAATGTCTGACCTTTTGAATAATAATTAGAACTCTTTATTCCTGCGGGGGCAATTCCGTCACATCTTCCGGTGCAGCCTGTATTGGGCTTGGTGCGGCAATTGGCGGCGGGACATCTGCAGGGAGCGTCGAAGGCTTTGCTACTTGAGTTTTGCGGCGGGTCGGGCGAGGTTTTGAAATTTTTGCTTTCGGTTCTGCGCCACTTATATTCCAATCGACTAACTCTAAGATAGCCATTTCAGCACTATCACCTAAGCGTCTGCCAAGTTTAACGACACGCGTATATCCTCCCGGACGTGTTGCAACTTTCGGAGCGATTTCCGTGAAAAGTGTTTTCAAAACTTCGCCATCTTTGATGTAGCGTCCGATCTGTCTGCGGGCATGAACGCGCTGAATCGAGATCGCCTTGTCATCGCCCGTTAATGCGAGTGCACGTTTCGCCTTTGTGATCAGCGGCTCGACATAAATACGCGTTTCTTTTGCTTTTGCAACCGTCGTCTTGATCTTCTTATGCTGAAGTAACGAAGTGGCAAGCGCATTCAGCGTCGCTTTGCGATGCGTATTCGTGCGTCCTAATTTCCTGCCTTTGCGTCCGTGAATCATAATCGTTATACTTTTTTAATGGTACGCTTTAGTTTGCGCTTACGGTTTCGTATCCTTCGATATATTTATCGACGTCCATGCCGAATTGTAATCCGAGATTTTCGACGAGTCTTCCGAGTTCATCAAGCGATTTGCGTCCGAAATTGCGGAACGTGAGAAGCTCGCGCTCGTCTTTGCGGACAAGCTCGGCAATGTTCTTGATATTCGCAGCGCGCAGACAATTCTGTGAACGAACCGACAGATGTAATGTATCGACCGGCGTTAACAAGACTGTGCGAATGCGCTCAGTCTCGGTATCGGCTATCGGCTTCATCGGCTGTTCATCTTCCGGTCCACCGAAACGAACGAAAAGATTGACGTGATCGCGAAGAGTTTTACCGGCGACAGTGATCGCCTCTTCCGGAGTAAGCGAGCCATCTGTCTCTACTTCAAGAATGAGCTTCTCATAATCGGTTTTCTGTCCGACACGAGTAGGCTCGACACTGAAGCGGACATTAACGATCGGGGTGAAGATCGAATCGATGGCAATAGTGCCGAGGGGAGCATCGGGCAACTTATTTTCATCAGAAACAATATATCCTCTTCCGTGCCCAACCACAAGATCCATCTGTAAGCGTGCATCTTTCGCAAGAGTGAATAAATGATGGTTGGGGTTCAAAATATCGATCTCATTCGTATACTGCTGGATATCTCCCGCTTTAAATTCTTTCGGTCCTTTTAAGTCGACAAGAAGGCGGGTTGGCGTATTCTGCTCAGCGCGAATACGAACACCTTTCAAGTTCAGAATGATCTCGGCAACGTCTTCGGTAACGCCCTTGACCATGGAAAATTCATGCTG
>Ga0206906_1007_pt1 | contig 35790 bp, 37 predicted proteins | sample Alteio_BWOrgHeat_79_FD_152935 | JGI IMG/M metagenome (GOLD analysis project Ga0206906, IMG submission 152935) | Enriched cells from forest soil in Barre Woods Harvard Forest LTER site, Petersham, Massachusetts, United States -... | ecosystem: Environmental > Terrestrial > Soil > Temperate forest >...
ATTATCCATGATTTTGCATTTTCACTTCACAATTCAAGGGGTGCTTGATAATAATCAGGCTGAGAACATACCCATAAACCTGATCTGGATAATGCCAGCGTAGGAAACATGAAAATACAAACTACTTCTCATCTTTTAAACGGCTCACCACTCTCCTCAGGTGATGCTATGCCTAAAATTCCAATCGCACTGACTATCGCCGGCTCTGATCCGACATCTGGCGCAGGTATTCAAGCCGATCTCAAAACTTTTGAAGCTCATGGAGTATACGGACTTTCAGTCATCACTGCACTAACAGCGCAAAATACTAATGGAGTCCAATCCGTTTATCCGATCCCTGTCGGAGAAATTCAAAAGCAATGCGAATCGCTCATCGAAGATATTCCATTCAAAGTTATAAAAACTGGGATGATCTATGATGCAGAGGCAGCAGAATATATTGCAGCTTTTATTGCCACGCACGATCTTTTGGCAATCGTCGATACTCCTTTTATTTCTTCGAGTGGAATGAAACTTGCTCAAGACGACGCTGTGGAAATATTTTTCAAAAAACTCATTCCGAACTCTATGCTCGTTACGCCAAATATTTTCGAAGCCGAACGATTAAGCGGGGTGCAAATATGGTCTCGCTCAGATATGGAGCAGGCAGCCGCAAAGATTCTTTGTGCCGGAGCAAATGCTGTTTTTATTAAAGGCGGTCATCTGCGCGGAATCTGGTCGCCCGATCTATTTCTTTCGCCCGGCGAAAAAGTGTGGTTCGATTCGGAGAGAGTCGATGCAAATCCGCACGGAACGGGTTGTGCGCTATCTGCGGCAATTACCGCAAATCTTGCGCTTGGATATACTCTTGTAGAATCTGTCAAGAATTCTAAGGAATATATCACTGAGGCAATTCGGAATTCGATTTCGATTGGGCATGGACGTAATGTTCTTTCTCATTCATCATTAATAATGCAAGTCTAAAATATGGAACAAACATCAATTCACCCATTTCCTCGCAGCAAAAAAGTTTATGTGCATGGAAAACTCAATCCGGAAGTGCGCGTGCCATTCCGCGAGATCGAAGTATCGGCTACGACCGGATACAATGGACTCATAGAAAAAAATGAGCCTGTACGAGTCTATGATTCGAGCGGCTCGGTTTCCAATCATGATATTAAAAAGGGAATTGAACCACTGCGGGCTTCATGGATCAAAGAGCGTGGTGATGTTGAAGAATACGACGGACGCAATGTGCATGCGATTGATAATGGCTATCTTTCGGATGATCAATCCGAGTATGCGCGTACAAAAGGAAATCTTGTCGAATATCCAGGTTTGCGGCGCAAACCTCTTCGCGCAAAATCAGGAAGCAATGTTACGCAGATGGAATATGCACGGCGTGGCATTATCACCCCGGAAATGGAATTCATTTCTATCCGCGAAAATTTAGGGCGCGAGCAAGCGACGGAGTATGTTGAGAATCGTCATTCGAAAAGAAATATTTTGAATCAACAGCATCCGGGTCAAAGATTCGGAGCGGGTATTCCGCAATATATAACTCCGGAGTTTGTTCGAAGCGAAATTGCCGCAGGTCGTGCGATCATTCCTGCAAATATTAATCACCCCGAACTTGAGCCGATGATCATCGGCAGAAATTTTCTGGTGAAGATCAATGCAAATATCGGTAACAGCGCCGTTGCAAGCTCGATCGAAGATGAAGTCGAAAAACTTCTTTGGGCAACGAAATGGGGCGCAGATACAGTGATGGATCTCTCGACCGGAAAAAATATTCACGAGACGCGTGAATGGATCATCAGAAATTCTCCTGTGCCGATCGGCACCGTGCCGATCTATCAGGCTTTGGAAAAAGTAAATGGAAAAGCGGAAGAATTGACCTGGGAAATTTTCCGGGATACGCTCATCGAGCAAGCAGAGCAAGGTGTGGATTATTTTACGATTCACGCCGGAGTTTTACTTCGCTACGTCCCGCTTACGGCAAATCGTATGACGGGTATTGTTTCCCGTGGCGGAAGTATTCTTGCCAAATGGTGTCTTGCGCACCATAAAGAAAATTTCCTCTATACAAATTTTGGGGAAATTTGCGAGATCATGAAGATGTATGACGTTTCATTTTCTCTTGGGGATGGCTTACGCCCCGGTTCGATTGCAGATGCGAATGATGATGCACAGCTTGGCGAGCTTGCAACTCTTGGAGAGCTGACAAAAATTGCCTGGAAAGAAAATTGCCAGGTGATGATCGAAGGGCCTGGACATGTTCCGATGCAGCTCATTAAAGAGAATATGGATCTTGAACTGGATCAGTGTAACGAAGCGCCATTCTATACACTAGGACCGCTTGTAACAGATATTGCTCCCGGATATGATCATATTACAAGTGCAATAGGTGCAGCAATGATCGGTTGGTATGGATGTGCGATGCTTTGTTACGTTACACCTAAAGAGCATTTAGGTTTACCCGATAAGCAGGATGTGAAAGATGGAGTGATAGCTTATAAGATCGCTGCACATGCCGCTGATCTTGCGAAGGGACATCCCGGCGCGCAAGTCCGTGATAATGCACTGAGCAAAGCGCGTTTCGAATTCCGATGGGAAGATCAATTTAATTTATCGCTCGATCCCGATACGGCTCGCGAGTATCACGATGAAACGCTTCCACAGGAAGGCGCGAAAACGGTGCACTTCTGCTCAATGTGCGGACCGAATTTCTGCTCGATGAAAATTACAGAGGATGTCCGCAAATATGCTTTAGAAATTGGCATTAGCGAAGAGGAAGCTCTGGCGCAAGGTATGAAAGAGAAGAGTGAGGAATTCTTGAAAGAAGGCGTGGAGATTTATACAAGCTGAAATGTCATTGCGAGGAAGTCCCATAGGGACGACGAAGCAATCTCCTAAATCGTGTCTGAAATTCAGACATTCATACATTATTAAGGGGATTGCTTCGTCGGGCTAAAGCCCTCCTCGCAATGACACAAAAGAAATATGTCAGACAAAGCCCATATTATCATAGGTGGAGGCATTATTGGACTCTCAGTCGGCTGGCAATTATTGCGAGCCGGAATTCCTGTTGAGATATATGAAGAATCATCGTCTCCGCGAAGCGGAGCCGGCTGGGTTGCGGCGGGAATGCTTGCTCCGAATGCAGAAGCAGGGTATGAAGAAGAAGCTCTCTTTAAACTTTGCAACAACAGTTTATCACTCTATGATAAATTTCTGGAAGAATTACGTGAAGATGTAAAAAAGTCTGAAGTCCCCAAAATTGATAGATGCGGATCGATGATCGTTGCGATTACTTCGGATGACATTCAGACCCTTAAGCGCCAATATGAATTCCGTAAAAGTTTGGGTGATATCAGTATGGTAATGCTCAGCGGCAGCGAAGCTCGGGAGCGCGAACCCCTTCTTTCACCAAAAGTGAAGCAAGCATTATTTCTCCCGAACGATGCACAGATCAATAATAGAAAGCTGCTGGAAGCATTACACGAAGCGTTCTTGAATTCTGGAGGTACAATCCATGAACATTCGCATATACATGAGATCGTAACGCGCAATGGAGTTGCAGAATCAATTGTAACAAAAGGTACAGTTCACTTTGCCAGTGGTATAACAATTTCTGCTGGTGCTTTGATAGGAAAAATATCCGGTATTGAATCCATTGGTATCAGACCGGTCAAAGGGCAAATGATAGGATTGAAAACTGATACTTCAGTTAAATTACAACATCTGATCCGCTCGCCCAGAGTCTATATAGCTCAAAAAGATGATGGTAGAATGCTTGTCGGAGCCTCAGTAGAAGAGCAAGGTACGAGCAGAACGATCACAGCAGGACCGATCATGGAATTGCTGCATTATGCCTGGGAAGTTGTGCCGCTTGTATATGAATTAGAAATTGCGGAATTACAATCCGGTTTGCGACCAGCATCCCGAGATCACTGCCCGGTTATCGGTGAATCGGATGTGGCAAAATTATTTTATGCCACAGGGCATTATCGGAATGGCATATTACTTGCACCATTAACGGCATATGCACTGCGAGATGAAATAGTTTATGGAAAGAAGAGAGATGATCTTTCAATGTTTGCGCCGCAACGATTTCTTAAAAAATCAATTCCGGAGGCTGTATGAATCTAACAATTAACGGGAAAAAAGAGGAATTGGAACAAGTGGCGAAACTTGGCGATCTTCTTCGCTACTTAAAAATAGCCGAAGAAAAAGGATTCGCAGTTGCAGTCAATGAGGAAGTGATATTCCGTAGTGCGTGGCAAAACTCATTGTTGAAAGATGGAGATAGAATTGAGATCATTCGTGCAACACAGGGAGGATAAGATGTATCAAAATAAAACCGATCTATTAGAAATTGCCGGAGTGCCATTTTCCTCACGCCTTATTCTCGGCACAGCGCGTTATCCGAATCCACATATTATGATGGACTCTCTTGAAGCAAGCGGGACGGAAATGGTAACGCTTTCGATTCGTCGTCATGATGTAACCGATAATTTTGGCGAAAGCATTCTGAATATTATTCGCCGGGGCAATTACAAACTGCTTCCCAATACAGCTGGATGCTTCACAGCGAAGGAAGCGATCCTTACTGCAGAACTAGCACGCGAAGCACTTGAGACGAACTGGATCAAACTTGAAATCATCGGAGATGACGAGACACTATTTCCTGACGTCGTCGAATTATTGAATGCTGCACAGGATTTAGTAGCAAGAGGATTTACAGTATTACCATACTGCAATGACGATCCCATTACCTGTCGGAAATTAGAAGATTTAGGATGCGCTGTTGTTATGCCACTTGCGGCGCCGATAGGTTCGGGAGCAGGAATTCGAAATCCCAATAATATTCAGATCATTCGCGATATTGTTTCCATTCCGGTTATTATCGATGCAGGTATTGGCACAGCAAGCGACGCAGCTCTTGCCATGGAATTAGGTGCAGATGCTGTGCTTTTAAATACTGCAATTTCTTGTGCCGAGCACCCGGTAATGATGGCACATGCGATGAAACTTGCTGTCGAAGCCGGTCGTGCTGCTTATAAAGCAGGGCGCATTCCAAAATTATTATATGCTGAACGCTCATCGCCGCTCACCGGTCTGATTCATCATGCAAAAAATTGATTTTCGGTTATATTTAATTACCGATAGGCATCTGCTTCCACCGAATATGTTAGTTGAGCGAGTAAAAGTTTTAACAGAATGCGGAGTCAAAGCAGTACAGCTTCGGGAAAAAGATTTATCGACGAGAGAACTTCTAAATTTAGCGCAACAAATAAAAAATAATTCGGCAAAACTTTTTATTAATGATCGCGCTGATATAACTTATGTAGCGAATGCCGATGGGCTGCATATTCCCGAGCATGGATTTCCTGTTGATGAAGCAAGAAAAATTGTAGGCGATAAAATAATCGGAAAGAGTGCTCATTCACTTGAAGCAGCTCTTCGCGCCGAAGAGGAAGGCGCAGATTATGTCACCTTTGGTCCTATTTATGATACACAATCAAAACGAAAATATGGAGAACCTTTTGGATTAGATAAATTGAAAGAAGTTACACAGAACATTTCTATCTCTGTATTTGCGATTGGGGGTATTAATCCTGAACGGGCAAAGGATTGTGTTGATGCCGGTGCATCCGGCGTCGGGGTTATTTCTGATCTTTTACTTGCAGAAAATCCGGAATTCCAAGTATCAAAATATTTATCTGCGCTTGGCTCACTTTGATGAAGAAAAATATCCAAGGTATCCATATTCTTCTCAGTGCTTCATCTGTAAATGGTAGGAGTCCCGAAGAGCTTACCCGGATTGCAGTTGATGGCGGAGCATCCGTTATCCAATTGCGCGAAAAACAAATGCCCATGGATGAACTTCTCCCAATTGCAAAAAAAATGCGTGCGATTAGCCGAGACATTACTTTCATTGTTAATGATAGAGCTGATCTTGCAAAGATTATTGAGGCCGATGGAGTGCATTTGGGGCAGGATGATCTTCCAATTGAATATGCGCGAGAAATTCTTGGCGATAATGCTATTATTGGAATTTCTTGCGGATCATTAGCAGAGGGTGAAGAAGCTGAGAGAAATGGAACTGATTATATTGGCTTCGGGCACATGTTCCCGACAGTATCAAAAGTAAAAACTTCGTCTCCGAAATCAGAGGAAGAATTAAGAATAATTTCTTCTGGGATGAAAATTCCTGTGATTGTAATCGGCGGAATAACTGTTGATAATGCGTTGCCACTTCTCAAGTCTGGTGCAGACGGTATTGCAATACTCAGTGCTTTTTCCCAATCGAAGAACCCAAAATCAGTTATTAAAATATTATCTGATATTTCATGGAAATGAAAAATTATAGATATCTATCCATCCCATTAGTTTTATTCGTCATATTGATTTCCTGCAGCGGAGAAAAGAAAAAGCTGTTCGGTTCCGGAGATAGCTCGCGCTGGACAGATCAGGATATTCCGCTTAGTGAACTTGACACCGGCAATGTGAATACTGATAGCGTTGCAATTGCGGATGAGATGAGAAAATTATTTCTGCCAGGTGATTCGCTGATAGAAGGGAGACCGGTATCTTTTTATTTGAATCGTCGAGATGTATCACCGGTTGCAAAAAATTTCTATCTGCTGCATTTTATTCCTGCGATTGATAATATGACAGCATCACTTTGCGATAGCTTATTAACAAAGAATGATACGACTCGACCTTTTTATTATTTTCTTTTTCTGCGTCTAAACAGGATTTCGGGAGAAGACTTGCATGACCTTCTGCAAAACTATGCTCTGGAATATATCACAAGATTTGTCGATGAGTTTTATAATAAGCTTCAAATACCGCAGTATAAATCAGATTACGGGATGTGGACGGATTATGTTTATCTTGAGTCATGGAAATCATCCTATAGTGGCAAAGAGATGGCGGATTCGAGTGAAATATATCAGAGGATCGTTACAAAACATATACAAAATGTAAAACACCTTACTCCAATACTTCGAAGTCAAATAGAAAAGTTTGCAAATGATGTTGCATCGATTGCTCATCATGCACCATAGCATTTCGAACCGATGCAATCCCCATTCTGTTTTAGCGCCAGTTAATAAATATTTATGGAATTTTTTTCAAAAAATAGTTCAAATCTTACCGAAACCGAAGTGCTGGAAGCACTTCGTGCCGTTATCGATCCTGATCTGCATAAGGATGTTGTCTCACTTGGGATGATAAAGAATATTGCGATCGACGATAAAAATCTTTCCTTTACTTTCGAACTTACGACACCATCTTGTCCTTTGAAAGATAAGCTGGAAAATGATGCTCGGCTTGCTGTTGCGAATGTCGTTGGTGATAGAACCGTCAAAGTGAATATGTCATCCAATGTCGCTATGCAGCAAGGTGTGAATAAGCCGACAGCTCTTTCCGGCGTTCGAAATACTATTGCCGTTGCATCGGGAAAAGGCGGAGTTGGGAAATCGACCGTCGCCGCAAATCTTGCCGTTGCACTTGCCCAAGATGGCGCGAAAGTCGGTTTGCTGGATGCTGATATCTATGGACCGAGCATTCCTCTGATGTTCGGCTTGCAAAATGAAAAGCCAGAAGCACAGCAAGTAAATGGTCATGCGATGATGGTGCCGCTTGAAGCACATGGGGTAAAAGTTATGTCCATTGGATTTCTTGTCGATCCGAATACGGCAGTTGTATGGCGAGGACCAATGGCAAGTGGTGCCTTGAAGCAATTCATGTCCGATGTGCTCTGGGGCGATCTGGATTATCTGATCTTTGATCTACCACCTGGAACGGGCGATATCCAACTTACACTCGTTCAAACAATTCCGCTTACCGGAGCAGTGATCGTTACAACTCCGCAAGATGTCGCGCTTGCCGATGCCCGCAAGGCTATTCGTATGTTCGAGAAAGTACATGTCCCGGTTTTGGGTATTGTAGAGAATATGAGTTATTTCGTATGCCCGGCATGTCATCATAAGGAAAATATTTTCTCACATGGCGGCGCAGTAAAAGCGGCAACAGAATTTGGAGTTCCATTCTTGGGTGAACTTCCGCTTGAAACTTCTGTACGAGTCGGCAGCGATGAAGGCTCGCCAATTGTCATCAGCGGACCCGAAACGGATGCTGCACATTCATTCCATGATATTGCACAAGCAATGGCGCAACAAGTGAGCATTGCCAATTTAATGCCGAATCAAAAGCCTATCGAAATATTGATGGGGACAGAAGACTAATGAATAACCTCCGAGTTCGAATTGAGAGAGCCCTTGAATTCTGCCGTCCATTTCTGAAAGTTGATGAAGGCGGAATAGAATTGATGGCCATTGATGAGACCGCTGGAATAGCGGAAGTCCGCTTCACCGGAGCCTGCCAGACCTGCCCGATGAAATTTATGACGCTTCGCGCCGGAATAGAGCGAGCAATCATGTTTGAAGCGCCAGAGATTAAGAGGATCGAAGAAGTATAAATTACGTAGGCGCGGCAATGAAACGATCATCACTCTTTCTTCTCTTATTTTTTTCTTCATCATCTCTTTTTGCCCAGACTCCCGATTATTCAGGAAAGCCGGAAGGCCATGATTCCACAAGTTTTATTTTTGTCGGTGATCTTCAGCTACGCGGACCGACAGAGATTGGAAGAGAGGATAATCGGAATGCAGTCGGAGTTTTATTGAAGAAAATTGCCGATGAAAATCCTTCGTTCGTTCTCGTGCTTGGCGATCTGACATGGGGTGGCGGAGTTCATCAATTGTGGCAAAGTTTCGATAGCCTTGCTGCTCCAATATACAATAACCATATACCTGTTTATGCGCTTCCGGGCAATCATGAATATTTCGGCGAAGAGCATCCGACCGTAGCCGACCGTTTGGAACGAGGCTATAAAACAAATACCGATTGGTACGATGAATATTTTTCCCGTTTTCCAAATACTAACGAAAAACTTTGGTATTCAAAAAAATGGAAGGATATTGGAATAATTACTTTGAATGCTAATTTTCGGTATCTATCCAAAGATGAAATTAATATTCAAATGCATTGGTATTCAAATATAATGAAGAAGATGCAGGATGATTCTTCCGTTGCAACCATCATTGTAACATGCCATCAGGCTCCTTATACAAACGGAACCGGAATCGGCTTTCCCGATTCCGATGATGAAAATGCAAAAAAATATTTTGTACAGCCATATCTCGCAACGTCCAAAGCAAAACTCTTCGTTGCAGGGCATTGCCATTCGTATGAGCATTTGAAGATAAGCGGAAAAGACTTTATCGTTTCCGGCGGCGGCGGACCGAAACGAAAAGTAAAAATTCAACCTGCGAGTTCACCAATGCACGATCTCTCGAACCTGCCTGAAATGAGGCAGCATCACTTCTGCAAATTTATTCGTGAATCCGATGGTTTGCACATGCAGATGATGCAGGTAGATGACAACTTGAAAAAATGGTCAATAGGGGAAGAAATGACAATAAAATAGGTCAACATTTCGCCCCTTCTTGCGATCTAATCCTCAATTTCGTAGTTTTATAATATATGAAGTATATCCCCATTCTTCTCATGCTTTCAGCAAGTGCCCTCCGCGCGCAGATTCCGCATATTGATTACATGATGGCTGATGAAGCAAAAAGCCAGCTACAGATTCACGGCGCATTCACTTCCGATACAACAGGATTTGTTACCATCGAAAATATAAAACAAATCGTTCGCTCCTGGAGCGATACGCTTATCATCTGCGATCTTCCCGATAGTGGCGCAGGCTCCGGCGGTCATGTAACGGTTTCGCAAATGAGTGGGGTGAGTAATGTGAGGATGCTGAGTATATTTAGGTTTACAATAGCTAATCCATTGTTTGGTGTTTTTGTAAATTCCGATACCAGCTGGAGAGCCGACATTGAAACAAGACCTTATAATATTTCAACGCTTGTCCAATTTGAGATTGCAAAATCATCAACAGGTGAATGGATGCGTTCACTTCCTAATTACCGAGATACGCTATTACTATGGTCTGACAGCTCACATTTTTCTAATATTACGATAACCTTGTTTGGTACATTGGATCTCAAAAGGTTCAATGTAATTTTTAGCCCAACAAAAATGCAGTCACTTCCTTTTTGGCAAGATGGGAACCCTGATCCATTTATTGAATCCTATAAACCAAACCTCATATCCTTTGATACAGCAGGCTTCATTACTGGATATCACAATGATTATATTACAGATGATATTTCCTCCCAATGGTATGAATTACATATAGATTCACTTTATGATCAAAAAATCTTGTTCTCGCCAAGCGAAAAAAATTTAGTCAGCCAATCCCTCCAACCAACCTCCGATTTCATAAAAATATTCTCTAATATCGGCTCTGAAGATCACCAAATCTCTCTCGAAGCCGAAGTACCGCTTGGAGAAACGACGGCTTCGCTTTATAGCATTGACGGAAGATTACTGAAGCAAGAGAAAATTTTTATTTCATCGGCGGGGATGTATTCATTTGATGCAAGCGGAATAAATACAAGAGTTGGATTTTTGGTTTTGAAAACGGAGAAGGGGGCTGTGGCGGGGAAGGTGTTATTTTAAAAAGGACTCCATTGTGGCAATTGAAACCTGATCATTAGTGAGAGAAAAGATTTTTGCTGATCGTTGATCCTAAGCCACCGGAATTCAGGGATAATTTTATAATCTCCGGGAATGCTAATCTCGTAACTTACGGCAAGAGAAAAAGTCATATCCCATTCTGTGCTTATAACGGTATTGCCGAAGAGAGTTGCTTTCGAGATCAGATCGCATAAACCTACCGAGCCGTGAAGCTCTATATTATAATCCTGAAGCGTTACAACTCCCATCACCGGGATTGCGCTGAGTGTGGCATTTATATTTGTCTGTGGTGTTTGCTGCGAAACGGAGGAAATAAATTGCCATCCTGTTTCGAGCCCGATGCTGATAAAATAATTTTTACTTCCACGAATTCGCAGAAGTCCGTTAAATCCGCTTTTACTATAATTACCTCCAGGAGTTGCAGTAGCTTGAAGCCCGGGAGAAACATCTCGTGAATAACCTATTCCACCATCGATCCAGATCATGAACGGTTCATGAATAATAGAATCTTTTGTCTGAGCAAGAGCAGATGCAGATCCGAAATGCACTGCAGAAACAATGAAAAGAAATATTCGCGTTTTTTTCAAGGGATTATTCACGAATATAATAATAGTATGCAACCGTTCCGGGATGATCGGTCAGAAGTCCATCGAGCGCTCCGTGATCGAGGAAGGGATTAATGAATTCTGGTTTATCGACTGTCCAATACACCACTTTTTTCCCTTCTTTGCGTAATGGCTTTGCCTGATTTACAAGATCGCCGACAGTCCAGCGCGGTCCCCAGGCAACGCATCCGGCATTTTCTACGTCGCTTGGCAGAAGCTCACAAAGGCTAGGAGCTTGTGTGTGCAATGAATCGGCAAGATATGCAGTGACGTGATCGGAAGTCGGAAGTCCCGCCCAGATCATAATGTCTTTTCCCATCGCTTTCGCCTGGTTGATAAAATTTATTTCGAGCGGCAATACATATTGTACTGTTCCTGCATCTTTAATGTCGAGCCAAATGACTTTATAATCGGTTTCATTTAAAATAACATCCAGTGCATCCTGCAGCGTTGGAATAGGCTCCCCATCAGTGAGCGTACAAAGTGCGCGAAGTTCGGCAAGCGTATAGTTAATGAGAGGTCCGATGGCAAATTCCCCGTTCACTAAATTTGTGCTCAGATTAGCATCATGAAAAAGTACCGGGATATTATCGGCAGTGAGTCGAACATCGATCTCAATTCCATTCGAGCCGATAAACTGCGCGAAGCGAATACTATTCAAGCTATTCTCCGAATACGGAAATCCTGCGCCGTTCTCGCCGCCATGATGATCCAGGATCAGAAAATGATTTGTCGTATCTTTCAGTGGGCGTTTGTAATGCAGCACTAAAGAGACGTTATTCGTTGAGCCGTTCGGAGTATAATGTCCTTTTAAAGTAAAATTAGTATCCTTCGTTTTTGTATCGAAATCTTTTCCGATATCGAGCGTTGCATAGCCTGTTTGGGTCCCGACATCGTAACGCCAATATCCTTCGAATATAGCCAGCGAGTCAACATATCCCGTTTCAAATACGAGATAGCGGCTATTGGCAGTATAAAGCGAAATGTGATCGCCGGTTTCTTTTAAAATTAATTGGCTTCCGAATTGAGCGTCACCATGCTCGATAGTATAAACGCCCTCTAATGTATGCAGTGATGGCCGTGGAATCAGTGTGGCATGAGCAAGCCTGCTATTCTGAGGATCGCGGGTGGGGATTGGAAGCGGAGTGTCATTCTCCACACATGAGGCGAAGCATAAAGCAAACCCAAATATGAAAATAATTTTCATAAAACCATTCCAAAGAAAAATTCCGGAGTAAGTGTACGAAGCCTCGAATCACTGAATGCAAGCCAGAGCTGATAATCGGGGCGGGTATAATTCAGCCGCATGCCCCAGTTTATCCTAGCGCCGCCAAAGGCATCCTGCTCTATAGAAAGTGTAACGGCTTCGCCTTCAAATTCCGTTACCGATCGCTTCACGACATCCGTTCCGAATTTTATGTATTGCCAATAATTCGTGATGAACTCCACTTTGGCAGAAAGAAGAAAATCATCAAACTTGAATCCGAGATTCACCGCAGGTGCATTCGCAAACCCCATCCCGAATGTGCTGAAACCCGTAAAATCTGCAGCGCCGAACCACAAAGCCGGAGAAGTCTGAATCGCCGCTGAAAAATTTCTATACGAATAGTACCATGACGGAATTATTGAGAATTCGTTGGCAATATAATTGCCTGCAAGTTTGGCGGCAACTCCGAAATTAGCCGGCAATCCGATGCGCATCAAGCCGATAAGCTGCGGCAATTGGCGCACCTGATCGCGAACAACTTCACGTGGAGCGATAGTAACATTCAAAAATGCTCCCCATACGATTGCCCCCGAAGCCGGATTATCCGGATATGAAAGCGCCGGATAATTCTTCGCAGGCAAACTATCGAGAATATGCTGTCGTCGTTGAACAGACTTTGCCGGCTCTATATTTACATCTTGGGAAAAAGAGGACGATGCGATAAAAGTAATTATCGCACAGAGAAAGAAAATCAGCGGCGTTCTCTTTTCCATTAAGCAAATATAAGCAATTTTATTTATGTTGTTGCGAGGTGCTCTTAAGCCCGACGTGACAAACTTGGATTATATGTCATTCCGAACGGAGATTTTTTCTGCGAAGCAAAAAAAACGATGTGAGGAATCCCCTAATAGTTTGTAGCACGCAAGAGTCTGGCAATTATAAGGGGATTGCTTCGTCTGACTAAAGTCCTCCTCGCAATGACACTAAGGTCAAAATTCCATCCCTCCCTTGCAATCTTATCCCATTCTTCGTAGTTTTGTAACTATGAAGTATATCCTTCTCCTGCTTTCTGCCACCGCTCTCCGCGCGCAGGTTCCGCATATTGATTATATGATGGCTGATGAAGCAAAAAGCCAGCTTCAGATTCACGGGATATTCTCATCTGATACAACCGGCTTCGTTACTATCGAGAACATAAAACAAACCGTTCGCTCATGGAGTGATACACTCATCATTTGCGATCTTCCCGATAGCGGCGCAGGCTCTGGGGGACATGTAGCGGTTACGCAAATGAGCGGAACGAGTAATGCAAGGATGTTGAGTATATTTGTGATGGGAATACGGCGAGACCTATACGCTGATGATATTCTCTTGGGTACCTGCGAATGGTACGATGTAATTTGGAGATTAGAAATAGACAATTTTTCGCAACAGAATTTTGAGAATTCAAAAATTTCTTGGGGTACATATTATGACCCTAAATACTCTAATAAATATCAGTTACTTAGTGGCGCTTTGAGCGGAAGTGTGAAGAACTCAGTATTATCTTTTTCTGAAATTGCAATGCTTGCAAGACCCAATGCATATTCCTACTACCAAATCCAAAATATTTCATTTGATTCGACAGGAAGTATAAAGGGATATAGCGATGATCAAAATCCTGGTAATGCTACCAATGAAGCAAGAGACAATATTGATATTGAGATTTTATTTCCACCGAGTGCAAAAAATGGAGTGACCCAATCCTTTCAAACACCCTCCGATCTCATAAAAATATTCTCCCACATCGTTTCGGAAGATCATCTGATCTTCCTTGAAGCCGAAGTGCCGCTTGGAGAAACGACGGCTTCACTTTATAGCATTGATGGAAGGTTGCTAAAGCAGGAGAAAATTTTTATTTCATCGGCTGGAATGTATTCGTTTGATGCGAGCGGAATAAATATGAGAATGGGATTTTTGATTGTGCAAACAGAGAAGGGGATTGTCACAGGCAAGGTGTTATTTTAAAATGCATAAGGGCAGCCTTCCGCACTGCCCTTATAATTCTGACTGTCAGTATTATTTGCGAAACTTTATCGTAATAAGCGGATAGAAGCCTTTAGCATTGCCTCAATGGCATCTCTGTTATCCACTTCTCTCGGATCGAGCGGCTTCATTCCTGGCTGACCGAAAATGATCTTCGGGTCAAATACCAAGGTCAGATTATACTGAGCGCTTTTGCTGAACGTTGCCGGCGGATTAAGATCAATCATGACATTATCGGTTTGTGAAGACTTGTATTCGAATGGATATGCAACACCATTAACGAATGCAAAGCCATCGATGATGAAGGTATAACGCCCGCCATTCACGAAATCTCCGAAGAGCGTATCATTGAGCAATGCAGGATCGTCATTCTCATCGAGTTTATGGATTTCGAATTTGACATGGTCATAGAGTCCCGGAGGTATTGTTACTTCCGATAGAATTACTTCGCCTTTTGCATCGAACTCAGCTACGAACGGTCCGACTCTGATCGTACCGTCATCACGGTCAATGATCGTGATAATATCGCGCTGGTCTTCATCTTTATCTTTGTCACCTTCGCCATGCCCATTTCCATGTCCATTGCCGCCGGTTACGATAATTACCGTATCGCTATCGAGCGTGCCGACTTGGTGTAATTTCAACGCGCTAATCACGATTCTTGCACGCGTAATAACGACAGAATCTGCCGTAGGATGAAAGCCGGATATTCCCGGCACCTTGCTGATAATGCTTGACGCTGTAACGGTACTTCCGCTAACTCCGGTGAATGTACGTACATCCGCCTTCGTAGGCGATGAGCCAGTACTACTGGGGCTTGAACTTTGCATACATCCCGTTATCCAAACCGAAAAAGCAAAAATTGAGAGAATTCCAATAAATCTTGCGAACTTAGAGTGATTATGTGATACTATTTTCATAATTGTCAGTATAATAAATGTTAACCTGAGTGTAGGATTTCCTTGAACTGTGGAGATAAATTGCAAATGGTGTGCCAATGTACTTTATGATACGCAAACGAGAATGAACCGGATTTTACGAACGTCTTAACCAGACAAAATGTTTATTTAACATCTAAATTTATATGAAAAAGAAACATATTGTAGCCCTTGTAGTTGCGCTTCTTTTTATCGGAGTTGCAGCTTTTGCACTTATCGATAATAAAATAGATTATGCCGATTTTTCTATCGCGCAAAACTCGGGCAAACGCGTTCAGGTTTCCGGCGAATGGCAGAAAGATCTTCCCACACAATACGATGACAAAGCCCATATTTTTACCTTTAGCATGAAAGATCATAAAGGCAATGTAATGCCGGTTCGCTATGTTGGTATCAAGCCGAACAATTTCGAGGTAGCACCTCAGGTTGTCTGCGTAGGTAAAGTAGAGGGCGGCGTTTTCCAAGTATCGGATATTCAGACAAAGTGCCCGTCGAGATATGAAGGGGCAGCGCCGAAGTCATAAAATTAACTTCATAGTGTCATTCTGAACGGAGCTTTTTTATTGCGAAGCAATAAAAAAGCGGAGTGAAGAATCCCGTAATAAGTGCCGAAAATTTTGTTACATAGAAATGTCTTATTACGTTTATATGATGACAAATAAGCATCAAACACTCTATACAGGCGTAACAAATGATCTCGAGCGCCGCGTATATGAACATAAAAATAAGCTTTTTAAGGGATTCACGGAAAAGTATAATATTGACAGACTTATTTACTACGAAGTTTTTCATGAAATAACAGATGCAATTGCCCGGGAAAAGCAGCTGAAAGGGTGGACGAGGAAAAAGAAAGATGATCTGATTTTCAAGATGAATCCTGAGTCTAAAGATTTAAGCGAAGAGTGGAGCAAGGGGTAGCTTTCCGGTGTTATTAACGAGATTCTTCACTCCGCCTTGATAATTGCTGACGCAATTATCAAGGCTACGTTCAGAATGACACAGGCAGTATAATACAAAAGAGAATATGATCGGTCAAATCGCAATGGGCATTGTGCTGGCGGCAACGCTTACGGGAATGATTCTGTATGCGCTTGTTGCTCGTGGCAGAACAGAATTGCTGACCGCAGCTCGCATCTCCACACACGTCGGAATTTGGGCGATGTTCATCGCCGCTGGAACCCTCCTCTATTTTATTTTTAATTACCGGTTCGATATTAGTTATGTTTTTGAGCATGTCTCCCACCGCTTATCTAAGCCTCTTTTATTCGCTTCGTTTTATGCAAGCCAGGAAGGAAGCTTCATGCTTTGGGCACTTTTTACGGCAATCGTTGCGATTTTTTTAATTCCTTACGCTCAGCGCCAGCGTTACGAAGCGCCGGTGATGGCTGTCTATCTTGCCGTCTTTGCATTTCTGGCGGTGATGCTCGTTGCAAAGAGTCCGTTTGAAACAATTTATTCTGCACTTCCAGGCCAAGCCCCAGCCGGATGGATCCCTCCGGATGGAAAGGGACTGAATCCATCTCTGGAAAATCTCTGGATAGTAATTCATCCACCGATGCTTTTCTTAGGCTTTACTCTTCTTGCCGTTCCTTTTGCTTTTGCACTTACCGGACTGTGGAAGCGCGATTTCCAGGGTTGGGTAACAACCTCCGCCCCTTGGACGCTTGGCGCTGCTATGGTTCTTGGTTTTGCAATTATGCTCGGTGGTTTTTGGGCTTATGAAACACTTGGATGGGGAGGATATTGGGCTTGGGATCCTGTCGAGAATGCAAGTTTGCTTCCGTGGCTGATAACGGTTGCCGGCGTTCATACCATGCTGACGCAAAAGAAAACCGGAGGCTTGGTAAAAACAAATATCGGGATGACGCTGCTTGCATACGGGTTGGTAATTTATGCTTCATTTCTTACTCGAAGTGGTGTATTGGGAGAGGCTTCTGTACATTCTTTCGCTACACCCGGAAATATTGTTACGACCCTTCTTTATAGCGCACTTGGTATTTTCATCATTATTCCACTCATTTTTTTTATTATCCGCTGGCGTGATATGAATGCTCGTGGTGGCGATTACAAAGTTTTATCTCGTGAGACAGGGCTTTCCATCGGCTCGGCAATTATTGGAGCAAGCGCTCTTGTCGTTTTTATTGGCACCAGTGCTCCGCTTGTTTCAAAAAAGGTTGACATAAGTTTTTATGGTAATCTCCATATTCCGATCGCTATTACATTGATGCTTGTCAACGGTCTGACGATGCTCCTAAAATGGGAGCAATCGGGCTTGAAAGAGATGTTCAAGAAAGGCGCATTAGCACTTTCCCTTGCTCTTATTGCTGCCGTTGCTTTGTATATTTCCGGACTTCGCGATCTCGATTACCTTGCGATTGCTGCCTCCGCTTGCTTTGCACTGATTGTGAATCTTGAGATCATGGCAAAGCTGATGAAGGCACGAATCGGCTTTACGTATCACAGAGGGGTTGGAAATATCAAACCCCGTTTACTCAGCGCATTCAAATGGTGTTTCTCGCTCGGTTTTATCGGAATGCTGATCGCTTCGAACGGCGATTACTACAAATTCGGCGACATCATTGTTGATTATGGTCTCTACTGGCTTGGATTTTTTACTCTTGTCGTTCTTGCTTTTTCTCTTATCGGATATCCGAAAATTAAACTTGATAAGCGCTTCGTCGGCACCTATATTGCTCATGCAGGGATGGCGATATTTATTCTTGGCGTTATCGCATCGGCTCGGTATGAGAAAAAGCAATACGGAACGCTCGTGCAAGGCGGGCCGATGACTGCATTTGGTGGAGCATATACGGTTACGTACAATCGCGAGGAATTTTCCGAACCGGACAATTATCACTTTGTAATCGATGTAAAAGATAAAGAGGGGAATGTAATGCAGGCAAGACCGTTATGGTTTTTTACCGATAACCAGCACCAATCACCCATTGCAAATCCCGGAATATTAAAATTTGCGGCGCGCGATCTCTATTTCACCGTCATGGGCGTGAATAATGAAGGCGGCATTCCGAAAGATTCGCTCACAAAAGGGGAGACGATTACCGCTTTTGACGGAGCACTGAAAATAAAATTCAATGAATTCGATTTCTCGCAAGAAGAGCGCGCGAAAATGATGTCCCAGCAGCCATTCAGAGTGAAGGCGAACGTTGAAGTAACCGATACGAAAAATCCCGATGCGAAGCCGATACCGATTGAGCTTTCGGTAACAAGGAATCTGAAAACCGGCGAAGCAAAAGAAGAAGATGTAAAAATTCCGGGCATGAGCTACCATATTCAGCTTTCGGAATTGCGCCCAAATCTTGAAGACCGCTCCAAATCCAAGATCATTATCCGCGCCTTCGATGATGCTAATCCGCCGCCTCCTGCGAAGGAAGTTCTAACCGTAGAAGCATTCGTTAAGCCCTACATTAATTTCGTCTGGGCAGGAATCCTCATCGTTGTTATCGGCTTTGGCTATGCCGTAACCCGCCGCAGAAAAGAAGCGCTGACTGCAATAGAAAAAGCAGAAAAAGCCTACGAGAAAATACTCTCACTTCACGCTCCAAGTAATGAAAATAAAGAGCCTATAGCAAGGCAGGCTAAAGAGAAGCGACCGGTCGTGCTAAAGAAGAAGAATCAGGTGTAGGGTGATTAAATAGATTTTTGTATCTTTGCGGTGTGTTTATGTGTCTTTAGGTTCATGAAAGGATATCTGCCCTATATTTTCTTTTTTGCAGCTACTATTATTGCAAGTTGTAAATCGACTTCAGGAATTGGAGACTATTGGTCTCACGGAGTAGATGTTAACGGTAATGTTTACATGACTCCGCCTCCTCCCGGACAAGGCATTCAGATTAATGTTCTGCCATTTCCTGTTCCCGATAGCACGGAAGTTCAAGGCGATTTTTATTTTGATCTTCCATCCGATGTAGATTTCAGTGTGGGAAGAATCGAGATCGCAATGAACGAAGGATCGCATCAAATGAATTGCTACAAAACAATTTCGGTTTGGCCTGCTGATTCCGGTTTAGCGTCAAAGACGATTATGCATTTTGATAATGGCAATGCGGATACAATTATTACGCGTTTTCAGAATGAGTTCAATACTACTATAGTTAGAACTAATGGCAATCTAATTATAGAGTCGCAACTGCCTTATCTTAACTGGACGCTGCCTGAATTAAATTCCGGAACTGATTCTGCGAAGCAGAAAGTAATACAGCTTTCTGCAAAGCAGCACATGGTTGTTGAAAGTCACTATGTAAATATCGCCAATTTTCCCAGCGGAGGATCGCAAGTCACACCGAATGGAAAAGGTGCGATTATTATTAACCTATGGAAGGCAAACTCATCCGAGCAGTTAGTGCCGGCTTCGATGTTGTATGCAAGAAAAACAGATCTAATAATTCCACCACATTCTGATACGAGTGATTTAAAAGACTGTACATTTCCTGGACTCGATCCGACAAAGTTCCCAATATACTTAATGGCGATGACAGGTCACTTTAATAGCCGTGGAAAAAATTTCCGTATCGATAAAATTCAAAACATTACTAATGCTCAAGGTAAAGTAATCGGCGATTCGGTTTCACAAACTGGTATTTATAAAAGTTCGAGTTGGGATGAGTCTCTATTTACAGTCTATGATCCGCCCGTACAACTTAATAAAAACCAATTTATTCGGATAATTGCTGAATATGCTAATAATACTAACTATATAATTCTATTCGGGCCCCATGTATCTAATCAAGAACGTTGTGATCTGTTTTCATGGTTTGTGCCAGCATACAATGGAGGGCAGACGATTTACGATGATCAGAATTAATTCCAAAAATTCCTAGGAATTCAGGTTAGACAATTTCCAATTTATACTACAGGATTATTGGGAAAGTCCAGGGCATTTCTTTTTGCCCTAAATAATCGGTACCAATTTCGGGTTTCGGTGGTATATTTGTGGGATGAAAGTCACGATCATAATTATTGTTTTGATTGCTTTTCAGTATTCGCCTTCAAAAGGACAGATGAGAGAGGTACTGGTTGGAGATACGGATGTTATTGGAAGCATAGGCACAAATGATCACTGTCGAGTGTCAGATTTTACCTACTCACAGTCTAATAAATACTTCTTTCTTACACCTTACCCTGACTATATTGGGATCACTCTTTATTGGGGCTTAAATGGTGATGTCTATTTTACTCCGAAATCCATAGGCGTTCAAACCGATACGTTAGAACTATCAGGTGATAACTATCCTCCAGATTGCCAAAAAGATGGTCCTACCCAAGCCGGTCCATATATTATTAGTGCAAGAGGTGTTTCTGATTCTGTTTCGTTATTTAGAACAAGGGATACAAACCGTGTCGTTTATTATTGGTTAGCCGATAGTAATAAATATATTGGGGAGGATTTTAATAATGTTGGTCTAAAAAAAACTTTTGGATTATTTAATAACATTGAGGATTCTACACTTTTTACAATAAGTCTTATTGGTGATGTGTTGGCCGAGATTTCGCCCACAGTGACTTTAGAATCGCAGTCTTCGTCATTATCTCATTCATTTACTTTAGGGCCGAAAACGAGGTGGCTCTATGGGACTATCAATCTGAATACTATCTCGAAAGGATTTTCCAAAGATACGACATTCATCTGCCAACTTAAAGTAGTTATGAAGAATTCTAAGTCCATTGATTCATTTCTCGTCCAATATTATCTTGAATATCTTCCGAAGCCAATAACCTCAGTTATGAACATAGTAAGCTCCACGAGTTTTTGGATTTCATCAGTTATACGGGATGCTTCTATAGTATTAAATTCAAATATTTTTAATTCGGAAATGGTGCAGTTAAAACTCTTCGACGCTCTCGGTCGCCCACAGTCTTTGCCGGTTTCCGAATTGCAGATTCCGGCTGGGGAGAATTCGCAGAAAATTGATATTGGGAATATTCCTTCGGGGTGGTATATGCTTCGGATGAAAACGAAGGATCAGGTTTTTAATAAGAGTTTTATGATGGTGCGATAGTGTTTCGAAGGTGAAACTTCCGGCACGATTTAGGGGATTCCTCACATCGTTTTTCATGCTTCGCATGAAAAATCTCCGTTCGGAATGACAGTAACGCCGAGCTTATTAATTACAAAAATTCCATCCAATTCCATAAATTCCAGTTCAGACGTCATTCCTTTCGTATTTTTGCACAATGTTGATAGAGCGAGAAGCAACTCTCGCATTTTTTTTACCTGTTTACTGTTAAACTGTCAACTTTGAGAGGGCGCTTAGTCTCAGCTGGTTTAGAGCGACTCGTTTACACCGAGTAGGTCGGGGGTTCGAATCCCTCAGCGCCCACAAGATAATGATGAGTGAGGAGTTACGAATGCAAATTTTCATTCATTAATTTTCCGAACAAACGCGATGTGAGTTGTGTTATTTATCGGCTATTGCTCTTAGTGATAGTAATAAGTTTTACTTAATGTCTCAACCACCTACAGGCGCAGTGCCGCCTTGGCTCCGACAGGGAGCCGATAGAAATCTGAGCGCTTCACCGGGAGCTGCACCAAGTGCACCACCCGCTGCAAAACCTGCAGCAGTTTCCGCTCCTGCTGAAACTGCCGTCGCCGAAGTTGCGGCGCCTGCAAAGAAAAAGAAGACGAAGTTAATGGCAGTAGTACACATGGAAGGATGTACGGGCTGCGATGTTTGTGTTGAATTTTGTCCCGTCGATTGTATCTATCATATTCCAGGACCCGAGCATATTTTAGCAGAAAATCCTCATGCATCCATGAACGGAGTTGTCATGATCGATGAGGATGTTTGCATTGGCTGCAAGTTATGCGCAAAATATTGTCCATGGGAAACGATCGAGATGATAGATAACGATCTGCTTGAAGAAGCGCGAGCGATGGGAGTTGCATATTAGATTTAAATAGTAGAACAAGCAACTCTTGCTTGTTCAGGGGGAAGCAAGCAAAAGTTGCTTGCTCTACCAATGAATTTTGAGATAACTAAGCATCTATGCCAGACGAAAACGAACAATTAACCGAGCTTCCGAATCTGGAAGTGCCACGCCCGGAAGAGGCAGGGACGCATCCGACGAGCACGTTCAACATGCCGCCGATGAAAAATCCCCCGGAAGAATTAAAAGATATTGCCGCAAAAGTTTCCGATCCCGGCTCAGCCGAAGCACGCAAAGCTGAGCCGCCGGAAAAAGTACGGATGGCAAAGCCTTTGCCAAAAGCTGAAGATGATCCCGGTACCTGGGAATTCGGCAGACGCAGTTTCCTTCGCGCCGCAGGGTGGATGTCGTTCTTCGGATTTATTACGATCGCAACTGTTGGAGCATTACGCATGATGTTTCCTCGTACATTATATGAAGCTCCGAAAGTATTCAAAGCTGGAATGCCGAATGATTACTTGCCGATGTCTGTCAATGAAAAATATAAAGACACCGAGCGCGTTTGGATCTGCCGTGACGAAGAAAAGATCTTTGCACTCGTTGCAATCTGTACGCATTTAGGCTGCACGCCACGCTGGCTTGCCGCAGAAGGGAAATTCAAATGCCCTTGTCATGGATCGGGATTCACATCACAGGGTATTAACTTCGAGGGACCTGCGCCACGTCCTTTGGAAAGAGCAAAGATCACGCTTACCGAGACCGGCGAATTACTCGTCGATAAAGGCACGACATTCCGTTTCGAAAAAGACGAATGGACAAAGCCGGATGCATTTATAAAAGTGTAATTTTGAGTTATGAGTTTTGAATTTTAAGGTTTCGTCATTTCTGCTAAAGACTAACGACTAAAAACTAACGACTGTATCTATGGCATTAAAACTTCCATTTGTTCCGCCGAAGCCGCCGCCGATCGAGAAGGTGAAAAAAAGCGTCACCCAATCCGAAGCGTGGAAATCTATTTTTCGGCATTCCTATCAGGATAACCAGCGTAACCGCGCATTGCAGATCGTCGATAACGTCTTTCTGCATTTGCATCCGGTGCGTGTGCCGCGTCATGCGACCAATTACTCCTTCACATGGGGAATGGGCGGTATCACGTTCCTGCTTTTTATCCACTTAACGGTAACGGGGATCATCCTGATGTTCTATTACCGTCCGACGGAAGCATTCGCCTTCCAGGATATGAAGGCGCTGATGAATGACGTGGCATTCGGTCCGATCATTCGCAATATGCATAGGTGGGCTGCACATGCGATGGTCATCACGGTTATGCTTCACATGTTCAGGGTATTTTTAACCGGCTCCTATAAACCACCGCGTCAGTTCAATTGGGGTGTAGGCGTAATCTTACTACTTCTTACTTTTCTTCTTTCATTCACCGGTTATTTACTTCCTTGGGATCAGCTTTCAATCTGGGCAGTAACAGTAGGTACAAACATGGCACGAGCGGTGCCGTTGCAAGGTTCGGAGGGACCTTTCTCCAATTACCTGGGACTCCGACCTGATAATGACATACGATTTATATTATTGGGAGGTACCCAAGTAGGCGAGCCGACGCTACTGAGATTTTACGTAGGGCACTGTATCTTCTTGCCATTCATTGCTGCTACATTAATGGCAGTGCATTTCTGGCGAGTGCGAAAAGACGGTGGAATTTCCGGCCCCGTTGTCAGTACGAAAGCATCGGAAGGCGCGAAATATATTGCAGAGAAAATGGCAACAAAGCGCATTGCAACGATCAAAGGCGTTCCTGCAAATGGAAATGGAAAGCCCGCTGCTCCGGCAAAAGCCGCACCTGCTGCGAAACCCGCAGCGGCACCTGTTGCAGGTGCCGCTCCGGCAACACCAGCACCCGGAGGAGCAAAAGCTCCGCCGCCATGGCTGAAAAAATAGTTTTGAATTTAGTGGCTTCGACTTTAGTCGAAGCGGGGCGACTAAAGTCGCCCCTACTACAATAAAATTCTACTAACGACTAACAACTAACGACTAACAACTAAAGACTAACGACTACGCTATGTCAGAAGGCTTACATAATTTTTGGCTCATCCTGAGCAAACCCGATAACGTGCCGATCATATTGATGATCGTCGGCGTTCTTTTTTATTCATGGCTTGCCTATAAGCAGGCGCGGCGTAATGACCGAAAAGGAATTTTCGAGGCGACGCAATCGGATAAAGTCCAGGTATGGCCATATCTTGTCAAGATCGAATTTTTGGTGACGATCATTGTGCTCATCGTACTCACCGTTTGGGCGATCACGATCAATGCTCCGCTCGAAGAAGCGGCCAATCCGACATTGACGCCGAATCCTTCGAAAGCGCCATGGTATTTTTTGGGATTGCAGGAAATGCTTGTCTATTTCGACCCTTGGATTGCAGGCGTTATGCTGCCGACATTTATTCTTGTCGGACTCATTCTGATTCCATATTGCGATCCGAACCCTAAAGGCAACGGCTACTATACATTCAAAGAGCGTCCGTTCGCTATTGCTACGTTTGCTATCGGTTTTATTATTCTTTGGGTATTGCTTATCGTGCTCGGGACGTTCATGCGCGGACCAGGCTGGTATTATTTCTGGCCATGGCAGTATTGGGATACGCACCGAGTTGTCGCGCTTACCAATGTCGATCTCTGGGAAGCATTGTTCGGTGTACCATCGAAGAACGTTGATGGCTCGTTCAATCTCGTTCAGGTAGCACTTGGCGGTGCTCTCATCATCGGATTCCTTGTAGCATTCCCGATGTGGATATGGAAAAAGTACAAAGAGAAATCCAGCGTCCTGAAAGCTATGGGACCATTGAAATTCGGTACGATGGCTGTGCTCTTTTTAATGATGGCAGGCTTGCCGATCAAAATGTTTTTACGTCTGGCGTTCAACATCAAGTATATCTGGGTGTTCGGCGTCGGGCACGATCTGTTTTTTAATATTTAAAGTAAAGTAGTGGGGTTGACTTTAGTCGACCCGTTTCGACTTTAAGTCGAAGCTACTAAGCATAAGATAATTTTCTATGGCAAATACTAATCCGAATATGCCGCCGAAGGCGCCGTGGTGGAATCCTGCAAAATTTTTCGCTGTGCGAAAGAGCATTCCGGTCGAACAGCGCTCCTATACGAAGATCTACGGCATTCTTGCAATCCTGCTTTTTGCTTTCACGGTCTGGGCAGTGCTCGATGAGGTCATGTCCCGCCGCCCATGGAAAGATATTCAGGCGGATTTTAAGGAGTTCAAGGCTACGCGCCTGAATCTGGAAATTAAAAAGGAAAAAGCAAAGATCGATCCTGCTGTCCGCAAAGAATTAAAGAAGCGGCTTGCCGATCTCGATAAGCAGATGAATTCCGATTCCTATAAGCAAACGCTGGACGATATCACCGATCTCGAGAACAAACTCTATAAAGCGCAGCGCGACTATACGTTTGCCAAAGCCACTTCGGATGAAACCTATTATTACCTTGATGAAGAAAGAACTTCGCATCAGGATACGACGAAGCGTGCAAAGGATTATCGTGAGATCGAGGCTGAAAAGGTTGTGAAGTTAGCGGTAGTGAACAATCTTTTGCATCAGGATACAATCCTGAGATCGAAAATTCTCCCGATCCAAAAAGCATATAAGGAAGCACAGCGCGTTAACGATTCGGTCTATGCAAATGTCATAGCCTTGCAGCGCAAGCTCGATGCCGTCGAAGCAATGCCTGTCGCAGTAAAGCAAACGATGCTCGTCAATTATGAAAAGACGAACTTTAATAACTTGAAGATGCGTATCGATCGGTGCGAGACGTGCCACTTAAGTTATTCCGATCCGCTCTTCAAAAATGATACGATCGTTTCGACCGATGCCAAAGAGGTAAAGGCTTGGCTGAAAGCGAATAAATATAATGACGAAGAGCATTATAAGATTAAAAAACTTGGCGCGAATAAAGATACAACAGTTGTAATAGTCTCGGCGCTATTCCGATTGCATCCGAATGTCGATCTCTTGCTTAAAACTCATAAAGTAGACGAGCCGCCGGCTCCGGGAGTATTGGGATGCACATCGTGTCATGCGGGACAAGGACCGTCAATTGTATCGCCGGAATTTGCACATGGTTTTCAAGAGCATTGGGAAACACCATTGCTGACCGGGCATTATGTCGAAGCGTCGTGCCAAAGCTGCCATTCCGGAAAAATGGATTTTGAAGGAGCGAAATTTATTACTCAAGGCAAAAAACTCTTTACCGATTTCGGATGCTATGGCTGCCATAGTATGCCGGGATATGAAGATGTTCCTGGACAAGCTCCATCACTGTTGAATGTTTCGAAGAAAGTTACCCCTCAATGGATTTTCCAGTGGATTAAAAACCCAAAAGGTTGGGGGAAAGCTGCCCGAATGCCGAACTTCATGCTTTCCGATGACGAAGCAAAGGCGATCACGGCATTTATTGTAGATCAATCGAAATCTTCGACCTATGCACCCCTTGCACATGGTGGCGGAGGCGGAAATGCGTTGCAAGGCAAGCAGACATTCTTTGATGCCGGATGTGTTGCATGTCATGCAATAGATGATTACAAAGGCGATGCGAATATGCGCATCAAAGAAGGAAATCTTTTCGGCGCAAATCTGAATAAAGAAGGCTCGAAAGTTACGAGTGAGTGGCTTTTCGATTGGTTGAAAAATCCAAAGAATTATCTTGCTCATTCGCGGATGCCAAGTTTACGGTTGACCGATCAGGAAGCCGCCGATCTTACGGCGTATATCATGGGACATACCGGCGTAAACGATGATGCGAAGTCTTCGTTAACAGGTGATATTGCCGATGCCGGACTCATTAAAAAAGGCGAAACTCTTGTCCGTGGTTATGGATGTTTCGGTTGCCATGAAATTAAAGGCATGGAAAAAGAGGCGAAAGTTTCTGTCGCGCTTAATACGTTCGGCAAAAAAACGCCGGGCGAATTATTTTATGGTAACGTCGATGGCGAAACACTGGGAAATTTCCGGAAGACATTTGCAAAGGAGGGATTGCCTCTTGCTGAGATCGAAACACATGCCATTCACGAAAATCAGGATTGGTATACCTGGACGATCGGCAAGATGAAGAATTCGCGCATGTATGAGACCGAGCGTATTCCGCAGAAGATGCCGAACTTCGCCATGTCCGATCAGGAAGCCTATGCGCTGAACATATTTTTGCGAAGTCAGACAGGTGCATTCGTTCCGACAGGTTACGGTGATTCGAAAATGGATCCCATTCAGCAAGGACTTGATAAGGGCAGGATGTTTGTCCATTGGAATAATTGCGTCGGCTGTCATAAGATTGAATCATCCGGCGGCTTAGTTGCGAAATTTATTAATGAGGCATTTGTCGGCAATGAAAATCTCGCCTATTTCGCGCCTCCATATCTCGGGCCCGAAGGCGACCGCGTGCAGGAGCAATGGCTGCATCAATTTTTATCCGGTCCGTTCAAAATTCGTCCGATGGTAAAATTGCGAATGCCGACGTATGGATTTTCCGATCCGGAGATCTCGACAGCAACGAATTATTTCCTGAGTATGCATAAGCGTCCGCTAGTAATGACAAGTTATGATTATCCGGTCAATGCATCGCTTGTGCCATCCGGCAAAATGCTTTTCGAAAAGCTGAAATGTTTGTCGTGCCATACAATGGGTGGAGTAGGAGCGAATCCACCGAAGTCGCCAGATCTGGAAAATACCAAGAAGCGTTTGCGCCCGGAATGGGTAACAAAATGGATTGGGCATCCCGATTCGCTCATGCCTGGAACGCCGATGACATCATTCTGGATAAGTGGCGGAAAAGTCGCGCCTGCCGATCCGCAAATTCTGAATGGCGATCCTTATATGCAGGTCAAAGCTGTTCAGGAATACGTGCATTCGATCGGCAAAAATGATATTCCAACTCCAACTCCATACGCAACGATCAATGGCTCGGATAAATATATCCTGCCCAATGGCGATTATGAAGCCGCCATGCTACGCGCTGAAATTCCGAATGCTTCAATGTTAATGTCGAAACCGACAGGCGAATTATTCGCAAAGAAGAAGTCGAAGAAAATTGCGATGAAATAATCTTTCTCTGTAGGGGCACACTGCGTGTGCCCTCTTTCGGATTTCGATAATCTTTGAGATTTACATTCAAACCCAAACAAGGCACGCGCGGCGTGCCCCTACGGATGCCCACCAAAATTTGACGGGCATTTTTTTATGCTTATTTTTGTAACACTACCATCTTATGAAGACTATTTTAACCATCGCCATCTTCTTCTGCCTCGCCGCGCCATCTTTCGCACAGCGAGTGCAATCGAGTTGTGACTCGTCAGAATCATATAATGAAACTGCAGCAAAAATCGAATACGAGTATATGTTCGCAAAAGATTCTACTTATGGCGATAGTATTCAGCTTCCACAAACTCTACGAAAAAGAATAATTCATGCGCTGAATGCCGTTAATAATTCAGATTTGGAAAAGGCGAAAGAGGTGACTGGAAGAATTAATTTTGAGAGTGATCCTATTGATGAATTTAATGGTGGGGCTATTGTTGTCACCGAGGATTATTATTCGTTCAGAAGAATTCAAGTAAATATTGATACAACAGTGCTATGGCAAAAAAATCTGCATTTTCTTAAAATCCCAACAGGTGACGCTCAGATTGACAACTTTCTTAAAATATATCATCTGACGGTAGATACGTCGAACATAGACCATGCATCTTTCCCATATTCTAACATTGTACTTTGGCTTCAAAACGGACAGTCTGGAGAATACTTTGCCGATTTCAAAAGCATGGAATAACTTTCCTGGAAATACGGCGCATGCAATCCCAGAAAATTATAGCAGCTGGTTCGAGGGTATAGGTAGTCGCGGTGGAAGTAAGATAAATATCACGGATTTAAATGATACGAGTATTATGTTAAATTATGGAATATCATGGGGTGACTGTCCTTCAGGATGTATTTGGAATTATGGATGGGATTTTACAATTTATGAAGATTGCTCCCTACAATCGGATAGGGCGGGTGGCAATATAAACCTTAGACCAATAGCAAGTGTCGAAAATTTGATTAACTATAATGCAAATCCTATATTTTATCCCAACCCTTCCACCGGGATAATCACCATCGAAACCGAGCCTCAGAGCACTATTGTAATTCTTGATCTGCAAGGAAAAATTTTGCAAAGCAAATTAAGCCAGGAAGGGAAAACAGAGATGGATGTTTCTGCGCTTGGGAATGGGACGTATTTTGTTAGAATAACTTCAAAAGATGGTAAAACCCAAGTTGGGAAATTTATTAAAGAATGAGAATTGAACCTCCTCTCCAAAATCGCGTTATATAGAATATGATACAGACAAATATCCAACTCCCCGAACAAATGGATGGCATACTTGCCACCATTGCCGCCAAGCAGGGGAAGAAAAAAGAAGACGTTATCTTCAACGCAATTGAAGAATATATCGAGCACACTCCGGTTAACGGCGATGTGATGGAAAAACGCCGTAGAGCACGAGGGATGTGGAAGGATCGGACTGACCTTCCCGATTTTGACGCAATACGCCGCTCGATGGATCGTCAACTAAATTGGAATGATTGATGCTGATCGATACGAATATCGCAATCGATTATTTGCGCAACAAACCCGACGCAATAAAGTTTATAGAAAATCCGGCTATTCCGTTTTCTATTTCAGTGATAACTATTACGGAGCTTTTGGCTGGCGTAAGAGGTATCGATGAAGAATCTGAGCTTTTCGATTTCTTGTCATCATTAACAATTTTCAATGTAAGTCCGATAATTGCCGAGATTGCGGGTTCATATATGAAACAGTTTTCCAAGTCCCATAATGTAGGAATTGCAGACGCGCTCATTGCAGCCAGTGCCTCGCATCATCACGTGTCATTGGCATCCCTGAATGCAAAGCATTTTCCAATGGTTTCCGATCTCGTCATTCCTTATTGAAATGAAATATTTTTTTCTGCTCATTTTTCTTGTCTCGGCTATCTCTTCCTGCTCCAAAAAACAGGAAGAGCAGGAAGCAGTATACACTTCCGGTTATAAAGTCGTTGCTGTTACGAACGGCGGCACGATCAAGGGCACGGTAAAAACCGATGCGAGCCAAAAATATCTTGCGACTATCGAAACGCAGAAAGATCAGGATGTCTGCGGCGAATCGCATCAGAATGCCGGAATTCCGAATGCCAATGGATCGGTGCCGAATTGCATAATATATATCGAGAAGATTTCCGAAGGAAAAGATTTTTCAAAGAAAGAGTTTACTCTCGATCAGAAAGGCTGTGATTTCCATCCGCATGTGCAGGTTGTTCCGCTTGGCTCACCGATCATTGTCAGTAATTCCGATAAGGTCATTCATAATTATCATATCAATTATAATGGCGAAACAGTTCTCAACGAAGCCCAACCCGAAGGCGCGCCGCCGCGTGAGGCGACTTTGAAGCAGAAAGGATTGCATGTTATCACCTGCGATGTTCACCCCTGGATGCGGGGAGCTATCTGGATGGCAGATCATCCGTATTATACGATGACGGATGTGAATGGAGCATTTAGTCTATCAGATGTTCCGCCGGGAAAATACAAACTTATTTTATGGCGCGATAATTGGAATGTCGATCAGGTAAAAAATGGAAGCGGAGTTATTGAATCGTATAAATGGGGTAAGGATTTTTCGAAGGAGCAGGAAGTTGTGGTCGAAACGGGAAAAGATTTAGTAGTGGATTTTACTCTTCCATAAAAAAGTAGTAGGGCGGACTTTAGTCCGCCCTTTTTTACTGATGGACTAAAGTCCGTCCTACTAATGGCTTTTAATACACTTCCAAATATCTGTCTAACTCCCATTGTGAGACAGCCATTCTATACGAATCCCACTCAGCAGTTTTAGCTTCGACAAGTTTCTCAACACAGAAATCTCCGAGCGCATCTTTGATGACGGTATCTTTCTTGAGTTCATCAAGTGCATCCATAAGGGATTTTGCAACAGTGGTAATACCTCTTGCCGCTGCTGTCTCGTCGGTGAATTCGAAAATATTTTCCTCGACCGGAGCCGGTGGTTTCATTTTCTTTTCGATTCCATCGAGTCCGGCAGCAAGCATAACTGCGAAAGCCAAATAGGGATTTGCCGTTGGATCCGGGCAGCGAAGTTCGACGCGTACGGCTTTCTCTCTTCCGGCTGTGATACGCGGTATGCGGATAAGAGCTGAGCGATTACGCTGACCCCATGCAACATAAACCGGCGCTTCATAGCCGACGACGAGACGCTTATAGGAATTGATTGTCGGATTCAAGATGGCATTCATTGCTTTGATATGCTTAAGTTGTCCGGCGATGTAATATTTTGCAAGATCGGAAAGCTGATATTCGCCCTCAGGATCGTGCATCAGATTCTTCTTGCCATCCATTGAAAAAAGCGATTGATGGACATGCATTCCGGAGCCGTTAATACCGGCGATCGGTTTTGGCATAAAAGTACAATGAAGATCATATTGCATAGCAATAGATTTCAGTGTATATTTCATCATCATCACGATGTCAGCGCATTTGAGCGCTCCGTCGTACTTAAAATCTATTTCATGCTGACCGATCGCAACTTCATGATGGAGCGCTTCCACGTCAATACCAAGTTCTTTTAAAGCGAATGTCATCTCTTTGCGAATCTCGGTACCGAGGTCGGTGGCTTGATCGAAATATCCGGCAGAATCATGTGGCAGGGGCGTCAGTGTTCCATCTTCACCTTTCTTGAAAAGGAAAAATTCAAGTTCTGGACCGGTATTAAATTGATACCCAAGTTTTTCAGCCCGGGCGATCTGACGTTTCAAAATTCCACGCGGATCGCCGACAAAGGGCGAACCATCGGGCATAAACACATCGGCAAGAATGAGAGCCGTTACGGCACGGGTATTTTTTGACCAGGGGATAACTTTCAATGTATCCAGATCGAGTTTGAGATACATATCCGATTCCGAAATGCGGGCGAAGCCTTCGACTGACGAACCGTCAAACCAGACGTTCGAATCGATAGCATCTTCCAATTTCGAAACAGGGATCGTAATACCCTTCATAACTCCGAGAATATCGGTAAAGAGCACATTGATGAATTCTACTTTCTGCTCCTTCGCAAGAGCCAGCGCTTGTTGTTTTGTCATAGTTAGTAAGAAATGGTTAAGTGAAAATTATTTTTTTAACTCCTCAATCGGCAATGCCGATGTTTCTTTTGGTGACGAAAGCACGATATTTGTTCGCGTTTGCTTTACGCCTTTCCATGATTGTATTTCCGAAAGAAGTTGTTCTAAGGTCGAAGTATTCCATGTCCGAATTTTGAGTAAGTGCGAACCGTCACCCGTGACGGCATGGACTTCCATGATTTCCGGATGTTTCTTCGCCGATTCCAAAAATTGCGAGTAGAGCGTGCTCGATTCGACCGTTACGAAAATGAACGCAGCGACGTCTAATCCCGTTAATTTCGGGTCAAGTTTTGCGTGATAGCCCTCAATAATGCCGCGCTCCTCTTCGAGTTTTCGGAGTCGTTCGCTGATTGCCGGAAGAGAAAGCCCGATGGCTTCGGCAAGCTCGTTACGCTTGGTACGACCTTGTGACTGCAATTTTAGCAGGATCGCAAGATCGATCTCATCAAGCCCCAAATGGGCAGGCGGCGGCGTATTCCGATGATTCTTTTTTGGCGTACTCATGAATAATGGGCGAAATCACAAACTTGCATAAGTTTCTGATACAAATATAATACATTTCTTTTCTAAAGTTTTGAAAAGCATTTACTTTAATAATTAAGGTTATCATGACGATTGACTTGCGCTCTGATACAGTAACGAAACCTTCACAAGCCATGCGTGACTTTATGGCACATGCTCCGGTCGGAGATGATGTTTTCGATGAGGATCCGATGGTGCACCAGTTGCAGAATGAAGTTGCCATACTTTTAGGTAAGGAAGCTGCGCTCTATTGTCCGAGTGGATGTATGACGAATCAGCTTGCCGTGAATATTCAGACGCAGCCTGGTGACGAAGTCATTCTGGAAACAGATGCTCATATCTTTAATTACGAAACCACGGCAGCAAGTTTTCTTTCACGGGTACAGCTTAATCCGGTAAAAGCAAAGAGCAAAGGAATTCTTTCGGTGGATATTATTGAAGATGCTATTCGGGAGCCTGCATATTATATGCCGGTTAGCAGATTGATCATCATCGAGAACACTCACAATCGCGCCGGCGGCACGATCTATACCATTGAAAAAGTAAAAGAGCTTTCTGATTTTGCACATAGCAAAGGAATCCTGATCCATCTTGATGGCGCGCGACTTTGGAATGCTTGTGCTGCGACCGGAACTTCGCCGAAAGAATATGCACAGTATTTCGACACGGTCTCTGTTTGTTTTTCGAAAGGTCTCGGCGCCCCTGTCGGCAGCGCGATTTGCGGATCGAAAGAAAATATTACCAAAGCGCGCAGAATGCGAAAAATTTGGGGTGGGGGAATGCGGCAAGCTGGTATTATAGCTGCCGGAGCGCTGTATGCGTTACGAAATAATCGTGACAGACTAAAAGAAGATAATGCAAAGGCTCGACGATTTGCAGAGATCGTAGCGAAAAATGCAAAAAATGCAACGATAGATTTAGATAGTGTCGAAACAAATATTGTTCTCCTCGAACTGACAGAAAAAAATCCAATCATTCCGAAATATCTTTCCGATCTTTCAGCAAAAGGCGTAAGGCTTTCACAAGGCAAGCGCACATCGCTTCGCGCAGTGGCGCATCTTGATGTCACCATGGATGAATGTGAGAAGGCGGCTTATATTGTTTCAGAATATCTCTCGTAGAATGGGGAAACTCCTCGCAAAGTTCTCTCTCTGGATCTTAGGCGCTGCGGTTCTACTGCAGTTTATCATGCCATTTGTGTATCCAATATCGGCGCATGATTCTTTTACTCATCTGAATTGGCTTGAGCAGTTCACTAAATTATTTCGTGAAGGAAATCTTTATCCCCGATGGATGCCCCAATCTTTCTGGAATTTTGGAGCGCCTGCATTCTACTTCTATCCCCCACTAACATATTGGCTGGCATCTATTATTTCCTATGTCAGTCCGGCTTCCCCTGCTTCTCTTTACCAGATTGTAGGAATAGTTTTCACAACATTATCTGTAATTACTTTTTATTTCTATGCGCGAAGTATTACAACTAATAAGCGTTCCGCTTGGGTAGGAGCGATTATTTATGGTGTCTTTCCCTATCGATTACTTGATCTTTATCTCAGAGATTCTCTCAGTGAGCATCTGGCATTTGTGTTCTTACCTATTATTTTTCTTGGAATAGAGATAGCTCTCAGCGCACTATCAAATAAAAAGCGTCTTCTTTCAGTTATTATATCGGCAGTAGGATGGTCTGGGATGCTGCTTTCTAATATTCCTTCTGCTGCAATTTCAATCTACGTTGTTCCGATCTATGCCTTGATTCGCATTCTTTCTACTAAAAATTATATTCGTCTGCTTTTTCCGTTTTGCGGCGCTGCGATCGGGGCGATGATTGCTGGAGTATATCTCTTGCCTGTTACTGAACTTACATCTGCGATCAAGGTGTATCATTTTTGGGATTTCCTCGGCGATGAAGTAAAAAACGGTATCTTTTTAGATTTTCTTCATGGAAAAAATCGTTATTTTGATGCCGGATTAATTGTTACGTTTCTCATAGGCATAGGGTTGCTTACCAAAGCGTACCGCATACGTAAAAAGACTTCTAGTACAAACTTGATGCATGTTGTTCTGATATTTGTATCGATTGTTGTCGTTATTCAGTTGCCTTACCTTTTCTTTTCTCTGCTAAATATTGCACCATTTTTCAGACTCATTCAATTCAGTTTTAGATGGGATATCTTCTTAGTATTTGCATCTGCCCTGTTTATTGCACTTCTGTATAGCTCTGTTGAACAGTCTTCAAAAATTCTTATTACTGTAAGCGCATTAGTTACTCTTATCATAGGGACAGGTTTTTTTCTTTCAATGCAAAGCGAACATTGGCAATATAAAGGATTACCCGAACATATCGATGTTGCAGAGTATCTTCCTCTTTCGGCGAATAATGATTTTGAGATAGTAAAGAAAGAATTACGTTCTCATGCAAACGACGATCTTATTATCTCGCAAAATGGATCATCCCGGTTACATCTGTTGTCGGTAACTGCGGAATCGATTCATTTCTCCTTTGATAGCTCTCTATCGCCAATTCCAATTATTTTCCACCGGATGTATTTTCCGACATGGAAATTGCGAAATAATTTCGGAATGGAGATACCGTTGGCTTCAGACTCACTTGGTCGCATAACGGCATTGCTGCCGCCGTCTGGGGGAGAGTACAGACTTACAATTGAAAAAAGCAGTATCGAAAATACGGGAGGAGTCATCTCTTTTGCCGCACTATCAAATAAAAAGCGTCTTCTTTCAGTTATTATATCGGCAGTAGGATGGTCTGGGA
>Ga0206906_1009_pt1 | contig 34886 bp, 30 predicted proteins | sample Alteio_BWOrgHeat_79_FD_152935 | JGI IMG/M metagenome (GOLD analysis project Ga0206906, IMG submission 152935) | Enriched cells from forest soil in Barre Woods Harvard Forest LTER site, Petersham, Massachusetts, United States -... | ecosystem: Environmental > Terrestrial > Soil > Temperate forest >...
GTACTTCCGATTGCCTCGATAATAGTGGCATAAACATGACGACTTGTGTTTTGGGAACAGGTGGCAGGCCGCGCTCGGTTGTCGTTGTGAACAAAGACAGTTTGCAGGATGCGCATCTTTCGATAAAAGAATTAGGGATGAATACAGCAAGTGCCCTCCGGCTCCTTGCTCCATCCGCAGGGAGTGAGACTGAAATTACGTTTGGCGACTCTGTGGTGGATACAGACGGACGATGGAAAGCAAGAATCAAAGAGGAGATTCGCGATGGAGCTGTCGCGATACCACGAATGAGCGCTATTGTGCTTCGTTCTACCAATCTGCGTTCGCCCGTCTAGAAGTTGATCTCGACTACTCCTGTTGTTTTGATCCATAGAATCGCACCAACCTCGAATTGTCGATCAAGGCTCAATGAGCGCGTTCGCGATTATGCGCTCATGAAGAAAACCGTAGGGGATCGATTGGCTACAGTTGTCCGAGCAGGCGGTTTTACGGCCAAGCGAAAGAACAATCAGTAAACAGGAGCCGACTTCACGTTACAAATCCGGCTTCGATGAGCGCATTGGCGATATTGTGACAGTTGCGCAGGTTTTGCGCCGTTGCGCTTCGCGCCAGATTCTCTGACAGAGCTTGCGAGGGCTAATTAGTGAGCGCTGGTCCGCAGTTTTCCAACACGCGGCCGCAAGCGCCGTGAGGGCGAATTCGCGAAGCTGACGGATGACGAGGTGACCGCGATTGAGGTGATTGTGCGGGAAGCGTTTGATGGCTTCACAGAAGCCTAACGACGCGCGCCTTCACAGTGTGCGGCGCCGCACGTCCGCACCGTTGGAGACTGCGGAGAATAGAGGCCATAATCTCCGCACATAATGCGGAGATAAAGCTTGCGTTTTGCGGAGAATAGGCGCAAGATTCGACGCAGATGATGCGGAGAAAAAGAGCGGGAACCTATATCCACGAGCGTAGCCAGTGGCCGGGCTTTCGCTGGGACCATGCGCGGATCGCCGCGCGTCTCGTCGATGTGCGGCACCGGCAGGGGCGTCTCATCGGCCGTATGGAGGGCCTCGGCTTCCAGCTGCAGGCGGAAGCGGTCCTGAACACGCTGACCGAGGATGTCCTGAAATCGAGCGAGATCGAGGGCGAGACGCTCGACCGCGATCAGGTGGGCTCGTCGATCGCGCGCCGCCTCGGGCTCGACATCGGCGGGCTGACGCCGGCGGACCAGGATGTAGAGGGCGTGGTCGAGATGATGCTCGACGCGACGCAGCGTTACGCCGAGCCCCTGACCGCGCGTCGTCTGTTCGATTGGCACGCGGCTCTGTTCCCTACTGGCCGCAGCGGGATGTCCAGGATCAGGGTAGGGGTCTGGCGCGATGACAAGATGGGCCCGATGCAGGTGGTTTCGGGCCCGATCGGCAAGGAGGGGGTCCATTACGAGGCGCCCGCGGCCGACCGCGTGCGCGACGAGATGAGGAAATTCCTCGAGTGGTTCGAGAAGGACCATTCGACCGATCTCGTGCTCAAGTCCGGAGTCGCGCATCTCTGGTTCGTCACCATTCACCCGTTCGATGACGGCAACGGGCGCATCGAGCGCGCGATCACGGACATGGTGCTCGCGCGCTCGGAGAAGAGCCCGCAGCGCTTCTACAGCATGTCGGCGCAGATCCGCCAGGAGCGCAAGGCCTATTACGAAATCCTCGAAGCGACGCAGAAGGGCGACATGGATATAACGCCCTGGCTCGAATGGTTTCTAGACTGCCTCGGCAGCGTCTTCGATCAAGCCGAAACGATCCTTGCGACGGTCCTGAACAAGCACCGCTTCTGGGAGCGCTTCGAAAGGGTCAAATTCAACGAGCGGCAGCGGGACATAGTCAACCGGCTGCTCAACGGCTTTGAAGGCAAGCTGACCTCGTCCAAATGGGCCAAGCTCGCCAAATGCTCGCAGGACACGGCCTCGCGCGATATCGACGACCTGATCCGCAAAAAGATGCTGGTCAAGGATGCCGCCGGAGGCAGGAGCACGTCGTATTCGCTGATGAAGGTCAAATAGTGCGCGGCATTCAAAGAGGATGGTGGGGAAATGACGAAGACAGGAAATTATGCGCGCGGACTCTGATGGAATACAAGTTCTGCTTGGCGTGCTGACCTTACGCGACCTTTCATCTTCGAGGCGAACAACCTCGCGGCGATGAATCCGTTTCTCAATGATTTTTACGAGCTGCTGATCGGGCTCACATCGGTGGTCTTCACGTCCAAGGAGATTCTCATGCTCTTTTCGAATGAAATTCCGGCGGCGCTGTCGCGCCTTCAACAGGTGGTGGACGGCGTGCGCGATCGCAGCACGGCTTATAAGATCAGGACGTCGTCGCGATCGCTTCACCCGTCGGAATAAGGAATCTAGCTGGATGTCAGCCAAGATGCTGGAGCGGTATTCACACACCAGAGATCAAGCGAAGCGCGAAGCCGTCGGAAAGCTTCCCAGACGCCGTTCCCGCGGTCAGGGTCCCCACAAAATCCCCCACAGTCTCGACCTACAACGGAGCCGAAATCTCCTAAATTATTGAATCTAATGGTGGGCGAGGCGGGAATCGAACCCACAACCCCCGGCTTAGAAGGCCGGTGCTCTATCCAATTGAGCTACTCGCCCGTTGTGACTGCTTTCACCATTGTAATGGTGATCGCGGTCTCCAACACGGCGCGAAATACGCTTTGGGCGTCGGCTTCTGTCGCAGCGCAGGCTGCCGTATAAAGTGTCACCGCGAATCCCTCAAGATCATTCACATACGACTGGCGTACAACAAACTCGGCATGAGCCTGGGGTAATAGCGTGTCGCGTAATTCCGCCGTTGCGGCTCGCACCCATGCTTCATGCTCAACGAAAGAGGCGAAAAGTCCCGCACTGCGACTGACAATGTCGATATAACATGCAATTCCCTGTTGTGCCTCTTCTCTGCTTGCCTCAAACTCCAGGGGATCGATTTCATCCGGAGTGAGCAGCCACAGATCGCATTTGGAAGTAAACACCGGCGAAGATGCCGAGTTGAGAGTGATAAGAGCTTGCGCTAACGCGGGTGTGGCAACCGTTTCCTCAAAGCTATTGGCGAGAGACGGCGTATGACGCAGATCCACAAAGCCTTCCCATGGAACCGTGATGATAGGAAGGTCGGGGCCGATTTCGACCGACCAGTCAGCCTCCATACCCGCTAACCCTGTACCGTGTTGAGTAAAAAGCCCAGTAGTGTCTTCTCTGCCCAATAACCGTCGTAACCTGCGGCCGGAGCCAGGAACGCGCAGTGACCGCCGTGCTGCGTCTCGAAGAAATTGACATGTGGATTATCAATAAGTACCTGCCGGGTCTCCGGCAGCATGCGAATAAACGGGTCGTCAAGCGCATGGAGGATGAGCGTAGGCACGCTTAGTTGCGACGCGACGCGCGAACTGGCGACTGAATAATAATAATCATCGGCGTCGGCGAAGCCGCCAAACCGGGCAACAACATGCTCGTCAAAATCGCGCATACTGCGCAGTTTGCTGAGTATCCCACTGGCATAAAACTGTAGGTAGATCTCCGGAAAAAGTTCCGCCTTGCGGCGTACGCGATCGACCATGGAACGCAGAAAATATCTTTCGTACAAGCGATTCTGCGGCTCATGCAGCGCGGCGGAAGATGCGGCGAGATCCATGAGCGGTGAGATACCGACCGCGGCTTTGAGCACAGATGGTGCGTTTGGGCCAAGCTCGCCCGCATACTTCAGCACAAGATTACCGCCCATGGAGTATCCAATAAGGGCGACTGACTGTAGATGATGCTGGGCCACAATCTGCTCAACGACGCGCGCGACATCGTTCGAGCATCCGGAGTGATAAATGGCAGGTGAAAATTTATCCGTACCACCGCAGCTGCGCATATTCATGCGGACAACGTTACAACCGGCAGCCCAGGCACGCGTAGAATTGCCGAGCACATACTGGGAATTGGATGAGCCTTCGAGCCCGTGGACAAGAATGATCGTAAGCCGCTGACTGCGAACACCAGCAGGCTGCCAGTGACAATGGCAAAGCACACGTGTTGGCCCATATGATGCATGGCCTTCAACTGGCGCTTCTACTTCCACCAACAGATTTTCGGCTTCGGGCAACGACCACGGACGCGGCAGAAAATTACCTGCCAGGGTCATTAAATGCCCGTTGTTGAGGAAACGGCGAGGCGTGAAGTCACTATGCCAGCCATTCACAAGAGCCGCCGCCGCGAATTTCGTAAATGTCTTCATGCTCATATGTTGCGAAGGCCTTCCAGCAAGGCAGCGGCGTGCAAGGCACCGGTTGGCTCTTCTTCATGTTTGAAATAAGCAAACACATCGCCCGATTGGGCACGCTGCTGCAAACGGGTACGCACGGCTTCGAGGGCGCGCGTGTCATAATCGCTCTTTCGAAAACGGTAGCAGGCAAAGGCTGCTGTTTCTATATCGGGTGTAACTAGCTCATCGCTTTCGGCCACACAAAGAGCTGACCCATGATTGCGCAAAACGGCGTAAACCTCGTCGGCAAACCAGGAAGCGTGGCGAAACTCGAATGCAAAACGCAGGCCAGTCGATTTTGACTCGGCAAGAAACTCGTCGAGACGCGAGACATCTGCCTTGAAGTTAGGGGGCAACTGAAAGAGGATGATGCCGAGGCGTCTCGCGTCGGCAGCGGCTTGGATCGATGCGGCAAAGCTTGCGAGCGCTTCGCCGCAACTCTTCAATCGCAGAAAGTGCGTGATTCGCTGCGGCGCCTTGAAGGAAAACCGAAAGCCTTCTCCCACTGCCCCAAGCCACGATGCCATAGTGTTTGCGCTCGGCAGGCTGCGAAAAGTGTAGTTAACCTCTACAGAGTTGAGCCGGGAGCCATAGTACTCTAGGAACTTTTTCGACGATAGCTTCGCAGGATAGAAACCGGGCTTCCAGGTCGCATAAGCCCAGCCTGAGCAACCTATGAAGATGGCCCCTGGTGTGACCTGCGAATTGGTTGGCAGAGCTGGCGTCAAGTGTATATGGGCGTTAGCTAAGCTAGATGCCTGTCTAAAGATTAACCCAGGACGATGATCGGCATCCATCCCTTCAGACGCAACTCACATGTCTGGAAGAATCGTTTTCCCTTGATAGGATGGAATCATTCCTTACCCTCATTCTGCGACACAATTGACGAGATAAATGGCATCCAGATCCCTGAACACACTCCAAGCTGGACGAGCACTCGCTGCTGTAACGGTGCTTTTGTATCACGTAACCGTCACCACCATGTTGCCGAAATACCTGCATGCAAACACTTTCTTGGCATTTCGCAGCGGCAACTCAGGAGTCCAATTTTTTTTCGTGCTCAGCGGCTTCGTGATCTGGCTGGCGCACCGAAAAGATATTGGCCACGCTGCGGTGCTCAAGGAATATCTCTGGAAACGATTTCGCCGCCTTTACCCACCATTGTGGGCGGTTTTGATTGTCTCCACGGCAATTTTTTTTATCGTGCCCTCGTTTGGATGGGGCGGAGAAACGCATCCGTCGACGATTCTTTCCGCATTCCTCGTCGGACCCGCGAAACAGGATCTGATCCTGCACCCGGAATGGACACTGCGCCGCGAAGTACTCTTCTACCTGGTCTTTTCAATTTCAATCGTAAACAAGAGACTGGGCAAGGCTACGATGATTGCATGGCTCGCTCTCTCCGCGATCCTGCCGTGCTTCAACATCGGATATCCTCTCAATTTTTTCTTTTCGACTTTCAATCTTCTCTTCGGGTTGGGGATACTGACCTGCTGGCTTTTCCTGCGCGGCGGGATCAAGAGGCCGGCGATCATCTTTGCGGCGGGATTCACGCTGTTTGCCGCAGCCTGGATCCTGCATGACGTGAACGCCATGCAGGATGGAAATGGGCTCAACCTGTTCTACGGACTAGGGGCAGCGTTGATGATGCTGGGCCTTGTAGTGATCGAAACAGCAGGATACCTGCAGGTGCCAGGATGGCTCGTCTTTTTGGGAGAGGCGTCCTATTCCATTTATCTCGTGAATTTCCCAGCGATTTCCGGCGCGTTGAAGGTGATGCTCAAACTGCAGCACAAGTATCACCTGTCGAATTATTCTGTTTACATCGCCACGTCGCTGGCTGCACTTGCAGTTTCTGTCATCTTTCACTTGATCGTGGAAAAGCCGTTAATTAAAAGCCTCTCCAAGATCACCTTCGATGATCGCAAGCGGCGTCTCGTCGAACAGCCAGCCACAGTCGCGTAAATCGACATCATGGCTGAGTACACAAAGTTTCTCCCTTAATTCTCGTGCCAATCGCGAAATGTGAACGGGGACATACGGAACATCTGTCGTACAGGGTGGGGCGGCTAGTGGGGATCGAACCCACGACATCCTGAGCCACAGTCAGGCGTTCTGCCGCTGAACTATAGCCGCCGTACAAAGATCCATTGTAGCATTTGGACCACCGTAGTGTGCTGGCTACACGATACTGTAGGCTGGCTCCTTCAAAGGCAGCATCGAATCCATAGAGCCACATAACCCGTCATGAAGCCAGATATCCTTTCGCCAGTCACCCAGAGCCTTCCGCCGCGTACGCGGCGGGGCGGCAGCCTCTTCGCCAATGAGAATCTTGACTGGCTGGCGCATCTTCTCGACGACCGGTTTCTTATTCCCGGCACATCCATTCGCTTTGGACTGGACGGCATCATCGGCCTTCTGCCCTGGGTCGGCGATGTGGTCGCAGGACTTGCATCGTGCATCTTTATCGTGGCTGCGTGGTTTCGCGGTGTTCCATATATTACGCTGACGCGCATGGTCGTCAATCTGGGCATCGATGTCGTGATTGGCTCTATCCCGCTGCTCGGCGATATGTTCGACATTGCCTGGAAAGCTAACCGCCGAAACTATGCATTGATGACGCGCCACCTGCAGCAACCACATCGGCACACATGGAAAGACTGGATATTTCTATTATTTCTGGCCCTGTGCTTAGCCGCTATTTTCGTCGTGCCGCTGATCATGCTCATTTGGCTTGCAGAATGGCTGGCGCACCGCATATAGAAGCCCGCCCTCACGCGTTTTGCCCTGAGTGCTAATCTCCAGCTACCTGGTAAGCATAATGTTTCCTGTACAATAGAGTAAGTCGGGGCGTAGCGCAGTCTGGTAGCGCATCTGCTTTGGGAGCAGAGGGTCGGGGGTTCGAATCCCTCCGCCCCGACCAATAGAATCAATTACTTAACCCTGTCGGCCGCTGGCCCGCAACCCCACAGAACCCCACTTTAGCGTATTCAAGCAGTTTAGTATGTGCTTCTAGCTTACTGTCCATCATTGCTTTTCCGTATACATTCATGGTCGTCGTAACATCGGCATGACGCATTAACTTCTGTTGAACGCCTACCGCCGTTCCTACTGAATCTAACCAACTGCGAAACGTGTGGCGAAAAGTATGCCACCCTAGCCGCGAAACACCCAGTTTCGAAGCTAGGGGCTTCAGATGCCGGCGCATCAAAATTCCGGCGTGATACGGACGGCCCGTAACGACGCTCGGAAACATCCATCCCTCTTCTGAATATGGCGCGGCTTGCTGCCATCTCAAAAGAAAGCCAAGAAAATTCTCGCTCAGCGGGATGACATCTCGCGATGCTTCGCTTTTCACATCTGCGACTACACCGTCGACTGCCGACCGTTTGATCGAAAGAGTTCTGGTCGTTGGGTCAAAATCTTCCCACATCAAGCCGAGCACCTCGCAGATGCGAAGGCCCAGATAGCACGAGAGTTCCGTCATCAAGAGAAACGGGTCTTCAAGATTCTGGCGGACGACCAACATCTGCTCAGGTGTCAGAACGACTTTCTCTACGATCCTGTTTCTGCCCTTTACTCGAACGAGACTCATAGGATTTCTCTGGGCCTCGAACCAGTCTCGCTTCATCGCTGTTTCGAACAGCCTATAAAGCATGCTCTTGATATGCCTTTTGGTCTCTGGTGAATAAGGCATGTCCTTAAGCCAGAGTTCAACAGCATGAGGCCGAATTTCGGAGATGACGATCGATCCCCATTTGGGCTGGATATGTCGATTCATCAATAGACGATAATTTTGCTGGCTTTTCGGCCGGTCTGGCATTTCCTCGCGCGAATAGACTTCCATTACGGCTGCCAGAGTAGGTTCCTGAATAGCGGGAGCAGGACTATCAGAATTGAGTCTAAGGACCAAAGCCTCAACCTTTTTACGTACTGCTGTCTCAGATGGAAACTTCTTCGCACTGAGGGTTAATTGGCGCTGCTTACGCACACCATTCTCATAACTGCTAAATCTGAACTCCCAAACATCAGGTCCGTTTGCTCTACGAACCCGGCGCAGAGAGCCTTGCTGATAGCGATCTCTCGTGAATTTCAATGGTTCCTCCATTCACGGGAGCGGTTGGCTACCTCTTAGGATAGCCAGCACGCGACAATCTTGAAAGTCATCAAAAAAGGACATGAGGTCTTCGTATCCAGGGATTAGCTGACTCGCTGATTGCAAAGCCAATCGTTAAGATCCGACGTTCTAAAGCGCCATAGTTTGCCTACATGCATCGCGCGAATTTCGCCGCGTCGCGCTAGTTTTTGCAGCGTTTTGTGATGAATTTGGAGTAGTTCCGCAGCCTGTTCACTGTTTAGAAGAGGCTCGAACTCAGTAACACTAATCTTGCCATTGGAATCAGCTTTAAGAGAAACAGGGGGAAATGGACCCGCCATGGCGGCCTCCTTTTTTCTCACAATGACCCGGTTTTCCACAAATGTCCAAGACTTAATTCAACACATTCGATAGCTGGAAGGCATCAGGTAGGCGGTGTTAGTGATTAACCAACTCCCATGTTTGCTACTTCGACTGCTCAAGAAATAATCCGCCAGGGGTAGATCAAGCCGCTCGAATTTCGCGCTTCGGAGAAACATGCAAGGCCGGAAGTGATCCGGATATATCGGACATGAGATCGACATGGCGACCAAAGCTTGAGCATCGCGGCTCACGACGGACAACTGGAAGCACCGACCTGCCAGTGCTCGATTCAAGTGCCAACCTTTCACCTCGGCAGCAATGAGCACTAGATCTGACTAAATCCCTCACATCTTTAGAGCCAGTCACTTACGTCACGGCGAGGTGAGTCCTCTCTGGTATCAGGAATGCACTCCTTGGAGTTGAGAGGAAGGTGACGTGCCCGAAACCTGTGTAAGGCGTGAGTTGGAGCGGCCTCGCAAGCGAGTGCCCAACGACCACCTCTGTCTCAGAATGCTTAGCGCTTGTGCCATCCTGCTTTTCCTTTCAACTCCATGTTTTGCCGCTCAAAATGCGGCCACAAACGACGGAAGAGGGACTGGAAGGCTGGGTGGAACAGTTACGACGGGGACAGCAGACAGGTCGTACGCAGGAGCACAGGTACAAGCAAGCGGTTCTGTCACGATGCAAACAGAGACAAACGGAGAGGGCAAGTTTGCATTTGACGAGTTGCCTCCTGGCACTTACACGCTAACAGCCAATGCCCCAGGCCTGGAAGCCGAAGAAACGGTGATCCTAGGGGCCAGTCAAGCCATGCAGGTTTCGCTTCAACTTAAGCCAGTAAGGACCACAACTACGATCGACGTTGCGTCAGCAGACACAGCACAGAAAACTCCGGCCCCAACTCAGACCATCGGGGAAAAGACTTTGCGTGACGCTCCCAATGTCAACGAGCGACTCGAAACGCTGCTTCCTCTCGTTCCAGGAGTAGTTCGAGGTCCTGACGGCCACATCAACATGAAGGGCGCCCGCAACACCCAGAGCGGCGCACTGGTCAACAGCGCGAACGTTACCGATCCGGCTACAGGTAGTCCGGCAATGAATCTTCCGATCGACGTGGTTTCGTCGGTAGAGGTTGTATCGAATCCCTACGATCCGCAGTACGGCAAGTTCACGGGAGCAGTCTCATCGGTCGAGACAAAAACAGGAAATTATGAAAAATACCACTACTCGATCCAGAATGTTCTCCCGCGCTGGCGAGATCGGGACGGCAGCATTGTTGGCATCGGCGCTGCTACTCCGAGGGCTACGTTTACGGGGCCGCTTGTTCGAGACAAGCTGGCGTTCTTGCAGTCGGTCGAGTATCGCTTTGTACGCACGCCAGTCAACAGCCTTCCTCCGCTCGAAAGAGATACCACGCTGGAGAGCGTGGACGCTTACACGCAAGGCGATCTGAAGATAAGCCCTACGCAGACAGCGACACTCTCGTTAGCCGTGTATCCCCAGAAGCTCAGGTACATGGGCCTGAATACATTCACGCCGCAGCCAGCGACGGCAGACCTTCATCAGCGCGGGTACCAAGTTTACGCGCAGCACCGTTACCTGACCGGAGACGAGAGTGCACTGATATCGCAGTTCAGTTATAAGACCTACGACGCGGACGTTAGCGCGCAGAGCGACGATCCCTACAAACTCTTTATCGAAACTACGGAGGGAGGATACTTCAATCGCCAGGCGCGCCGGACTTGGCGGCTGGAATGGCAGGAGAGCTACCAGTTTGCGCCGCGCCATTTTCTGGGAACGCATGAATTCAAAGCCGGACTGAACTATGCCCACTCCTCTTACGACGGACAGCAGACATTTCTTCCTGTCGAGCTTATTGGCGTCTCCGGTTTGCCTGTCGAGCGCATCACCTTCACGCCTCCCACTTCTTTCGGAGTCGATCAGGACGAAACCGCGTGGTTTGCAGGCGATCACTGGTCTCCTTCGAATCGCGTGACGCTGGATCTGGGACTGCGTTTCGACAACGATACGGTGACAGGCTCAACGCATGTGGCTCCACGCGCAGGCTTCATCCTGGCTCTGACTAACGACGGCAAGACGCTGCTCAAGGGTGGCGTGGGGATGTTCTACGATCGCGTTCCCCTCATCGATCCCTTGTTTGAGCATATGCCAGAACGGACAGTATCGGCACTCGACGAGAACGGAGCAGTCTCGAGCGCGACTGAATATGTCAATCGCATCGGCGGGGGACTTCACAATCCGGAAAGCATTTCCTGGAATGCGGCTATCGAAAGACAGGTACTTGAACGGCTGACGATAAAGGCAGCATACGAGCAACGCAATACAACGAAAGACTTCACTGTCTCACCGGTTTCTGGCGCGATCTCCAGCGTCATGCTTTCAAATACGGGACGCGATAGCTACCGGGAATACCAGGTGGCTGGGCGATACCGCGCTGATCGCTTCACTCTGAACGGTTCCTATGTGCGCTCGCGTGCTTTAGGAAACCTGAACGATCCTGCGCTCTTCTTTGGAAATAATCCGCAAGCCGTGATTCAGCCTGATGCACGTGCGCGACTGCCGTTCGATGTGCCCAACCGCCTTCTGTTCTGGGGCGATATATCGGGCCCGTTCAAGCTTACGCTGATCCCCGTTTATGACCTGCATAGCGGATTTCCTTACTCGACGTGGAACCAGGTTCGTGAATACGTCGGACCTCGGAATGACAGGCGTTATCCGAGATTCTCATCGATGGATTTGCAGATATCGCGCCCATTTTCCCTGCACGTTGGGGAAAGCCGGCACCTTCAAGTGAGAGCTGGGTTCGGCGTTTTCAATGTCTTCAACCACTTCAATCCTCGGGATGTGCAGAACAACCTCGACAGCGACCGATTTGGCGAATTCTTTAACGATGCATGGCGCGAATACCGCGGCAAGTTTGTATTCCAGTTCTGATTATGAGACTTCCAATCGTTACCAGCGTTTTGTTGTTAGTGCTCACGGCAAGTGCTTCCGGTGCGGACGACAGCAGTTCCTTACCGAGTGGCGATGTGGTTGCGGCACGGATGATGGAGCGAGACACGCAGCGACAAGCCCTCGCGGCGGGGTATCAAGGGATGCGCCGCTACACCCTCGACAACGAGCTCACTCGGAAACACGCGGAGATTCTCGTGCACATTGATTGTGACGCGGACGGGATCAAGCACTTCGAACTGGTGTCTCAGTCGGGCTGGAAGGGAGCTTACCGGCACGTTGTGAGCAAGATGCTCGAATCGGAGGCGGAGGCCTCCCACCCGGACGTCCGCTCTCGAATTCGCCTCAGCCCGGATAACTACGAATTTCACATACTGAGGGCCGCGTTGCTGGACGACCGGATGGACTACCTGGTCGAGGTCACGCCCAAGCGGCACGAGGAGAGGTTGTTCGAGGGTCGCGTCTGGATCGACGCCCAGGACTATGCGGTTGCGCGCATTGAGGGCGAGCCAGCAAAGAGCCCGTCGTTCTGGATCCGTGGCGTCCATTTTGTTCACACATATCAAAAAAGCGGGCCCATATGGTTTCCACTCGCCACAGAGAGCACCACCGAGGTACGCATCTTTGGGGCGACGACTCTAACGATCGAATATTTCGACTACACACCGAATCTGCAGCCGTCGCCTGACACCGCAAGGGCAGATGCGGGAGGAGGGCAGAAGCAATGAGGGACATGAATCGTTTACGCACTTTTAGAAGGCACAAGACCCGAGTCGAAGAGTGCCTGATCCTGGCGGCGGGGAACGGGCGTCGGATCACCTCGATGTCCGGCGGACTGCCCAAACCACTGGTCAAAATCCACGGCCAGCCATTGCTCGAGCACGTGATGCTTGACGCGCACGAAGCGGGAATCAACAGGTTTGTGGTTGTGGTTGGCTACGGAGCCGATGTTATGCGGCGATGGTTCGCCAGCTGGTCGCCTGATGGTATGTCCGTCACGCTCGTGGAGAACTCGGAATATCACAAGGACAATGGTGTTTCTGTCCTCAAGGCCCGGAACTACTTGAATGGGGAGTTTCTGCTGCTCATGGCCGACCACATTTTCGAGGCTGACACAGCGAGAGTACTGCTCAACCAACGACTGAGAAAGGACGAGGTGATTCTCGCGGTGGACTCAAAGCTCGACGATATCTTCGACCTAGAGGATGTCACGAAGGTCAAACGCAAGGGGGACCATATCGTCACGATTGGCAAAGAGATTCCAGAATACGATGCTTACGATACGGGCATGTTCTTGTGCAGTCCGGCATTGTTCGACGTTCTCGAATCGGCCAAGAAAAACGGGAACTGTTCGTTATCCGACGGCATGCGGATACTTGGGCGGGGACGCAGGCTCCGCGCCTTCGATATCGGAGATGCTTTCTGGCAGGATGTCGATACTCCGGAGGCATTGACCTACGCGGAGAGCATTTTCAACCCCCAGTTGGGCCGACCGGTAATCCAGGAGACATCTACTCATGCCTAAGCGCCTGGCGTTACGTATTTTCGCCGCGATCCTCGGAATCGCACTGCTGACGTATTTGATCTTACGAGCCGGCCCGGCAACACTGATGGAAAGCCTCCACCGCCTTGGCTGGGGACTCGCGCTGATCATCGCGCTGGGAGGCGTTTCACACCTGGTGAAAACTTATGCCTGGAAGTTAACGCTGACAGGCTGCGGGAACAGGGCTTCCCTTGGGCGCATGTTACAGCTTCGGCTGATATCAGAAGCAGCCGGGCAGGTGGGTGCGCTGGGACAATTCTTCGGAGAGAGCCTGCGCGTCTCCGCGCTCAGCGCGGAAATACCGATCGACAACCGTGTCTCGTCGGTCACTCTCGATCGCGCTCTCTTTGTTGTCTCGGGAGCCATCGTTAGCCTCGTTGGACTAGTGGCAGCATTGTTCGTGATGCCGTTGACTCCAGCGACGCGAGTATATGCGGTGCTCTTTGCCGTCACGCTCATCATTCTGATCAGTGCGGTTGCCATCGCCATGGTCAAGCGGTGGCCGTTTCTTTCCGCTCCTGCGCGAGCACTCAGGCGAGTCCATTACATCGGCAGACATATAGAGCGCATACTCCCGCTGATTCACTCGGTCGAGAACAGACTCTTCGACTTTCATCGTCGTACGCCGTTCGCCTTCTGGGCAAGCCTGGTGTTGAATCTGGTAGGCCATGGCCTGGCCGTGCTCGAGGTGTACGTCGTTTTGCTGTTTCTGGGAGTCAAGATTGGACTGTTAGGAGCGCTGGTGTTCGAAGCCCTGACGAAGCTTGTGAATATCGCGGGCTCGTTCAACCCCGGCAATCTCGGGACGTATGAGGGAGGCAATATACTCATCGCCCGAATGTTCGCTCTGCCGGCCTCCATGGGACTAGCTGTTGCCATTGCCAGGCGTGCGCGGGCGATCTTCTGGACGGCGATCGGAATCATATGTTTCATCTTGTTGTCCAGGCCGAAAGCTCGGAGCGAGTCCGGAACTATCCTCGAGAGGCCAGACGGCGAAATACCACCCGAGGATGCAGGCCGATCGATCGCCGCGTGCATATGCATTCACGGAAACCGATCATCACTACTCCGAGTCGGCACAGTTCCCATCTTGCTCCGTGCCATCTTCGCGATACAGAAGATTGCCGCGCAGAGGATCCTGGTATGCGCAGATGCGGACACAAAACACAAAGTAGAGCGTGAACTTTTGGACATGGGGCGTCTTCCTCACTTTGTAGATTGGCTTGAGGTAAGTTCGGACATGACACTACCTCAAATCTTGAGGCAGATCGCGTTCGAATCGAGAGCAAACCAGTTGCTCGTGGTGGATGGGAACATTACCTTTTATCCGGGTCTCTTTCGCAAGGCTTCCGAGTGGAGCGAGGAGAACGGCGCATTGTCACTAACCACGGCCGGTAAACCCATCGGCATCGATGTCCTCTCGGCCAGTTTTGCACTTGAAGCCGCAGATCTCTGCCCCTCCGACATTCACACCCTGGAGGAGCTGCATGCTTGGCTCGTGTCGACCTCTCAAGTTCAGCTTGAAGAAGTACAGCCAGAAACCTGGCAGCGAGTCGACACTTCGGAAGACCGGCTCGTCGCTGAGCGAAAACTGGACCGATGGCTGGTGAAGCCGACAGACGGCATCTTCGCGCGCATGAATCGGAGGATTTCAATACCAATCAGCAGGCAGATCATAAGGCTGCCAATCACGCCGAATATGGTCAGCCTGTTCACTCTCGGCGTTGGGCTGGTCGCCGGCATCTTCTTTGCGCGTGGGAGCTATTGGAACATGCTTACTGGCGCCGTTCTATCGGTCTGGGCGAGCATTCTCGATGGCTGCGATGGAGAAGTCGCGCGATTGAAGCTGATGGAGACCGATTTCGGGTGTTGGCTCGAGACAGTATGCGACTGGTTATATTACCTGTTCATCTTCGGTGGGATCGCCGTCGGGCTTACGAAAACTCTGGAGCCTCTGACCGTTGTCGCATGGGGAAGCTGGCTTCTTCTCGGAGCGGTAATGAGCTTCCTCGTCACCGGCCTTGGCCGGCAGAGGCTTGCAAACCAGCGGCCCGAGCAGTATCTGGCAATCTGGCAGGCAAAGGCAGAGAGCCGGCCCTCCAATCCGATTCTATATATCGGACGAAATACGGAGTTTATCGTCCGCCGGTGCTTCCTGCCATACGCTCTGTTGTTTTTCGCCTTATTGAACATAATGAAGGTTGCGTTCTTCCTTGCGGCGATCGGCGCGAATTTGGTCTGGTTAATAGCGCTATACTCCTACTCGTCGTTCGCCGTCACACGACCCAAATTGAAGGATGTCGTGGGTGCTCCAGATTAGGCACTGACAGAGTCCGCTCAGCTCGGGCAGACTAAGTACCGTTGGGAATAGCTTTAACAGTTTTCTTGAGTTCCAACATGAATGTGAGCTCCGATAGGGAAATCGAGGTCGGCAACTTCGCCCCACGGCGGTTAGTCCTTTGGCCGCCCGGTTCGATATGCATCGTCGACTGGAACATCAACCGCGGTTTGCGACTGAACGGAATACTCGATTTTCTGGCAGGGGTCAGGGCAGACCTTATCCTGCTACAGGAGTCCGATCTCAATGCCAAGCGGACACATCGGCTGAACATTGCGCGCGAGATCGCGCAGAAGCTGGAGATGAACTATGTTTTCGGACGAGAATTTCAGGAATTGACGCAGGGGTCGGACCGTTCACCCGCATATCACGGTCAGGTGACACTTTCGCGGTGGCCACTATCGAATCCGCGCATCATTCGGTTCGAGAGACAGTCGACCTTCTGGCGTCCGCGCTGGTTTCTGCCTGATATCGAGCCGTTGCAGGAACGGATCGGCGGACGAATGGCCCTGGTGACCGAGACGACGGTTGGCGGGAGAATGCTCGTGAGTTACAACCTGCACCTGGAGAGCCGTGGAGACGACAGGCTGCGTTGTTCTCAACTTGAGGAGTGCCTCAAAGACTCTCTCCGATATAAGTCCGGCATGCCGATTGTGCTGGCGGGCGATCTCAATATGGACGTGTCCCGCATTGGCGCTGACAGGGCCCTTAGCCAGGCGTTGTTCCAGAATGCATTTTCGCAGCTGCCAGACCGGACCACACCGGCGCATTCGCTTTTCGATCGGAGGCGGGTCATCGATTGGGTATTTTTGCGAGGATCAGTCAAAACCAGGTGTGCCTGTGTCCACACTTTGGTCACGGCGTCAGATCATTATCCGCTATCGCTTCAATTGGCTTTTATGTGAATGCCGAATTGTCGCTTCGGATCGATGCTTGCCACTTGGCACCTGTTCAAGCGTTGACAACCAGTGGCGTATTCAGTCCATCAGGGCAGAGGGCTGAATCTACTTTTCCCCTACCGCATTAAGCATTTTTCTCGGGTGAAGTCGTCCGGATCCGAATGGTCCCGAACTTGCTATTAGGGAGAAGGGAGTCCACTGGACCAGCGCAGCTCTGAAGTTCGCTATGCGGACGGCGCTTATTCACACTCGCGGGAGGAGATTGTGGGAGTACGGAAGAAAAGTCGACAGTGGCAAAGCTGTCTCCTGGATGAGGATTGGACCTGCGCGCGATGCGGTGGAATGGTGCTTTGCATGCCATGGTGTGAATCGGTCAATGTCCGCGTCCATTACGCTCATGACGCTGCCCGACATCCCAGTCATCTGAGTATTGGTGACCGCCTGATCCTGCACGCCCTAGGCGTTAAATGGAGCGCCCGGACGGCGCCACTGAAAAGGTCCAAAGTCTGTGAAGAACCTTCCTGTGTCTCCACGAAATCCGAGCTGAAGCGATCGAGACGTGAGTCTCAAGAGCAAGCTTCTGCACAGTTGAGCGGAGAACCTGCATGACGACACGCCAACTCCGGGCGATTACCAGCGCAATGATTACCTGGGCCGTCTTGTGCTTTGCCGCGCAAAATGTAGCCCACTGCCAGAAGCCACTAGCGCGCCCATCTATCAGCATGTGCCGATCTCTTAGCAATGCCGGGACCCTGGCGGTGAATACCAGCAAGACCTGCAGCAGAAAATCGCTTCGCTTTTTGAATCGCTTGCCGTTGACACTCTCTTCGCGATGAATGTGGCATTCGCGTTGCATCCACCAAGGGTGAAATTCGTTGGAGGTGAATCGTGAAAGCGATTTTCATGCCCCTTATAATTGCCAATCGAGCACACCTGGAACGCAGCTCGCCAAAATGCAGGTTTGCCCAACTCGAATTGCCGGCGGAGAGGAGCGAGATGCTGCCGGGATTTTCACTCATGTTGTCACACGTCGAGGAAACCGCGAGAGGCATAGTCGGGTCGGGACCGCCTGAGACTCACAACACTACAGGGGAAGCAGGTCGGGCATCGCCGCGCGATTTCAGAATCAAGTGACTTCTTTCGGCCGAAGGCGTTTTTCCGGTTCCCGTCCTCACCGGTGCGTTCCATGAGCGATTCCGGTTCAGCATTTTTTTAGCACTGGCCTTGCTGCTGAATAGAACGAATAGGAATTGCAGATGCTAAAGATCACAATGCACGAGACTCCCCGAGAGATCATCTTGAAGCTTGAGGGCAGCCTGAGCGGCGCGTGGGTTTCGGAACTGGAAGATGCTTGTCGCGTGGCAGTTCTAGACGGAACCAGCCGCGCCGTCTGCGTAGATCTCGCCGCCGTAGTCGGGATTGACGCTGCCGGCAGATACCTGTTGCTACTGATTCACGAACGAGGAGTGCAGATGATCGGATCAGGTGGAAGGATTCTCGACGATCTCCTGGAGGTCGTCGAGAGCTGGCATCTTAAGATGGATTCGTGACTTTGTGCTGGTGGGATTACCGCAAATGCTCTGATGCTATTTGGCTGAGGAGCCGAGTACACGGTCCAGTTCGTCCCGCGAAAGCAGATAATCTAGGCTGGCTTCGAGCAGCCCAGCCTGAGCCTTCGTCTCCTGGGCGTGCGCAGCATCGCGCTGCGAAGCTAATGAAACCCCTTCCTTGAACTGATTCTCGGTAAGCCGGGCACTTTCCTGGTGCGCGGCAAGGCTTTCCTTGGCCACGTCAATCATAGTCCGGGTCGTCTCCAGACGGTTGTAGATGGTCGTGATTCGAACGCCGATCTCATCCTTGACTCGGGCAAGGTTCTCTTCAGCCTCCGACACTTCGTCACGACGTTCGCGGACCAGCGATCGCCGCTTGCCGGCATCGAACAGCTGGTAGCTGAAGCGCACGCCGAAGGTCCCGAAGTTGTGATCGACGAAGGGAACCCCATTCTGGTAGCTGTAACGTGCAAAGCCTGTGACGTCGGGAATGTACTCCGCCTTCGCTGCTCCTGCGGCAGCTCGCGCCTTCGCAACTTTCTGGATTGCTTCCTGGATGTCAGGGTTGTCTCTCAGCGCGATGCCCAGTGCTTCGTCTCGTGCCGGCACATCAAAGGTCGTGTTAACGTCTGTATCGAGATCCAGCTTGGTATCGAGCGGGAGGCCGAGCGCATCATTCAGCTGTGTTGTCAGGGTGGAGATCTGCATGTCGGCGGTCAGCAGTGTCTGCTTGGCTTCGAGGGAGTTGGCGTGGTTTTCAACCAGCGCCACCTGCAGTAATTCCCCGCTCTTGTTCTGCTCGCGCGCCTCGGTCAGGCTTTCCTCACTCGAGGTGATTTGCAACACGGCTGCCTTTCGCTGGAGCTGTGTAGTGAGTACCTGGTAATAGAGCTCCTGCACTTTGTAAACGACGTCGGTAATAGTCTTTCTTTCCGATGCCTCGGACGTTTTCAGATCCGCTTCCGCGATTTTGTTCGAATCATGGATCTTGATGAGCTGGGTGATCGGCTGGGCCAACATGGTACCGCTTGTCTGGTAATCCAGGTTTCCTTGCGTGAGATAGGTGGTCGCGGAAGGGATGAGCGGGCCTCCCGGGACGGCGCCGAAAGCGCCAGGCGGCACTTCGATACGCTCCAGGTTCGTTATATGGATCGCATTGGATTCGTTGGTGATGCTCGGAAAGTAATCGGAATACGCATTGCGCTTCTTCTCTTTTTCTGCCGCAACCTCATAATGAGCCATTTTCACGGCGTGATTTTGGCGGACAGCCAGATCGATTGCTTCCTGCAGGCCGATCTTGCGCTCCTGCCCGTCGCAGGCAGAGGCGATAGTCAGAGCCACTATCGATATGAGGTGCATTGTACGCTTCATGATTTCTCCTGCTTAATCGCCTGCAGCCTGGCGAGGTCGGCGTAGTTGAGAGGCGACTTCCGGAGTGCGGCGATGAGGAAAAGCGCGATGGCGCAAGTCCACGCGACCAGCAGGAAGGCGTCAATGAGGCTCAAGGAATAGGCCTGAAGGCGCAGCCGGGACGCGATAAGATCGACCGCACGCTCACCGGCCGATGGCAGCCCGGAGGATTTTCCGAAGAGTCCAGCCGTCATCGCGTGAATGTTTGCATCGGTAATCCAGTCGCCGCGGCTTACGTGCAGGCCGAGAAGATTGGAATGCAGCCTCTCGCGTACCACGATGAAGTGGCCCATGTATATGGCGCCGGCAGTTCCACCAAACAGGCGAATGGTGTGGAAGTATGCGGAAAAGGTCAAGATCCGTTCAGGCTTCGCCAGGCCCCCCGTGAACACGCCCTGCAGAATGATGCATCCCACCAGCCCTATCAGGGCAAAGGCCTGTCCTACGCCGATGAGCAACTCGGTACGATAGTAGTTTTCTGCCGCCCACGCGCTTGTGTATTGAGCACTCAGGACGGCGGACAGGGCGGTGCATGTCAGCCCGACAGCGAAGAGCAATCGGGGATCGGCTCCGCGAAGCAATAGAAGGCCGCCGATAAGCGCGATGGGCAAGAGCGGAACAACGCTCCAGATGATAGCCGGCCCAATCTGATCCGCTTCGAAACCACGGATGGCCAGCGATTGCGGGATCAGGATGATGGTTAAGGTGAGAGTGAACCGAAACCAGAAGAGCAGGCTTCCCAGTAGCACGGTGTTCCGCTGCCGGAGATAAGGAAGCGCAACCAGCCAGTTAGGGTCGCGCATGCGTCGTATCAGAGCGCATAGCGTGAAGAATGCGCCAGACCAGAACAGCGCGTTGTAGACTCCGGAGCGCCACCAATCGAGCCTCTGGCCTTGCTGGAGGGCAATAAACATCAGGGCCAATCCTGCGCTCAGATATAGGAATCCGACGAAGCTGGGCGGCGCATGGCTATCTTTTTTCCGGGGAGGCGGCGCCGGTATTCCGAAATAGATACAGACAAACATCACCGGCACGACGACGGCTGAATTCCAGAACATCCAGTGCCAGGAAAGATGCTCGCGGTACCAGCCATAAAGAGATGGCGCCACGTTTACTGCCCCCTCGATAAATGTGGCATAGAGGGCCATGGTGAAAGGTAGATAGCGCAGGGGGGCAACGCGAAGCGCAAAGGTTAGAGTCAGCGGATAAAAGGTGCCGGATGTCAGCCCCGCGACAATCAATGCCGCAACCAGCAGGCTGTAACTGTGAATGAGCGGCAGGAAAGCGCAGGTCGCGCCAAAGACTGCTGCCGCAAACAGAAGGACGCGGCGTGGTCCGAGCAAGCCTCCAAGATAAACGCTAAACGGCCCGATGAACATGATGGCTGCGTTATAGGCGCTGTCGAGCCAAGCGCCGTCATCGTAGCTGATGCCGAGGTGACCCTTCAGATCCGCAAGACCCAGGGTTAACATGCGACCGGTGAGCGTGACGAGGTGGGCTCCAAGGAGGACGCCGATGATCCCCACCAGGGGGCGGGGGGAAATCTCAAAGGGCATCGCCTTGGCCGTTGCCTGCGCAATCTCCAGCGGCGTGGGAGGTCGATTGATTGTGACAGAAGCAGCCATAATATGTCCGGTTATTGCCGTGTATCGACTGTGTTCATTCTGATTTCAGGATCTGTAATTCACTCTGGGGACTGCGTTTACCGTCTCGTGCGAACGATTGCGGTAACCGAAAGCCCCGGCCGCAACTTGTCGGCCTGGTTGGCATCATCGAACGCAATTTTCACGGGGATTCTCTGTACCACCTTTGTAAAATTGCCGGTTGCGTTGTCGGGCGGCAACAATGCGAATTGCGATCCGCTGGCAGGTGCGATTTCGATGACTTTGCCATGGAAGACCTGTCCAGGAAATTGGTCAACGCGAATCTCGGCAGGATCACCCACTTTGACGTTGGTGAGCTGGGTCTCTTTGTAATTGGCCTGCACCCACCGTATGCGCTCGACGAAGGCGATGACCTGCGTGCCGGGAGACACCAACTGACCGGGGCGAACTTGCCGTTCTCCGACGCTTCCATCGCCCGGCGCATAGATCTTCGTGTAGCCGAGATTTACCTGAGTGACCACGAGGCTGGCTTCTTTGGCGTGAAGATCGGCGGCGAGTTGTGCCTCCTGAGACTCGAGGACAGTCTTTTGACGCCGTTCCGCTTCAACCGCCAACTCACTGCTGCGCAACCCGGTTTTGGCCTCGGACAAATCGGCGCCGCGGCTAGCGAACTGAGCGGCGAGCTGTTCTTCGTTAGCAACCGCGGTTTCAAGTTGCTGCTGAGTTGCTGCGTTAGCATGACGGAGGTCCTCCTGCCGCTTTCTCTCAGAGCGAGCACGTATCCATTGAGCTTCAACAGCGTCCTTGCCGGCCTGCGCTGCCTCAATCTGGGCTTTAGCCTGATCGATTCCGGCAAGCGCCTTGTCAATGCGAGCGTCTTCGAGCTGACGCTGGCGAAGATTGTTCTCGATGGCAGCCCTGGCCGCCTCCACGGCCGCATTCGCCTGGGCAACCTGCGCTTGATAATCGTTGTCCTCAAGTGCAACGATGAGGTCTCCCTTGTGTACCTGCTGATAGTCGGAAACGGCTACAGTTTGAACGATTCCGGCCACCTTCGTACTAAGGGGAGTGAGATCGCCGCGAACATAGGCATCGTCGGTAACTTGTTCGAGATGGCCACCTTCCCAGGAATTCCAGTTCCGGGTCACAGCAACCAGGACAGCCAGAGCGAGGAGTACCACCAACACGGGCGTAAGGTATTTCTGCCAACGTGACGGAGGCGCGGGCGGTGTCGCCGGAGGTTGTGCATTCGGCGGTTCTTTGGTTGCAGGACTCTCTGTTTCTACGGCCACGTTTTTTGTCTCCGTTTGCTTGCGAAAATATGAAATGCGATCGCTTTTTCTTTGGTTGCTGTCCGTTTCATCGCGAGGCTACGACCTCTTTCGCCAGGGGACGGGTTTCTGCACAGCCGAGCAGTGCACTCCTGCATAGCCTCGCGTACTGCCTGTGTGCAACGCGAGTGCCATAATTCTGGACTCACAGCCAGCACGGAGAAAGCAGCTAAACCGTGGGTTAAGCCGTCAACCGCTCTACATGGCAGAGGGTTACGGTCGAGACTGCTGGTCACGGATTAGCAATTGCTGATCGATTGGCACCCTCTAACGCGTTGCTTTACCCTGTGATCGAGAGCGGTTCCCGCTTACCTGCAAGAAGCTGTTGGATGCTCCCCTGAACGGCAGTATTCCTCACGTTGACGGCGAGTTTGCGTTCCGTGTATTGATATTCGACGACTGGATTGCGCACCCGGTCCAGACGACGGCTCCCGTTCTGCTTAAATTCCCGCACTAAATCGTGGAGGGCCAGCATCCAGGCAAGGATGTCCGGATGATCCGCCCCTCTGAGGTGGACTGCGCCGAAGACGCGAGCTGACCGTCGAGCGAGAGCTACGGACAGAAACCTCCAGACCGGGCGCCCTTGCTGGGTTGAGCCTGGCATTCCCCGGCCTGAGTTTGAAGGTCTCCTCGAATTCCCTTCGTTATAGGAAATCAGATGAGGTGAGGTTGCGCATAAAGCGACACAGAGCACTCCATTCTCTACTTCTGCGTCTCAGTTGTCTTGGTCTCATTACCTTTGACTTCATGGCCCACGCTCTGGACACGTTTCTTCACCCTATGTGCAGTCTTCTTGACGGCGTGATCCGTCGCACTGGAGGTCTTGTCGACTGCTTTTGTCGTGCCATGTTCAGTAGCCTCAGTTGTTTTCACAGTTGCACGGCCGGTTTCCTTTGCTACTTTGCCAGTATCCGACGCGACATCTTGTGCAGTTGCTGCCATGCCTGCCACAAGAATGGCTGCGAAGACGATACGTGAATGAATTGTCATCATTTCTTCCTCTTTGTCTGTCTATTTACGATTGCATCTGAGGTCAGTTGCTCTCCCACGAAGCCTGAAACTGTTGACGGCTCGGTTTTGCCCTGAGTACTTTTCTTGCCCGCATAACAAGCATGTGAGAGGCCAGACCGAGATCAATCCTCCTTGTCGCAATGACCTGAGTTCACAAAGATAAGCTGACGCGGTTTAGACCGAGCCGAGAGCGCTGTTGCCAATGGGTTGTCATTTGTCGGCTGGTTAGCACTGGTCTCACATGCTGCATTCCTTTGTCTCCTTCGAGCTTGTTGAGGCTTTTGATGAGAACAATGAGTGGCAGTTTTTCAGTGGCCAATCCGCAATCGCGAGCTAGTCGACGGAGTGTCAATGAATTACGATCACGGCCTGATGAGGACTGCACCACACCGTACCAGTGAAACCTTTTGTGTCGGACGGCCTCGACGGTAGCGCAATTTTGAACAGTTCGAGCCACAGTAGTCGGCCTTGATGCGTCCGCCGATCAGCTAGCAGTTGCTAGTGCGATATCGCCCACCTTGTGCCCGTCGCTCGCCTTTTCAATCGTTTGGGCTTGGTTCTTCATTTGCATACGCAAACACTATGAAGAGACCGACCGTTAGCGTCATCGCGGACAAGCTTTCTTACAGCAAGAGGATGTGGCGGATGTTTCAGAGAATTGCGTCTTCTACAGCGGATCTCCTCGTTATCGGCCTTCATCGGCACACTTCGCACATATCGCGTCTGTGGAGCAAGGTGTTCGAAATCGCGCAAAACGCTCCTTGCAGTCTTCTTGGAGTTCACTAGAGTTCTTCACTCAATACTCAATAGGCAGGTGCTCATTGCTCAGAGAAAGTAATTCAATTCAGGGATCAGTTTCGGAACAGGACAATGTCATCATCGGTGGGCGCCTCCGAGAGATGAATGAGGAACTGCTGGTTTCAGCGGCTCGCTCCGGCGACTGCACAGCATTCATGGAGCTTTGTGGGCGACATTCCAGCCAGATTCGGTGGAGAATTCATCGAATCACGCGGAATCCCGAAGATGCCGAGGATGCATTTCAGGACACGCTTCTGAGAGCGTTCCTTAACCTCAAGCGCTTTGAAGGCAGGTCAAGCTTCTCATCCTGGCTCACCAGAATCGCAATCAATTCCGCTCTCGGAATTTTGCGGAAAAAACGGGCCTCGGGGCTTCCGATCCAGCTATCGTCCGACAATTCGGCGAATTGGATACCTGGAGAGATACCAGATCAATCAGAGACGCCTGAAGTTTACTGCGAGAGACGAGAAAAAGAAGAATTACTCAGGAGTGCAATTCTCCGCTTGCCACCGATCTTCCGGGAAGTGGTTGAGCTTCGACATGAACGAGAATATTCAGCGCTTGAAATTGCTGAAGTGCTCGGCATTTCGGTTGCAGCTGCGAAATCCAGACTGTCGCGGGCACGAAAGGCGGTACGACAACTCTCCACATCCGGCGCAGCGCGTCGAGTCCACACGATGACCCGTTCATATCAGAAGGGAGACTAGTGGCTGGATTGATGCACATAGTATTGGGGACAGCGTCCCTAATATCACTGCTCGTTCTAGGTCCGCGACGGACTTGGAGACATGTATTGCTTGCGCTTCGCGAACGTGCCAACACATTGCCCGACCACAGCCCTCTTCTTACCAGTGACCGCAAGCAAACATCCGGGGAGAATAACAAACAGGCTTGCCAGTAGCGACAGTGCGATCGGATGCGTCGATTGGGCAGCCGAGGGTGCTGCCCAATTGGTCGACCACCGAATCCTTTCTGAAGCCCCGCCCCACCGCTGCTCGGTCGGGATCTCGCAGGAGAACTCAAAAGGAATCCGCTGGATTGCGTCACGCAGTTCCAATCAGAGCCCACGTCTGGCGCGACCGAATGCCACAGATGGAAGCCTTCATGGCCGACTTCTTGTCGTTGTACCATATGCAGCATGGGAGCCAACGAGCACAGCTCCGTCGATGGTCAGAGCCTGAGTCTTCGTCAGATTATCGACTCGGCCCCTGCGCTGATCCACACCGCCCGACCGGATGGCTACCTTGATTTCTTCAATAAGGGGTGGCTCAACTTCGTAGGGCAGCCGCTGGAGAAGCTGTTGGGATGGGAATGGACTTTCTTTATTCATCCGGAAGATGTCGAAGCTTTTGTACAGAAGTGGCGGGAGTCGATCGCCACGGGAGAGAGCTTTGAGGGTGCGGCGCGAGTGCGGCGGGCTGATGGGGAATATCGCTGGATGCTGCACCACAAACTTGCGATGCGCGGCGACGATGGAAGAATTATCAAGTGGCATGGATCGAGTATCGATATCGAGGGCCGAACACGCGCCGAAGAAGAGCTACGGAAGAGCGCCCGAGTGCTGCAAACAAGCGAGTTCTATCTGGCCGAAGCGCAACGTCTTGGCCATATCGGCAGCTGGGTTTTTGATCCCACAGGGGGATTCGACTACTGGTCTCGCGAGCTTTTTCATATATACGGCCTTGATCCGGAGAAACACGCCCCTACCCTTGAGGAATACCTGGCACGTGTCCATCCGCACGATCGTGAATTCATGGCATCGCTGATCAAGCGAATGCTTGCGGAAGGTTTGGGATGCGATGTCACCAAGCGTATCGTGCGACCTGACGGCGAACTCAGGCATATTCGTTGCGTCGGTGCCCCTGTTGTAGAAAACGGAACTCTGAAAAGAATCGTGGGCAGCGCCATAGATGTAACGGAGCACGAGATCCTTACTCAGGAGCTCCGGCGTCGCGAATCCTATTTAGCGGAAGCACAAAAGTTGAGTCACACAGGCAGTTTCGGGTGGGCACCAGACACCGGTGAGATTCTGTGGTCCGAGGAAACCTACCGCATTTTCGAATACGATCCAGCGGAGAAGGTCACGTTTGACATAATCATGGAACGAGTCCACCCCGAGGATCGTAATTTGGCGCTTGAGATCGTAGAACGAGCTTCTACCAGCGGCGACGCCATCGATTGCGAGTATCGCCTGCTCTTTGCCGACGGTCGCGTAAAACATCTCCACATTCTGGCAAAGCCGTTGCAAAATGCCTGCGACAGCTTCGAATTTTCAGGGGCGGTCATCGACATAACCGAGGCGAAGCAGGCAGAGGAACAAATCCGGCGCAACGAGAGGGAACTTCGGGCTCTCGTTGAGGCGATCCCCGCCTATGTGGGAACGGCTCTACCGGACGGATCGGTCGATTTCATCAGTCAAAGTTGGCTGGACTATACCGGGTTCTCCAGAGAACAGGGGATGGGTTGGGGGTGGGGGGGCGCAATACATCCGGATGATGTCGACCGAGTGGTAGCCAATTGGCGGGCCGGATTGGCCGCCGGAGCGCCCGTCGAGCATGAACTACGCTGTCGGCGCGCGGATGGAACCTATCACTGGTTCCTGTATCGAGGTCTCCCTTTCCGCGATGATGGAGGAGACGTTGTTAAGTGGTACGGGACCCTTACGAACATCGATGCATTGAAGGAGACTGAAAGCGCTCTTCAAACGAGGGAGCATCAGCTGCTTGGCATTATCGAAACAATTCCCTCAATGCTTTGGTCGACGTCGCCGACCGGAGAACCAACCCATAACTCTCAAAGACTCCTTGAATATGTTGGGACCTCCCACGAAGAATTCGTTAATCGCGGGTGGGCGAGCTTCATTCATCCTGATGATCGAGAGGAGAGTGCGAAGGCGTTCTTCCAGGCAATCAAAACTGGAGAGTCATACAACGTAATGCACCGCGTGCGACGTGCAGATGGAGAGTACCGATGGCACCAAACGAGAGGGGAACCTTTGCGCGATCCCCACGGCAAGATCATTCAGTGGTACGGCCTCTCGATCGACATCGATGAACGGAAACGGGCAGAAGACCATCTTCGGAATACGCGCATGAAGCTCAGCACAGCGTCGAAAATCGCGACCGTAGCTGAGCTCTCAGCATCGATCGCTCATGAACTCAATCAACCGCTTATGGCTGTACTTGGAAATGCGCAAGCCGCGAAGCGTTGGTTGACAGCCAGTCCGCCTAATCTAACTGAAACAAACGCCTCGATTGAGCGAATATTGAGAGACATTCGCTCAGCTGATAAGACCATGCAGCACATTCGAGCACTTTTCAAACGGGAGTCGTTTGAAAAGAGAGAAGCAAACATCACGGACATAATTGGGGAGGCTGTTCGTTTAGTGCATGAGGGTCCAAACAAACGTGCCGTTCTCATTGACTGCCACTTCGACGCCCATCTTCCCACAGTCTCTGTCGATCAGATTCAGATTCAGCAGGTGTTATGTAATTTGATTTCGAATGCGATCGAAGCAATGGAGGGTAGTCGCATCCCTCCGCTGGTTAAGATTCGGGCAACCTTAACAGATCAGAACGAGATGCTCATACAAGTGATCGACAATGGCCCTGGAGTCGACGATACCGAAAAGATTTTCGACGCTTTTGTGACTACGAAGGAAAGTGGGATGGGGATCGGGTTGGCCGTGTCGCGCTCAATCATTGAAGCACATGGCGGACGGACTTGGGGCGAAAACAACCCACACGGCGGTGCGACGTTCAGCATAGCTTTACCGCTCTCTTCAGTGAGTAGAAACCCTACTGGAGCCTGAGAATTTGCCTGAACCGAACGGTTCGCTGCCGCAGGAGACCCTTTCAGATGCTGTTCGGAGCAAATTTTGTCAGCATATTTTCGAATAGGCGGCCAACGAGATGTATAGAGATTCACGTGCGCCAAGGCTTACTTACCTCTGAGATCCGCAAATCGAGTCTCAATCAAACGCAGAATGACGGCAAAAATCATTGCTGTCGACACCCCGAACATCAGTGATCCATCTGCGGCCTCGAGTGGTCCCAGCAACTTCCATGAAGACGACATGATTACATCGCCATAGCCGAGAGTTGAATAGTTCACCGCTGAGTGATAATACGCGGCTCCAAACTCTTGAAATTCCCCGCAAATCACGAATAACCACGCCCACACGGCGACTTCAATCAAGTGTGCCAGGAATGCAAATGACATTACCAGTACAACGATCGTGAGATCGATTAGGTACCTCAGGCCAGCACGGTGGAGTCTTGTCTCACGACGAAAGAAATTCACTGTTGCGCCCAAAGCCAGAGCGTGAATGAAGATCGTACAAAGAACAGCGCCCGCACCCACAATCAAAGGAGTGACGATCGCGACTTGATGAACCTGGGTCATCGGTCTCTGGCTTGTCATGATAATAGACACGGCGCACAGCTGTGCCAATTACATAAAGCTTGTATCGCACTCGCCGCATGACTGTGGATCCTTTGAGCCACTTCGTTCTCAGGTGTCGGTCAGAAACTGCGAGAAATTTATGCGCGTGCGACCTAGGGAAGGACACGATATCATACAGTTTATGCGGATGACTGACCTACCTAACAGGCGACCGAACGGATGAGGTTTATGAGTGCGTCCCCGTCCACCGGCTTTCTGAAGAAGCCAATCGCACCCTTTTCCAAATAGAAAGATTCGGAGTTCTCGGAAGGCTTCCCCGTGATGATGACAACCGGCACGGGACTCCTGGTACTTTTCACATGCTGCAGAAGACCGAGTCCGCTCATCTTGCGCATTTCGACGTCGGTAATGATGCAGCAGCTCCTGGAAAGTCCATCACACCCAAGAAACTGCTCAGCTGAAGAATAACCTTCTGCCTCATATCCGCAGGAAGCGAGAAGATTGACGAGTGATTCGAGCACTCGGAGATCGTCGTCAATGACCGCAATCGTGCGAGCCTGCACGCCCATCTCAACCCGCCCTCTACTAATATCTACAGACTTAACGACAACGGTCTATTACACATTCCTGTTAGGACTCAATGGTCGCTCGAGATTCAGCTTACCGGCAAGCTTTACCAACGTCGCAAACGAATCAGCCTCCATCTTTCGCATAATATGTCCACGATGTATTTGCACAGTGTACTCGGTAATACCCAACTCGCCAGCGGCTTGCTTGTTCAACATGCCTCTGACCAAAAGCGGCAACACTTGCTGTTCTCTCGGAGTCAAAGACTGATACCGAGCGAGCAAGCTTGCCCGCTCAAGTGCATCCTTTCTGTCGAGCCGATCCTGTTCCAGTGCTCGTTCGATGCAAGCCAACAGAGCCGCCTCATCGATTGGTTTCGTAAGGAAGTCAATCGCTCCTCCCTTCATCGCTCTCACCGTCGATGGGACGTCCCCACGCCCAGTGATGAAGATTACCGGAATCGTTGTCTCGTCAGAGATCAGCTTTTGTACCTCTAGCCCGTTCAGCCCAGGCATTCTAAGGTCCAGGATCAAACACGCACAGCCGTCCTTGCGCTCGAAATCAAGAAACTCTCGTCCTGAAGTAAAAATTCGGACGTTCCTGCCATTCGCGCGTAAGAGAGTAGACAGCGCCTCTCCGACGCTCAGGTCATCGTCGACGATATACACGATCTCGTTCGGTCCCATACGATCTCCCGGGTCAGGCATCCACCTGTGCTTTAGACAGTGCGTTGGAAGCCGCCATTCTCCTGTCGAGGCCGCAAATCGACTGCTTAGATCGGCCTTTATGCCCATCTATGTCCGTAAGTATACGACGTGAGAAACCAAACGCATTCGAGTCAGCCATTACATAAATATGGAATAGGCGGTGCCATGGTTCTTGAAGTAGTGAGTCGGATCCACAGCCACGGGGCGGTTGAGACCGCAGTCCTATGACCGGCACCTCCGCGTTTCCTGTTTACCCTTGGCAACTGCTCAAAAAGGTAAGGTGAGACTGAAGCATACGCCACTGGCCCTTCGGTTGGTAACAACGAGCGTTCCGTCATGTGCTTCCGCAATCGATCTACTAATCGCCGTGCGAACCCTGACCGGAAGCTCCTATATCTAACTTTTCGGTCATGACTTGCAGGGTGGTGGATTAACTACGTGACTCGCTCTGGTGACATCACTTTCGCGGAAGGACCCTGATAATTCCGGTTACCGGTCTATTCAATATTCGTCTTTGAAAGTCACGGGCGAATTCGCGCATCACTGGGTCCAGGGCCGGACGATTCCGAGTTTCCTCATGCGGAACTGAAGTGTCGAGCGGTTCATTCCCAGCCGCGCAGCTGCCCCGCGAGGGCCGGAGATAAGCCACCTTGTTTCTTTCAATGTTGCGAGGATATGTTCGCGTTCAGCCTCCTCGAGAGTCTTGCGTCTGGTACCTTCCTGATTGGGCACGCTGTTGGCATGAATATCCGTAAGAGGCACGCGGAGCACCGGACCCGGCGAGAGAATCACAGAGTGCTCGATCACATTCTGCAACTCTCGAATGTTTCCAGGCCAGGAATGGCGAACTAGGGTCTCCATCGTTTCTGATGGAATCGTATCGATTGCGCGACTCATCCGGCGCGCAAAGTGCTGTACAAAGTGCCTCACGAGTAAAGGAATATCTTCGGGATGTTCACGAAGAGGAGGCACATGGATGGGGAAAATATTGAGCCGATAGTAAAGGTCCGCGCGAAATGTCTGTTCTTGGACGCAAGCCGCCAGATTTCGATTTGTCGCAGCGATGAGGCGAGCATCCGTCTTAATCGTGCGCGTACTTCCGAGCCGTTCGAATTCTCTTTCCTGTAACACGCGTAGCAACTTCGGCTGGAGTTCAAGCGCAATCTCACCGATCTCATCCAAAAAGGCGGTCCCCCTGTTCGCCAGTTCAAACCGGCCGATCCGCTGCATGATAGCGCCCGTAAATGCCCCTTTTTTCGTGGCCAAAAAGCTCGCTCTCGAGAAGGCCCGTAGGTATCGCTGCACAATTCAGCTTCACGAACGCATTTGAATGACGGGGACTGCGCTCGTGAATCGCCCGGGCCACGAGTTCCTTCCCCGTGCCCGTCTCGCCGTAGATCAATACTGTGGAGTCAGTGGGCGCAACAGTTTCAATCTTGCGCAACACTGACCGGATCGCATCGCTGCGGCCAATGATCTCTTCGAAGCCTTGCTCGCTTCGGATTTCGTCTTCGAGGTACAGCTTTTCTCTTGAGAGTTGCTCCTTCAGCTCCTTGATTTCGGCATAGGCCAAAGCATTTTCGATTGCAATTGCTAGCTGGGTGGCAATTTGTTTTACGAAATCTATTTCCTGCTGCAGGAAAACCCGCTCCTTAAGCCGGTCGGTTACCAAAACTCCCAATACCCGGTCGCGGCTGATAAGCGGCAAGACGCATCGAGTACTCGCTCGACTGACAATCGGCTTTTTGGATCGGAAGACCTCGTAGATCTCTGCGCCCCCGCTCCCTTGATGCTCCTCATCGTCTCCTTCATCCATGCTCATGCATTCATGAGAGTCAAACGCAAAAAGCCGCAGAGCGCTGCTTTCTTTATCAGGCAAATGGACGGCAACAGCATCACACTGGACAATACGGCGAATGATTGCCGACGCGGCGCGAAGAAGATGACGGAGCTCCAGGTTGGATGCAATTTGGGAGGTCAGATCAAGAAGGAGCTGAAGCCTGTCCTTTTCAGCCTTCAGGAAGCCTTGCGTGCGTGTGAGAGCGTATTCGAACGATGTCGCGTCAGCCGCAGCTGAAGCAGCGAAAGTATTCTTGTCTCCCCAAACATCCATAGTGCTCATAAAACCCTCGTCTAAACACATACGTTCGATGAAATCGTAGCGAAGATGTCGCTGCAATTCCCATTACATCTTCCTAGTAACTCAATTTGGTTACGACGGGCAATGCGATATGGTTACCAACACGTTGGATCGAAACACGATCGTGGGTGTGGACTAGCAGGAATATGTAACGTAATTTCCCGATCCCTTTCGAGAAAGCCCTTTGCCTCTCAATGGCACGAAGCAATACTTACTGCAGCAGACTCAGGAGGTGGTCGCCTTGAAACTAACCTTCCATGACGTGCCAGTTGCGCCAGGACTTCTTCGATTTTCTTTTTGTCGCCATCGGTCATCCGCGAACCAAGGAGAACTTGGACATACATTCGGTGTCCCGGTATAAATCTTGCCCTGGCCGATCTTATCCCTGGAACGTGAGCTTTGATGAGTTTCTCTGAACGCGTCAGATCTTACGGCTCGCATCGAGGAGAGGTAAACAGTCTAGGTGACCAAGGGGCTTGGCTCCATTACCTCGGTCGGCAGGGTGAAATGAAAGGTTGCACCTTGTCCATCGTTAGCGGTCGCCCACAAGCGGCCGCCGTGTGACTCTAGAATGGAACGGCTGATGGCTAAACCCATCCCGCTACCTTGGGTCTTGGTGGTAAAGAAGGCAGAAAAGATCTGATCGCCCTTGTCCGTTGGCAGTCCTACGCCTGTATCGATGACCGAGAACAGCAGTTGAGAATCCTGGAGCTGCGATCTCACAGTAAGCTCTCCGCCCGAGTCCTTCATGGCCTCAATCCCATTAAGCATGAGGTTCATGAACACTTGCTGCAGCTGCACACGGTCTATCATGGTTTTAGGCAGTTGAGCGGCCAACTCCATGCGCATGTCAATCGAGTATCGCGTTGCCTCACCTTTGAGCAGCGTGAGCATTTCGTGAATGACTCCGTTCACGTCGATCAACTCACGTTGGGGAGGGGCCTTCTTGTACAACGATCGCAGACGGTTGATGATTTCTGAGGCAAAAGTGCCCGCCTCGATGATTCTTTCCGTCCCTTTGCGAACCTGCGTCAGATCGGGAGGGTCGCGCTGAAGCCACCGCAAAGATGCCTTGGCATTATTCGTTGTGGCTGTGATGGGCTGTGCGAGTTCATGCGAGATGGAGGCGACCAGTTCTCCCAACGTGCTCACGCGATTGATATGTGCCAGATCGGCCTCGAGTTGTCGCAATTTCTCGCGCTCTTGTTCTGCACGTCTGCGATCCTCAATGTCGGTGAGGGTTCCGTACCATTTAATAGTGTTGCCATGCTGGTCCCGAAGTGGGACACCGCGCACCAGAAACCACCGATATTCCCCGTCAGCGGCGCGACGGAACCGTGCCTCATCTTCGAAAACCTGTCCGGTCGCAACAGAGATGCGCCACTTCTCGGAATGGCGCACAAGATCCTCGGGATGGGTCGCGTGCTGCCAATCTGCGCCTGAAGACTTCTCGACAGAAAGCCCGGTGTATTCAGTCCAGCGCTTATTTACAAATGTGCAGAAGCCGTTAGACAACGCGGTGAAAGTCATCGCCGGAATTGTTTCCACAACGTCCCGCAGACGCTTTTCCTGACTCTTGAGTCGATGAACGCGCCATCCATAAAGTGCCCAAAGCAGCACAATAAAGACGGCGATGCACGACAATCGGAACCAGTAAGTTTGATAGTAGGCTGGGGCGACGTTCAAAGCGATCGCTGTTTCTGGCCCGTTCCACAGCCCCTCGCTGTTGCTGGCGACTAGCCGAAATCGATAGGAGCCAGGCCCAAGGTTGGTGTAAACGGCTTCTCGCGCTGCAACCGGCTGGCTCCAGCTGTTGTCGAAGCCTTCGAGAAAATATCGAAAGCGAATCCGCTCGGGCACCGCGAGGGTCAGCCCCGTGTACTTAAATGTGATTCTCCTGGGAGATGGAGGAATTTGAACGAAGGCGGCCGGGTTTGCGATGTTGTCATCGGCGGCGATCACCTCGATGTGAGGCAGCGCGGGAACTGAATTGTCATTGATCCGGGATGGATTAACGACCGACAAGCCGCTGCTGAGTGAAAACCATATCCTGCCCGCTGAATCCGAGACCACCGATCGGCTCCGCTTCACTCCTTCAGTGGTCTCGAGACCATCGGCCTTGTCATACTCGCGAACATCGACTGCTTTCACGACACCGCTTAGCAGTTTGTCACGCGGAACACGCAAAACATGATCTGAGGTCGCGATCCAGAGCCAGCCTATTTTGTCTTCTTCAATGCCGAATATTGGTGCTTGCAGGGACTCAGGTACTCCGCGGGGCACATGTACATGCCCGTCACTGAGGTAAGCGAGACCTTCGGCCGTTCCTATCCACAGGATTCTCGTTGAATCCTGTAGGAGACAGTTGACATCCTCGGAGGGTAATCCGTCTTTGCCGGTATAAGTTCGCCACCCCTTCAGCGACATCGCACTGACGCCCTGCGGGGTCCCGAACCACATTGTTCCGTCAGGGCCCTCGGCAATCGACGAAATTGTGTTCGCTGCTAACCCGTCTGTAGTCGTGTAATTTGTGAAATGGCCGTTCTTTAGCTCACTTACACCACGATTGAGGGTCCCAGACCAGACGGTACCGTCACGACTCCGATAAACCGCGTACACCCTGTTTTGTGCGAGGCCGTCTGCCTGCGTGTAGGTCTTGGCTGTAACCGAATTGCCGGAGTAGTGCAGATGGGTAAGTCCACCCTGTTGTCGTCCCACCCAGACATCATCCTTGCCAGTGCCGGCGATGGAGTAGACGACATCGTTAGCGATCCCATCGGCGGTGACAATCCCGCTTTTCCCTTCCTTTAGCCATCGCAAACCGCCCTGAATGGGCGCAACCCAGGTGCGTCCGCCGGAG